>Ga0208375_1001998_pt1 | contig 20356 bp, 14 predicted proteins | sample RifOxyD1_FD_184038 | JGI IMG/M metagenome (GOLD analysis project Ga0208375, IMG submission 184038) | Soil microbial communities from Rifle, Colorado - Rifle Oxygen_injection D1 (SPAdes) | ecosystem: Environmental > Terrestrial > Deep subsurface > Rock core/Sediment | place: Rifle, Colorado... | reverse complement strand
CCTTCCTCACCTCCGCCAACCGTTTCAATATTTGTTTTTATATTTTCTCTTTTTAATATAAACCCGGGCGGAGTTTTCTCCTTCAAAAACTCCATAGAAACATCTTCAATATCGCTCTTTTTGACAACAAATGCTTCTTCGTTAACGCTCAAATCCAGTTTCAAAGTTGATGCTTCATCACCTATTTTGCTGTTGAATTTTTTAGATTCGGTTCCACTGACTAGAGACGCGTCAATCAAAACCTCATCATCACTAATTTTTTCAGAGAGTTCTTTTATTGCCTTATCTTTCAGCTCATCCGTCAAATCCTTTTCAAGTTTTTCCATATCGTCATCTGACACAACATTCACCTCACGACTGCTTCCACCACTAAACGCAGACTCGTTTTTAGCCTCCAAATCACCTAAGGAATAACTTCCTACACTAAAACTTGTTCCTGAAGATAAATTATAAGAAGCTCCAATGCTTGCGGCAGAAACATTGGCTTTTGTCGAACCGGGACTTCCGGCACTCCCGCTTGCAATAGTCACCGCTTCATCAAGGCTAAACGAAAGACTGTCAGGCCCTTTAATTATTGTTCCTGAAGGCAGGCTCATCGAAGTCCCTGCCCGATAAATAGTCACTTGACCTTTAGCTTTATCCCCAACTGTTTTTATACCTGTTGTTGAAGCTGTTTTTGATCCTTCAATAGTTGTTTTTTCCAAATTGGCTTTAATAATTTTCTCCTGTGGTTTGGTTTCTCCTGAGGCGTCAAATTTTGCTTCAAAACTCTCGTTTAGAGTTTTTGGCGAAACATACACCGTAACGGTCGCTGTCGGCAAAAACCACCAAGCCGCAACTCCGCCAATTATTACCAAAAGAAGAACTACCAATCCCGCAATAAGAGGTATTTTTCCAAAACTTAGCCCCTTGAAATTTTTAAAAAAGTTCCCAAATTTTGCCGATAAATTTTTAAATACTCCGCCCAGGAAATTAAACCGCTTTGTTTTAACCGGCCTGGGTATATCTTTACGAATTTCCTCAGTAAAGTTATGAACTGGTTCAACGTTACTATGGCTATCATCGGGCTCTGATATTTGCTCATCTTCTAAAGGAGCCTGCTCAATAGTTTGGGACAAGTCTTTATTAATTGTAAATCCAAAAGATTCCGCACTTGGAGCAACATCCGGTTTTTCAGAAGACAAATCGTCTTTTTTGCTTTCACCAACATCGGTGACTCTCTCAACGGCAGACATTTCGGATGCACCCGCAAGACAAACTGCTTTTAGTTTATCCTTAGTTTCAACTACTTCGACTTTCGGGGTATGTAAAAATTTTAAATTGGAATGATCCTCCCAATTAGCCTTCAAAAGAGCTTGCCTCGCCTCTTCTAACTCTCCCTCGCGTCCATCGTACATAATAAACCTTGAGGGGAGATTGTTAGATCCTGAAAAACGGGTGAGTCCTTCGGTAATATCATCAACAATTGATACACTTCTGGAAATTTTAGTTGTGCCTAGCAAATTCCCCAGCTGAAACACAGATAGTTCAATATTTTCCTTATAAACCCCGACAATTATTGCGGAAAGCGGACTTCCTTCTTCACTTTTAACAAAATGTGCAACGGCTTCGGAGATTACTACAAAACCCACCGGCTTTAGGGAAAGTTCGGTACAAATTATCTTAATTTTATCCAAATAGTCTGCCTTTATTTGGCCACCTTCAACCCATGAGGAAACGACACCGAATACTGTTTTCGTTGGTTCCGGGGTTTCATCGGGAAGATTTTGAACAGATGCAGAAAGCGCCGAGTCGGCTGAAGTAATTAAGTCTTCATCGCTTCCCCAAGCAACGGGCATTCCGCTGAAGTTAACCTGAGCCTCATCTCTTTCGATTCTCCAAATTCCCGCCTGAACCCAACCGGGTTCGATTATCAAAGACCAAAAATACTCATAGGTATTCTTTTCGTCTTTTTTGGGCAGAAAACTCTTGAAATCCATAAGGCAAAATCCGAAATTCTAAAATCGAAATTCGAATGTAGAAAAATTGTTAAATGTTAATTATCTAGCGCAAGATACACTCTCATCAGTCCACTTCCGATTTTCTCTTGCTTTTTTATTTTAACATGTCCGATTTCACTTGTGTTTCCGACATGAGGTCCGCCACAAAATTCACGGCTTACTGCATTTTCCAAGTTCTCACCAACATAATAGACCTTAACCGTATCCGCATATTTTTCATTAAACGCGTGTATAGCGCCTGTTTTTAGTGCATCTTCTTTTGGCATTACTTCAAACTTTACAGGTAATTTTTTATCAATCACTTCATTAATCTCCTTTTCAACCTTTCCAACTTCCTCATCCGTAAGTTTTTGGGGGTGGGGAAAATCGAAACGTGAACGCTCTTTTGTTATATTTTGTCCTTTTTGAACAACCTGTTCTCCCAAAACTTTTCGGAGGGTCGCCAAAAGTAAATGTGTGGCGGTATGCAGTTTAACAACTTCAGATGACTGGTCTGCAAGCCCGCCTTTAAAAACTCCGGCAGAAGTAGTCCTTGATTGTTCTTTGTGTTTCTCAAATTCTGCCTCAAAAAGCTGTCTGTCACTATCGGAAAATTTCAGCCCCTCACTTTCAAGCGCTTCCAAGGTTAATTCTAGGGGAAACCCAAAACTTTGATAAAGATCAAATGCAACATCTCCAGATATTTTCTGGTTATTTTTAACCATCGTTGAAAGTTTTTTAATCCCTGAATCCATTACGGTTTTGAACTTTTCGGTTTCCTCATCCAACACTTTCTGCACGTAATCTTCAGGTTTTAGCTCAATCGGAATTCCAAATTTGGAAAGATCGACAAAAGACAAAGAAATATCTTTCGAGTCCGAAACTTTTCTTGCGTGCATCAGGGCTCTTCTTATTAATCTTCGCAGTACATAACCATGTGCTTTATTCGATGGAACAATTCCTGATGTAATTAGTGCGTTTGCTGCGCGGGTGTGCTCGGCAACGATTCTTAAGCTTCTGTCCATTTCCTCATCTTTCCCATATTCAACATCAAACTTTTTCTCCAACTTCGCAATTATTCCAGAAAACATATCTATTTTGAAAACATCAGGCATACCATTAACGGCTGCAGTAATTCTTTCAAGTCCACCGCCAAAATCTACATTTTTTTGCGGAAGTTCCTCTAATTTATTTTCTCCAACCTTTTTATACTCGATAAAAACAGAATTACCGATTTCTAAAAATCTTCCGCAATCACAGTTGGGGTGGCATTTTTCATTTTTGAAAGCGGACTTTTCATGCATTCCTAATTCAATTCCAAAATCATAAAAAACTTCGGAATCCGGCCCTCCAATGTGTCCCACATTCATCTCTTCAGGCGTTCCTGTCATTGACCACCAATTTTTCTTCGCGCTGTAATAAAATATCTTTTCCTCTGGGATACCAAGTTTTTTCCAAATCTCATAAGATTCGTTATCTTTCGAAACTTCGGGGGTGCCTTCAAATACTGAAACCCATAATTTTTCTTTTGCTAAGCCCAATTCACTAACAAAAAATTCATAGATCCAGGGAAGTTGTTCTTTCTTAAAATAATCTCCCAATGACCAATTCCCAAGCATTTCAAAAAAAGTTGTGTGACGATTATCTCCAACCTCTTCAATATCGCCAAGCCTAATCGATGGTTGGGAGTTTACAAGTCTTTTTCCTGCGGGATAAGATTCCCCTAATAAATACGGTACGAGTGGCTGCATTCCTGCTGATGTAAAAAGGGTTGTGGGATCATCTTCCAAAACCAATGGGGCGGGTTTAATTTCAGCATGGCTTCTCGGAGAACTTCCAAAAAATTTAATATATTTTTCGCGGACTTCGCTTGCGCTGACTTTATTCATGAGGTCAATTATACAATCTAAGAAGGCACAAATCTAACAGTTAATATGTATCGCGAAATTGGTCCCCTGATTTAAAATCCACGTCTCCATGTTTACCCAGCTTTTTAGTCTTTTTAAATAACTCCAAAACTCCCGAGAGTTTATCCGGCCTGATCAACCCGCCTCCCAAAACAGAGTCCTCCAGAATTCCATTTAGACGTTTAACAGCTTTTCTCAAATCAGTAATAATTAAAAAAACCTGAACTCCAACCACTACCAGTAAAACCGTCAAAGACACTATAACAACCACCAATATTTTTTGAACTCCGTCCATGAACTACTATTCTAACTTAACATCAATATTTCTCACAACAACAGTTTCTTTTCCGGAGCGCGACCTGGACTTAATTTCAACTTTTTCCGTCTTCTCATCAACCTCCAATTCCGTTTCAAAATTTCCGTCTTCCGAAACAACCACGGGTTGATTATTTACAATAACAGTTGCTTCATCATCGGTTTTTCCGGATACATGCAAAGTTTTTGAATTAACAATTTGATTATCGGTTGGGCTTATAACGTCCAGTTTTGGAGCTCTGACAAAACTAAAATATTGAAAAAACAAGTATATGCTTACTGCCAAAACGACAAGTATGCTCCCTGTCACAAATGTTAGTCTCGGGCTCCAAACAAATTTACTTGGCAAATCCGGGTTTGGGTTTAGCTTAACTGGGATTTGGGGATAATCCCGCCTAAAAAGCGCAACCGCTTGGTTAACGCTTAATTCCAAAGCACCCGCTAAGCTTTTAATAAATCCCGAAACTACCGTTTTTTCCGGTAGATTTTCCCATTTTTCTTCTTCAATTGCCGCAATAAAGCTTTCCTTAATTCTTGTTTGCTCTCCAAGTTTCTTACGGGACAATTTTTTGGCAATACGTTTTTCTTTAATAAAATTTCCTACAGTAATCATTTAAATAAAATTATGAGACAACAGAATCTTCTGAAGCTTCACTTTTTGCAAAAACCTCTTCGGGGCTTTTTATTAGTACTTCGCGGGGTTTCGAGCCCTCCGGACGGCTAATTACTCCAGCTTGTTCAAGCTGGTCCATTATTCGTGCCGCTCTGGCATATCCGACAGAAAGTCTTCTCTGAAGAAGTGATGACGATGCCTTGTCGTATTGGCAAACAATTGTGACAGCATCCTTAAAAAGCTGGTCAACCTCACCGTCCATTCCCGGAACCATTGAGGCACCAGGTCTTGGCATTGAAGTAACCTCTTCGGTATATTGAGGCTGCACGCCCTGGTTTTTCAAAAATGAAACGAGTGAGTTTGTATCTTTATCGGAAATGAAAGCTCCCTGAATACGAAGCGGTTTTGCCTGATCGGGTGGAAGGTAAAGCATGTCTCCCCGTCCGAGTAATTTTTCCGCTCCCTGTCCATCCAAAATTACCCTTGAGTCAACTTGCGAAGCAACGGCAAAAGCAATTCGGCAGGGGATGTTTGCTTTAATAAGGCCTGTTATGACGTCAACCGAAGGCCGCTGAGTAGCCAATACCATATGAATTCCGGTTGCACGGCTCATCTGGGCAATCCTTGTGATCGCATCTTCAACTTCAACCGGTGAAAAAAGCATTATATCTGCCAACTCATCAATAAATAAAACTATATAAGGAAGAGCCTGAAATCCCGACATTTCGTTATAGGCGTCAATGTTTCTTACTCCCGACTGGGCAAATAATTTATAACGCCTGTCCATTTCTCCCATCAACCAACGCAGGGCCGAAATTACTTTATTAGGCTCTACTATCACAGGGGAAAGTAAATGCGGGATATTGTTGTACGAAGTCAGCTCAACACGCTTCGGATCAACTAAAATAAGCTTGACTTCAGAAGGGGAAGCGCGGAAAAGCATTGATGAAAGAAATGTATTTATTGCGACTGATTTTCCCGACCCGGTTTGTCCGGCAATCAAAACGTGTGGCATTTTTGCTAAATCAGCAACTATCGGTTTTCCCGAAACGTCCAAGCCTAATGCCACTGCAAGTTTACTTGGCTTTTCGCGCATAGGATCCGATTCAATCATTTTTCTGAAAGGTACAAATTCCGGAGCTTTATTTGGAAACTCAATTCCCACTAAACTTCTTCCGGGAATCGGAGCCTCGATCCTAATGGTCCCCGTCGGCGAAGCAAGCGCTCTTGCCATATCTTTCTCAAGAGCTGTGATTTTTGAAAGTTTAGTTCCAAGTGCAACCTCCAAAGCATACTGAGTTACAGCAGGCCCTAAATTTACCTCAACCACTTGGGCAGTTACACCAAAAGATTCAAGTGTGTGCTCGATTATATCCGCATTTCCTTTTATATCCCCGCGGTCGGCTTTTCCACTTACAGCATCGCTTAAAATTGAAACATCCGGGTATATCCAAACCCTATCTTCATTCGGAAGGTTGCTGACTAATTTCTGTTCAAGAATTTCCGGTTGTTTTATATCTGATGGTCTAACACCAGCTTTTCCTTGCGGATTATTTGCATTTTCGCCGTAGACTTTGAGGTCCTTCTTCATCCCAAATGCAGGAATATTTAATTTGGATTTTAGTTTCCCAGGCATCTTCCCACGAAGTCCGAATTGTTTGAAATATTTCAAAAACAGTGTCGCAACATGGTCAATCGAAGTATTAAACATTATGACGAGACCAACGACCATGGATGCAAAAAAAACAACAAACGCTCCAAATCCTGTTATTAATGTTTCAATTCCTCCCCAAGCTTCTCTCCCCAAAATTCCAGCCCTTGATAGTGCCATTACGGAAATTACGAAAATTACATTACCGACAATCACGTTCGGAGAGCCCAGTGGAGTACGAAGTTTTGAAACCAAAAGCCCGAATGATGCAAAAATAAAAGGCAAAAATATTGCACACCAGGAAAAAAGATAAATCAAATATTCGTTAACCTTAGCTAAAATCAGGCCTTGTCTTGAAAATGAAATAATAACCAGCGCAGCCAAAGAATAAAAAGAAATCTGGACAATTGAATAAATTGTCGCCGTTTTCAATTTCGGACGAAGCGTTTTTTTCGACTTTAATTTTCTTCTGTGTTTTTTTGCCATAAAATCCCTAAGAATTCATTATACCTAGAAATTTATACTAATTGAACCCGCACCATTATGAAGCACTTTTGAGTACCGGAATTACCTCTTATGTTGTTTTTATAATCTTTGTCTGTTTTGTTCTACAAGTTTATTGTTTAACTCTGCCAACCTTTTTATGAATACTTCACCCAAGTCCACCAAACCCAGTGCTGTAATAGAACCTTCGTTTTGCCTTCTTTGAAAATATTCATATGCACGCAAAAATGCGCCATCCACCCCATCCTCATTCAGTGGATTTACGTCTTTTTTGGGATCACTTTTTATTTGACCGTCCTCGGTCAGTTCAAAATAACGGAGTTCATATTGCCCTTCACCATTCCTGTTTGGCCTTCTAATTCGGACAAAGTGATAAATAACTTGACCATTTTCTACAAACTGCAATACAAGCCTGTCTGCGTGGGGAGTAATAAAAAATCTATCAACTTCGGTGGCAACTTTTCCAGATATATTTGCTCGGCTCGCTTCAATAATTTCCTGCGGAACTTTAACTTTACTTTCAAACTTTACATTTCCTGTTTCAATACTTACGGGAGACCGGGCTGTTGTATTCACTACCAACTCAGGAACTAGATTAGCTACTTGTTCCTTTCTAGTTTGTTGAGATTTTTTATTTCTATTTTTTTCGATTTTTAACTTCTCAGTTTCTATCCTTTTTTGCCTGTTTTGCTCCTTTTCAATTTCAATTTCCTTGGAGGTTCTTACACCTAATATATTTACCCTTTCTTTCAAAAGTTTATCAAATTGCTTTAATGCAACCACTTTTTCTTCGGGACTTAATTTTTCAAACTTATCTTTCCTCAATCTTTCTTGAAACAGTTCCGTCTTTTTACTTTGATTCTCTAAATACATGAGTTGATCTTCATCGTTTGACCATTTCCGACCATCCATTCCCTGGTCAATTTCCATAAAAGCAGCCAAAAGTGAAGTACGATGTTTCTCAATGGTGCTATCAAGTAATTTTGCGTATTTACGTCTTCTTTCGGTAACTGACGGTCCAAAAACAGACTGGCGTTTTGGGTCATTGGCATGAATTGGCGATTTATTGAATTCATTGTAATTTGCTTCAGCGTCTAATAAATCATCCAACGTGCTTCTTGTAATTTCTAACGAATCGTAGCCTCTTTCCGACTCGATTTTTTCTAATGCTTGCTTTCTCCCCTTATGTCGGTGCCTAAGCGCAGATATATCTTTTGTTAGTGGTGTATTGTCTTTTGCAGAATATGTCTTATGTTTCTTATCAACATCGCTTTTTTCAAACTCCAACCTATCTCGCTCCAAAGTTTCTTCTATTGTAAGATTTCTAAAAATTGGCAAATGTCGCTGAATTGTAAGATTATCGTTCTTTTTATTCCCAGCAAAACTTTGAAGGTTTCTGTCAACATAACGGTTTAGATCATCCAGATTTATATAACTTTTTACTTTCTTTGTTTCGAGTCTACTATATCTTGTCCCTTCCCTATCCGTCTCTTCAAAGTAAAGTTTTCCGTCTTTACCCCAAATAAGGATATATCGTACATCATTTCCCTCTTTTGAACTTATTAATTCCGCAAATTCCGCCCCATCGCGAATTTCATCTGGGGTACAAACCGCCAACTTCTCAACATCTTCTTTTTTAGCTGGTTCAATCGGGGACGGTTCTACAGGTTTTTTCACCTCAACTGGTGTTGTACGGGTTGGAACCTTAGATTTCCCGTACTCGTCAGGGCTCATTGCCTTATGAGCCTCAAGCTTTTCCCCTGTATCCTGAACTAAATTCCAATCACCCGCATCTTCTACAACGGCTTCTAGCTGCTCATACAGTTCCTTTTCTAATCGAGCCAGTTCAGTATGGTAGGCCTCTACTGATTTTGTAACTTCAGGAGATTTCTCGTCTTCCACTGGCAATTGACCTTCTTCAAACCCTATTTGCACATCCTCCGGAATAATTTTTTCCGCTTCCATTTCAGTTATCTCAGGTTCGACTTGATTCAAATTGCCAACAGGGTATTCCCTCTGAACCCGCACCTCCAAGCCGTCCTCGTTAATACGCATTGTGAGCACTTTGACTTGAGTCCCCATAGAAGATAGCTGTTCTTCTACAATTTCAGAAATGGTTTTCTCAATATTGGTTCCACTAAACATTTCCACTATCTCTGGAGCTATTTCATTAGGAGTTGATGATCTTTCCGGTAGAGCACTTATCCCACCACCATCTTTATTGTAAAAAGTGTAATTAATATCAAACTCCGCTTCTCTTCTCCCTAGGCCAAAGGCTCTTGCTCGGCTTTGATGACCACTAATGTGCATAGCTGCCTGAGTTTTTCGTTCTATCCCTCTACCCTCAGTAATAAATTCCATTTCAGGTTCTCCTAAAATTAATCTGTTGTCTAGACCTGTTTCTGCCAATCTGAGTTCAAAACTAGAATCTAGCGCGTCTTGAATAACACCAGCCATGTCATCCTCATCCAAATTAAACCCCGTGTGGTTATTATTTTTCAATCTCTCAGCAGCCAAAATAATCGTAGCGTATTTGCTAGGATACCCAGCATCAAGGTCAACACCCAATTCGCTCATATTTTTAAGTATAGCCTAATTAGCTGTTTAAACCTCAACAATTACAGGAAGAATCATGGGGCGGCGACCGATTTTTTGGAAGAGAAAGTTTTCCAAGTAATCAAGTGAAGTTTGTTCAATTGTTTTTTGGTTTAATTTCCCCGGTTTACCGATTTGTCTTACCAATCTTTTTTCTGCATCACGCAAAAGTCCGCTGCCTAATTTTTCAAAAACAAATCCTCGGCTTTTAATTTGAGGGTTTCCAACCATTCTTCCACCGCTGTCAACTTTTATAACAACAACTACAACTCCCTCATTTCCCAAAACTGCCCTATCGCCCAAAACAACTTTCCCTATATCTCCAACACCAAGTCCGTGAACCAAAATTTCTTTCGTCGCAATTCTTTGGCCTTTTGTTGCCTGACCGTTATTTAAGCTTATATTATCTCCGGGTTTAAGAAGCATTACACGATTTTCTTCAATACCATTTGCAACAGCCAGTTTTTTATACGCATTCATAAAGCGAATTGTGCCTCCTATCGGAATGAAGTATTTTGGATTAGTAATTTTGAAAAGCTCCAAAATGTCATTTTGGCAACCGTGTCCGGAAACATATAATCCTTCATTTAAGTCGTAATAATGGACATCGACTCCGCGATCTATAAGCTCATCAACTACAAAATCTTCGCTTTCTTTTGTATAAGGAGGAGCCGGATCGGCCGAAAAAATCATCATGTCACCTTCTTCAACCCAGACTTTCTCGTGAGCATCCGTTGCGATTCTGTAAACCGAACTTCCGGCTTGGCCGTAGCAGCCGGCAACAATATAAAACAAATTACTTTTAGAAAGTTTTTTCGCTTCTCCAAGCCCAATTACGCAATCCTCGTAATCCAAATAACCCAATTTATTTGCCATCTCTGCTTTCTTTTGGACGGAGCGTCCGACAAAAATAACTTTTCGGTTTGTATTTTTCGCAACCCTAATCATCTGCTGAAATCGCCCTATGTTTGAAGAGATAGCGGTTGCAAAAATTCTGTTCTTTGCGGTTTTTGCAATTTCAAGCATCTTATCTTCAATTGAACGCTCGTTTGGAGAATATCCAGGTTTATTCGAACCCAAACAGTCAGATGCCAAAAACAAAACTTCTTTTTCGGACAATTTTTTTGCACGCTCTGTGTCAAACCCTTTCCCGTCAACGGGATTTTGGTCCATTTTGTGCTCAGGTACATGGAATATCCTTCCGTCAGGTGTATCAATTGCAAATCCGCACGTGTCAGGAACCGAGTGAGTAACTCTAAATGGATAAACTGTAAATGGTCCGACTTTAAATTCATCATTATCAACGTTAAATGTATTAATTGTAAAATCACGCACTCCGTAATCCTCAAATTTGTCTTTCAAAAATTCCGTTACCAGAGGAGCTGCCCAAATCGGAACATTTACTTCCTTGAGTAAAAACGGAATGGCTCCGATATGATCTTCGTGACCTTGAGAAACAACTATGCCTTTAAGTTTTTCCTTATTTTTAATAATGTAGCTAAAATCCGGGATTACAAGGTCGACGCCGTGCATTTCCAAATCGGGAAATCCCACACCGCAATCAACAATCATCATTTGATTGTCAGCCTCATAAACATAAAGGTTTTCGGTTACGCTGGTTGTACCTGATAGTGCAATAAATTTAAGCATAAAATCATTAAAGCAGGTTCATCTGTTGAATATCTTTTTCGTCATTCTCTTCCACTTTCTCTTCCTTTACTTCTTCGGATTGTTTTATTATATCTGGAATATTTTTAAAATCAGTAAGCATTTGTGCTTTTACATTCCCGTTTCGAAGAGCTGCCGCCGGATGATACATAGGAATAACCAGAATTTCAGCACCTCCAAAATTTACTTTCCTTGGTTTTCCGTGAACAGAACTTATCATAACTCCCGGCATAAATTTTCCCATGGAAAAACGCCCCAGAGTAATAATTACTCTTGGGTCAACAATTTTTATCATTTCGTCTAAATATGGTTTGTAGGCATCAAGTTCAGATTGTTCGGGATCACGATTTTCGGGCGGGCGATGGTGGACAACATTTGTTATAAAAACATCTTCTCTTTTTAACTTTATCGAGGCCAAAAGCTGATTTAATAACATTCCTGCGTTTCCGACAAATGGTAGGGATTTTTGGTCTTCCCAATAACCCGGGCCTTCGCCTATAAACATAATTTCAGCATCGGGGCTTCCGTCCGAAAAAACAAGGTTCGTTGCTCCTTTTTTAAGAGGCAAGTCTTCATCGGCTAGCATTTTTTTCTTAAGTTTTTCTAGTTCAGATATTTTATCCGTGGAGGTCATATTAACTTAAATACTGTTTTACGTTTTCGGGGGTGATTTGAAATGTTTTGGCTTTCCCCTCTACAATTAATCTTGCAATCTTTTTAACAATACTCGAAACCGTTCGCTCAAGTGTTCTCATCCCTGCATCAAAGCCTAAGGGTCGCACAATCTGTGCCCAAACAGCATCGTCAATTGTAATCGCCCCGTCGGGGACACCTGACTCCTTTAGAATCCTAGGCAACATATAACGCTTGCCGATCGTAATTTTTTCCTCGTCAACATAAGAGGGCATTTGAATAGGCTCCATACGATCTAAAACTGCAGTTGCAATGTTGTGGGTATTATTTGAGGTTGCAATAAATAAAACACTCGATAAATCAAAAGGGTAATCAATATAATAGTCCGTATATTGAAAATTCTGTTTCGGGTCCAAAAGCTCAACCAAAACACCCATGATCGACGCCCGTCCTTCGTCTGTAACACGGTCGATTTCGTCTAATAAAATCACGCAGTTTTTACTCTGAGTCTGGCGCAGAGCTTTAATTACCTTTCCCGGCTCCGCTTCAGGGTGCATTTTTGATTGACCACGAAGATCCAGCGGGTCACCCATTCCTCCGAACGGAATTCTTGCAAAATTTCGCCCCATCGCGCGGGCAATGGTTGAGCTGATTGTTGTTTTTCCGGTTCCCACAAGTCCTACGAAGCATAAAATCGGCGCGCGCATGACATCTCCTTCCTCATGTCTATCAATCTTTAATTTCATAACCGATAAATATTCCAAGACTTTATCTTTAATTTCCTGAAGACCATAGTGAGTTTCTTCAAGTATACTTTTTGCATTATCCAGATCCAGTTTGTCTTCGGTGGTTTTATTCCAAGGTAAGCTTACTATCCAGTCCAAATACCGTATCCAACGGTCGTATTCGGACATAAAAGAAGGGGATCCTTCAAGAAGCTTTAATTGTTCAAACCGCTCAGAAAGTTTTGCGCGAAGTTCATTGGGAACATCGGCTTTGGCAATTACCTCAAGCTGTTTTTTAATTTCATCAGAAACTATACTCATAATTACAATTTACCACGAAAGCTAAACCTAAAAAAGTGCTGTATTAAATTTTGATTTTACAAAAAGTTAAGAAGTTGGTTCACCTATCGGAATCACTAAGAAGTCTGCTGGTTGGAAAATGGGGTCCTCCGACACTTCCTCGTCCTCCTCTGTCTGCATTTCCTCGATCGTTTCGATCCTGTCTTCCTCTTCCTCCCCGCATATCACGGCCCCCGCTGCTTCTACCTCCGCGATTGAATCCTCCACCGCTACTTCTTCCGCCAAAACTCTGGCTGCCTTGTCTGAATCCGCCACGGTCGCCTCCACCTCCTCCGCCACCGCTATCTCTTTTTTCGGCTTTTGCGGCATCCGCTGCAGGATCAAGAAGCATTGAAAGGTTAATGCGGCCCATGTTATCAATTTCTTTAACCCGTACGGTTACTTTATCTCCTTCGTTTACTATGTCTCTTGGGTCTTTTACAAAATCCATGCTCATGTCAGATACATGAACCAATCCGTCTTTACCGGGTAAAATTTCAACAAAAGCTCCAAAAGGCTGAAGCCTTGCAACTGTCCCTTCATAAATTTCGCCGGCTTTCGGCTCCCTCATCATTGCATTTATTTTATTTAATGCGCCGTCAACTTCTTCTTCTTTTACGCCTGAAATGCTCACCGTTCCGTCATCTTCAACATCAATCATTGCGCCTGTCTCCGCAATCAGGGCCTTAATAACCCGTCCTCCTGGGCCAATCAGTTCTCCGATTTTTTCAACCGGGACTTTTGTCATTTTAATTTTTGGTGCATGAACGGATACATTTTTACGAGGCCCATCTATTGTTTTATTGATTAAATCCAAAACTTCCATTCTGGCTTTTTTGGCTTGACCGATAGCTTTTTCCAAAATAGGAAGTGTCAACTGCAGCGTTTTTACATCCAACTGAAGCGCTGTAATTCCGTCTTTTGTTCCGGTGACTTTAAAATCCATATCTCCGTTGAAGTCTTCAATTCCCATGATGTCAGTTAGTACCGCGTACTCTTTTTCACTTTCAACTATGAGCCCCATTGCAATTCCCCCAACCGGTGTTTTTATCGGAACTCCGGCATCCATTAAGGATAGTGTCGATCCGCAGGTTGATGCCATTGATGTCGATCCGTTTGATCCTAATATTTCCGTAACCAACCTGATTGTGTAAGGAAAATCTTCTGTTGCCGGAATTACCGGAAGAAGAGCCCTCTCAGCCAACGCACCATGTCCGATTTCGCGCCTTGAAGGGTTGCCGACTTTTCCTGTTTCTCCTGTTGAAAACGGCGGGAAAGAATAATGATGAATATAGCGCTTTGTTTCTTCACCTTCTGCCGATTCAAGAAAAAGTTCTTCAGATCTTGCGCCAAGGGTTGTCACTGTTAATGCCTGAGTTTCTCCGCGGTTAAAAATTGCCGAACCGTGAGTACGAGGCAACACTCCTACTTCTGCCGATAGTGGGCGTATTTCGTCATGCTTTCTTCCGTCAAGTCTTTTGCCGCTCAAAATTACTTTTCTGATATATTCTTTTTTGAGTTTTTCCAAAATCGGAAAAACTTGTTCTTTTTCTTCATTCTCTACTGTATCTGTAACAGCTTTGAGCATTTCTTCATACTCAAACGATTTTCCGCCTTCGCTAACCAACATGCTTTTGACAACTGCCTCAAGTTTATCCCCAACCAAGTCTTTTACTTTTTTCTCAAGTCCGGTATTTGCTTTTGGTTTTTCGATTGTTTCTTTCTTTGATCCTACCTCATCTTGAAAATCAGCAATAAATTTAATAAGTTTTTGAGATTCTTTATGAGCCGTAGCAATTGCGTCTAACATTTTGTCTTCCGGAACTTCTTTTGCTCCTGCCTCAATCATCACAACTGCGTCTTTTGTGGACGAAACAACCAAGTCAAGGCCTTTTGACTCGACCGTCGGATTGATTTCAAACTTGTCATCTTTAATTCCAACCCTAACAACCCCAACTGGCCCTTCCCAAGGAATTGATGAAATTGAAAGTGCGGCTGAAGTTGCGATTGCCGATAAAACATCGGGGGAGTTTTCAAGATCAACCGATAAAACGGTAATAATAACCTGGACTTCACGTCCTGTGTAATATTTTGAAAATAAAGGTCTGATTGATCGGTCAATAAGGCGACCTGTAAGAATTTCTTCATCGGTCGGTCTTCCTTCGCGCTTTACCCAACGGCTGCCTTTAATTCGGCCTCCTGCATAAAGCCTTTCCTGGTAATCAACAGAAAGTGGAAAATAATCCAAAACTTTCTGGAGAGGCGCGGAAACAACAGTTGCCAAAACAACTGTTTCGCCGTAGCTGGCCATAATTGCTCCCGTTGCCTGTTTTGCAACACGGCCGGTTGAAAGTGTCAGGGTTCGACCTGCAAATTCTATAGATTTTTCAGTTTTTTTCATTTACTTTTGTAGCCTTCTTTAAGTAGTAATGGTTAACTGAAGAGTTAATTTTTTCTCCCAACTTCCATTTTCTACACTTTTACTTTTTTTCTTTTTTAATCTTTTTCTCCTTTTTTTCTTTTTTCTCAGTCTTTCCGGTTTTCTCTTTTTTGTCTTCTTTTTTCTCTTCTTTTTTCTCTTCTTTAGCTGTTTGAGTGCTTCCTTCGACTTCTAACTCCGCCAGTAAAACATTATAGCGCGTATCGTCATAGTTTTTCAGGTAATTCAAAAGTCGGCGCCTCTTGGCAACCATCGACAAAAGTCCTCTTCTTGAATGAGTGTCTTTTTTATGCTCGGTCAAATGCCCGGCAAGCTTTTTTATCTGAGCAGTCAGAAGAGCAATTTGAACTTCAGGAGAACCTGTATCGCTTCTTTCTCTTGCGTACTTCTTAATTATTGCTTCTTTGTCTTCTTTTGAAAGTGACATATCGACATGTATTGCCAAGAAAAAGGGTAAGCCTTTATCCTAGTCAAACATCTGGGGGAATAATAACACAGGAAAAATTATTCTTCAACTGTTACTTGATCCGCCCTTATAAATCTTTGGTTGTTTCCATTCCTCGGGGGCATTTTCGTCAGTAACTTCAATTGGCTCCTCAGCGACTCTCACGTCTTCAATTTTCGGCTCAGATTGGGGTTGAGCCTGGGTCTGGGTTTGTGACTGTGGTTGAGAAAGTGGCTGCATTGGTTGCGCTTGCTGACCCCATAAACCACTTTGAGGGTTTTGTGTTTGCATACCGGCAGGTTGGGTCATGGGCTGATTAAACGTTGGCAATTGCCCGGGAATTGAACCCGGAGGAAAATTCCCTTCAACTCCTTTATTCGAATGTCTTTTTGCGCCGTATTGCATAAGGTCGGCAAAAGTATAAAAGGTTTCAGCCGTGACGCCTTCCGCCTGGAAATTGTCTCCAACCAACTCTTCAACTCCCATAAGTAAATTGGTTGAAATATCCGGATCAATATAAAGCTGGTTTTCGCGGACCAGTCCATAAATAATTTCGGAAATCGAAGAACCGATTCTGGTAAATGAAATAAAATTCTTTTTGCTTGCCAGGGAAATTTGCTTTATACCGACATGAATTATGTTTGCGCTTTGAAGTTCATTTGCGCTAACCAAAGGAAAACTTGATTCATCCGTTCCGCCGATAAGTATAACAGTATCAACCGATACTCCCGAATAACCGACATTAATCTGGTCTTTAGTCGGGGGATTGAGATCACCTTTGGGAATTACTGTTAATTTAAACTGATTACCTTCCTCAATGTCATAACTGACTTTTTCAATATTGGTCGCGTCATAATTTGAAAAACGGACTATTAAATTTTTGTTTCCCAATTCGTGAGCGATTTTATCAATTCCAATCAAACGGTTATAGGCAACCGTCATCGGAGTTGGAGAAAATACTTGGGTTGCTTTATGCTTTTGAAGCGATAAGAAAAGAGATAAACCTCCCGCAATCTGATCAAAATTCGGGTTTGTAGGAAGAAGCACCAAAATGGAATTTGAGTCTTTTATAACCGACAAAAACGTAACCTGGTTTGGATTTACAGGAGCCTGCATATTTGGCTGTTGCACCGGTTGAGTCGGTAAGGGCATTTTTTGCGTCACTTGCCCAGCTGTTCCCTGATTTGAATCTTCCATAATTTTTAGGAATTACCTATTGAAGCGATATTATAACATCTCCCATAGTAAAATCAAGCTGAGGAACAAAAATAACACCGAATTCTTCTCCCTGTTTTACTTGCCCCACATCGACTTTATTTTTCTTAAGTGATATTGCCTTGACTTTTCCTATCTCATTATCACCTCTTTTTAAAATTAAATTGTCGCCTTTTGTAATTTTTCCGCTTATTACTTTACTTCCGGCAATTTTTTTGTTATTAAATGGAAAAACTGCAACTATCTCTGCCCGCCCGATTTCAACTACCTGACCTTTTTTTAATTTTTCCTCGAGAGCCTCGAAAAGCTCGTAAATGATTCCGAACGTATATATTTTTACGCTCTCCATTTCGGCTAGTTTTCTGGAAAGCGCGGGAACTCTTGATTCAAAACAGTAAATATCGGCCCCCATCGACTTTGCCAAAAAAACATCCGAGTCATTAACTTCTCCGACACTTTTTCCGACTACTACAACCTTTTTGGGTAAATTCGCGACGACCGCCTCAAGTGCTCCGTCATTTTGAGCTTTAAGGATGACCGCGATTTCATCATCGACTAATTTTGCGACCATTTCTCTCTCTTCTTTTTTAATAACTTCGGAGCCTTTCTCACTTTTTTTCCAAACAGGAGTTCCCGCTCCCGGGACTTTTGAAAATCCGATTACCTGACCCGGATATCCCGGCATTACTTCTTTAACCGATTTATTATTCTCATCAAAAATTCCTCTTACTTTTAATTCCTCATCCTCTGTAATTATTTCGTCGCCGACACTAAGTTTTCCATTTTTAACAACAATCGAAGCGTAAGCTCCGCGTTTGTCTTTTCCCGACTCAAAAACATATGCTTCCAAGACAGCATTTTCATTTGCCTTTATTTCATTCATATCCCAAACCAAATGAATCATTTCCAAAAGAGCATCAATTCCGTCTCCCGACCTTGCTGAAACGGGAACAACGGGAACGTCGCCGCCTTTCCCTTCCAAAAGTACACCCTCTTTTTCCATTCCTGTTTTTACAAGTTCAATATCGGCTGACTGCAGATCCATTTTTGTCGCAGCCACGATAAATGGAGTTTTTGCGGCAAGTATGAATTCGAGGGCTTCTTTTGTCTGTGGCATTACCCCATCCGTTGCCGAAACAACTAATATAGCAATGTCAGCAATAGCTGCTCCGCGTGAGCGCATGTTGGAAAACGCTGCGTGCCCCGGAGTATCAATAAAGGTAATATCTGAGCCTTTTTTTGTTTTTACTGTCGAAGCTCCGATTCCTTGGGTAATTCCACCTGCTTCACGGGAAGCTACAGTAGTATTTCGGATTTTATCAAGAAGAGTTGTTTTGCCATGATCAACGTGCCCCAAAACGGTCACGATTGGAGTTCTTGATTTCACGGCGGTATTTTGCAGCTTTGCTTTGTCCATATAAGTTTATTAGTTTGAGAACACCTAACATGTTAGTTTTGTTGGTCGGTTGATTCGACTTCCTCAGCCTTTGGTGTTTCCGGTTCGGCTTCAGGATTTTCAGTTTCTTCGACAGATTCAGCGGGCACGACCTCTTCTTTTACATCCGACTCTTCGATTTTTTCCTCAGCTTTAACCTCCGACCCAGTGCTTGCCACTTCTACAACTTCTTCAGGTTTTTCCTCGGGAACTTCATCAACTTTTGCTTCACTTTCAACTTCAGGAACTTCTTCTGCCGTACTTTCTGTTTTTACCTCTCCAACTGCTTCCGGCTCCTCTTTATTTATCCGAAGACCCTTAACTTCATCAATTTTTATTTTCCAGTCCGTCAATTTTGAAGTTAACCTTGCATTTTGACCGTCACGGCCAATTGCCAAAGAAAGCTGATCTTCGGGAGATTTTACAATTGCGGTTTTTGTATCTTTATCCAGCTCAACTGTCAATCCTTCAGCGGGGCCAAGCGATGCTTTGATAAGTTCTGCCTCATCATCATTCCACTGGATAATATCAACCCGCTCGCCTCCGAGCTCGTTAGTAACAGCCTGAACACGGACTCCTTTTTGGCCTACACACGATCCCACAGGATCAACTCCGGATGCGGTTGAATGAACTGCCATTTTTGTTCTTACTCCCGCTTCACGGGCAATAGCTTTTACACTGACTGAGCCGGATGAAATTTCCGGAACTTCTCTTTCAAAAAGTTTTTTGACGAATGTCGGGTCTGCACGGGATAAAATAATTTGTTTTCCGTGAGCGGTTTCGACAATGTCTTTGAGTAAAAATGTCAGTCTTTGGCTTAGGTTTAGTCTCTCGTTCGGAACTCTCTCGTCCGCAGGCATTATCCCTTCGGTTCTTCCCAAATCAACCCTGACATCGGCGCCTTCAAATCGAAGTATAAGGCCAGAAATTAAAGATCCGACACGGCCTGAGAATTGATCCATAATTGCGCCTTTTTCAGCCTCGCGGATTTTTTGATGAATCACTTGCTTTGCAGTTTGCGCGGCAATCCTTCCAAATCCGGGTGGGGTTACATCGGCTCTTTCTTCAGGCTTCTCCAATGGCCAGGAAAATACTTTCGCTTCGCCGTTTGACGAATTTATTTCGGCATCATATTCAAACTCTTCGACCTCTATTCCTTGCTCTTTTGCATCTTTTTTATAGGCTGCAATAATTGCCTGCTTAATTGTTTCCAAAATCACGTCTGCATCAAGCTCCCGCTCGGAAGCTAAAGCCCGAAGTGCCTGCGAAAATTCTGTTCTTGGTCCTTGTTGCTGCATATGCTTTATAATATTAAAAAAGGTGGGCATTTCTCCCACCTCAAACACCCGTCTTTAATCCTTTGCTAGTTTACTAAAGATGATGTTATAAGTCAATGAAAAACCTTACCACCAGTCATAATTAGCTAGACTCAGGTCAAGTTTTTCAGAATTTTCAATATGGTTGCTTTTGAGACTGGCAAAACCTACAATACACGATATGTTTGAGAGGAGACAGAGAGAAAGGACAACTCTGGGCAACTATGCTCTTGGCAGATCAGTTGTAGAATCACTCGCTTGGGCAGCATCTTCTAATCTTGATAACCCAGGTTTAAGGGCAGAGTTGAGAAGAAGAAATCCTGAACTAAATTTGACACATTACCAGATAGCTGTTCAAGCTATTGCCGATCTAACGGATGATAATGGTTACATTGCAATTGGAGAAGCACCCTTTGGTAAGATGGAATCACTCATAGACTCTGGGCAGGCGGTATGTTTCCGTAAATATCCGACACTAGACCCTCTCTAACGGAGGTTTCATGCCCAGGCCTATATGTGGCCTATGGTAGTGATACCTCTCAAGGTAATTTATCACAATGTTGTTTAAATAGTCTA
>Ga0208375_1001997_pt1 | contig 20357 bp, 24 predicted proteins | sample RifOxyD1_FD_184038 | JGI IMG/M metagenome (GOLD analysis project Ga0208375, IMG submission 184038) | Soil microbial communities from Rifle, Colorado - Rifle Oxygen_injection D1 (SPAdes) | ecosystem: Environmental > Terrestrial > Deep subsurface > Rock core/Sediment | place: Rifle, Colorado... | reverse complement strand
TCTTCAATTTTATTCGTTTGCAAAAGATAGTAGGCAAGAATAATTAACCCGCTACCAAACCATCCGATTATTTCAACAATCATTGGTTTTTTGAAGCTTTTTAATCTATATTGAGTATATATTAATGTTGCCCCCATAGCTCAATGGACAGAGCGTTGGTCTTCGGAACCAAAGATCGGGGTTCGATCCCTCGTGGGGGTACACGGAGGATTTCTGTCAGGAGTGAATCGGCCCCTGGTTGCAAATCCTTACGGGAGCATCAAAATTGTGTCTAATTTATTAATTAAAATTCCAGAAGAAGTCATTACCGTAGCAAGAAGTCTTTCGCGTGTTGGTTTTTCAGTCTATCTTGTCGGTGGCTGGCTTAGGGATGCTTTGTTGAGAAGAGAGTCGGCTAGCGCGCCAGATTTGGCAACCAACGCTTTGCCAGAGGAAATTCAAAAAATATTTCCCGACAGTGTTTATGAAAATGAGTTCGGTACTGTTTTGGTTAAAAGTGGTTCTGAAAATGAAGATTTGAAGATTATCGAGATAACTACTTTCAGAACAGAAAAAAACTATTTTGATAAACGCCACCCCGATAGCGTTCAGTTTGTTAAAAATATTGAAGAGGATCTGGCCAGGCGAGATATTACCATTAACGCCCTTGCCTTTAATTTGGACGAGAAAGTAGTTGGTAATATTCTTGATCTTTTCGATGGTCAAAAAGATATTGAGAATAAAATTATTCGCGCAGTTGGAGATCCACAAAAAAGGTTTGAAGAAGATGCTTTGAGGTTGATGCGGGCGGTGAGGTTCGCTTGTCAATTAGGATTTGCCATCGAGGAAAAGACCCTTGCTGCCATAAAGAAAAACGCGCCTTTATTAAAAGAGATTGCCGAGGAAAGAATTCGTGATGAGTTTTCAAAAATCATGATGACAAAACGCGCCAAAGTTGGAATTGAGCTTCTGGAGGAAACCGGTTTGTTGAAATTTATTATGCCGGAGCTGCGAGAAGGCATTGGCGTGGCTCAAAATCTCCATCATATTTATTCTGTTTGGGAGCATAATTTACTGGCTTTGGATTACGCGGCAAAAAAGGATTTTTCTTTGGAGCTGAGATTGGCTTCATTGTTGCATGACGTTGGCAAGCCGAGGACAAAAAGTGGCGAGGGTAAATACGCGACTTTTTACGCTCATGAGATTGTTGGTGCCAGAATGGCAAAAAAAATTCTTGAAAACTTAAAATTTTCGAAGGAGACGGTAGAGAAAGTTGTTCACTTGGTTAGATATCATTTGTTTTACTATAATGTTGGTGAAGTTACTGAAGCCGGAGTCAGGAGATTCATTGCCAGGGTCGGTATTGAACAGATTGATGATCTGTTAAAGATCCGGCAGGCCGATCGAATTGGTTCCGGAGTGCCGAAAGCCGTACCCTACAAACTCAGGCATCTTTTGTTTATGATTGATAAAGTCAGACAAGATCCGATCTCTCCAAAGATGTTGAAAATTAACGGTCTGCAAGTTATGGAAATTTTGAAAATCCAACCTGGGCCAAGAGTCGGTTGGATACTGGGAGTTTTGCTGGAAGAAGTCCTTGATGAACCGCATAAAAATATTGAAGATTATCTTGGGAAAAGAGTCAAAGAGTTTGGAGAGTTGTCTGACGGGGAATTGCTTAAGATGTCAGAAAAATCAAGACAAACAAAACAGGAGTTTGAGCAAGAGGTTGAAGAAGAGACAAAGAAAAAGTATTATGTATAGGTGACCGGGTCGTGGTGTAATGGTAGCACGCAGCTTTCGGGTGGCTGTAGTCGGAGTTCGAATCTCCGCGATCCGACCAAGTGGAAATTTTGAGAATCAAAAAAACGGCAGGAGATCTGCCGTTTTTTGTTGGGATCGAATTATTTCCAGATTACGTCCTTGGGGATAAAGATTTTCGTCTCTTCACCGTTGCGGGGGTTGGCCTGGATTGTTATAAAACACCATCCATTGTCTTGCAGATTGTGTTTTGCAACGAGAAATCTCCATGTCAGTCTTACTTGAACTGCCAGGAATGAATCGATCCAGTATGCTGAACGTGCTGTTGCGGTGTTGAAAGCACACCATCCTTTCTCATCGCGCGAAGCGATGTTGGCGCTTGAGAAAGGTTGCAACAACACCGTTGCTGTTTTTAGTATAATACGGTCTAGAAATGAAAGCAAATCAAAAAATAGCCGCAAGGCTATTTTTTGATTTGGTCAAGAATCTTTTTGAAAATCTCAGGATGCTTTTCGGCAATCTCGGCCAGGATTTTTCTGTCGATCTCGACCTTGCTTTTTTTGAGAAGATTTATTAACCCAGAATAAGTCATCTCATTTTCTCTGGCGGCGGCATTAATTTTCACCTGCCAGGTTTGACGATTGACTCTTTTCTTCTTTTTTCTGTCGGCAAAAGCGTGCGCGCCGGCGTGCAAAAGAGCTTCTTTCGCGGCTCTTTCTTTCGTGTTCCGGCCTGAATAAAACCCTTTTGTTCGTCGCAAAAGTTTCTCTCTTTTCTTTGTGGCTATTTTGCCTCTTTTAACTCTGGTCATATTTGATGACTACGAATAGTTCTTAATTGCTTGCGAGATGACCGTGCTCTGACTTCTGATTGGTTTTCTTTTTGCCCTTCTGACATTCGGGCTTTCTTTGGCCTTATTGTGTCCCTGCTGTTTTTGACGGTGAATGATTTTTTTGTTTTTGGTTACCCTGATTCTTTTTGAGAGTAGTTTGAGTGTTTTTTTCATATATTTTTTATGCCTTACCGATCATAATTCTTGGTCCTCTGGGCCCGATCCCATCCTGAAGAATTTTTGTTGGTATTGGTATTAGGGAGACAAACGATCTTAACTTTTCTTTGGCCTCGTTCATTCTTGATTTTTCTCGGCCCCTGAGGAACATGTTGATCTCGATATTGTGGCCTTGTTTCAGGAATTTTTCGGCTTGTTTCGCTTTGGTCTCCATGTCGTGTGGTTGGATCATGAGCTTTAAGCGGACGCCTTTCAGTTCGTTTTTTCCTTGTTTTTCTTTCTGCTTTTTTTCAGCCTTTTCTTGTTGATAAGTGAATTTTCCAAGATCTGCAACTCTGGCGACAGTTTCTTTCGGGGTTTTGGCAATTTCGATCAAATCAAGCCCTTTTTCTTTCGCCAGCTTGACAGCTTCTTCGGTTTTCAAAACTCCGAGATTCTGTCCGTCAGCATCAATAACCCTAACTTCCTGAGCTTGGATTTTTTCGTTAGTTTTGTATTTTGATGCTGGTTTTTGCGGAGGTTGTCTGTAATACACTATATTTGCTTGTTCCCGGCACAAATTTATATGCTGGATTTGATATAAGGATATTATCAGAAAATAGGTTAAAATCAAATATAAAATGAGTATTCTTTCAGAAAATAAAAAAGCTAGGTTTGATTATGAAATCCTTGATATTTTTGAGGCGGGATTGGTTTTGTCTGGCATTGAAGCAAAATCGGCAAAAAAGAATCGAATCGATCTCACTGATAGTTTCGTCAGGATCAATGCTGGCGATCAAATAGTTTTAGTCAACGCAAAAATCCATCCTTTTCAACCGGAAAACGCACCGAAAGACTACAAAATTTCCCGAACCCGTCAGCTTCTTTTAAAGAAAAAAGAGATCAAAACGCTACTTGGCAAGCTCAAGGAGAAAAAATTGACAGCTGTGCCGTTAAGGGTCTATACTGAGCGCAATCTTGTTAAACTCTCAATCGCGGTGGCGAAAAGCAAGCGCCAGCACGAAAAACGTGAGGTTTTGCGGAAGAGAGCTGTTGACCGGGAAATTGAAAGAACCTTAACAAACAAGAATTTTAAATGACCCGCCTACTCCGAAGACTTCGGCAAGGCGAGCAGAATCTAAATCTCGGGTCAACCCAAAATGACTTAAGTTTAAATTCTTAATTCGTTTTGACATCTTGGTTTTAGATTTTTTTTGTTATTTGAACTTTAGTTTTTTGATTTTTTATAAGGGGATGACGGGCTTCGACATTTTTTATGTCATTTGTCTTGCAAGTCGAGTAACTCTGTAATCTCGTTAATCTTCGGAGACCAAATATAACTGCCAACTATAGCAGAATACCGGTGAGGGCTTTGGCCTTTGCCTAACCGAGTTTGACTCGGCGTCCAGTCAGTTGATTCTCAATAAATTGGTTTGGGCGTAAAAACATTGAGATCGGGGGCAGTCTTGTCTGATGATTGTTTCCCAAAATTTATTCAGATTCCTGAAAGTAAAGTTTGCTGATTTGACTCTTTCAGCAGCAAAAAATCAGTCCTAAACTTGTAGACGGGCTTTGATACTAAAAAATGGACGTGGGTTCAACTCCCACCATCTCCACCAGACGGGACTTATCATCAAGAGAAGTCCCAAAAAGCGTTATAGGAAGCGAGAAAGCGGCGGTTTCAAAGCCGCTTTTTCTGTTGTAGACGAGATGCTGTGAGAAAACCATTCTTAACACCAACCGCTTGTCTTCAAAAATCCCATTTGTCCATATTTCATAAGGGTTTTTGATGTATCCAAACACCTCATTAAGGGCGGTTTCAAAACTCACGCCACCATAGAGGTTTGACTTACCCAAATTCTCTTCAAGCAAGAGTTTCTTGTTCGTAAGTTCCTCAACCTTCTTTTCGTAGGCGGAGAGCACCGCTTCGTTTGTAGCTTTGCCAATCCTCTCGACATAGAGATTTACTTCTTTCTCCGTTCCATCAATCTCTTTTCTTGCTTCAATTTCAGATTGCCTCGAATCAGACGTTCTTTCATTCCATATATCAAGCGCAACCTCCTGTGTAAGCGTAAGCACCTCTTTGTGTGCACGAGCTTTTTTGAGAATCTTGCCAAGTTGTCCTTCCAGTATCTCTTTTGGAATGTTTGTGCCTTTACCTCTGCATAGATTGCAGCGATAAAAAGCCTTTTTATATCCTTTTCTTGGTTTTGTAGACCAGCTCGCTGTAAAGAGCTTATTATGCTCTGGGCATATCACAAATCCTCTTGCGGGAAAATCTAAATGTAAATCCTTTCTTGCCTTTGCTTTTGCCGTGCCATTCAGTTTATCCTGGATTCTTTCATATAAGTCTAAACTTATTAAGCCCTGGTGGTGTCCCTTGCGCCTGACAACCTTCCAGGGTTTGTATTCGATATATTCAGTGTAGAGAATTTGAGTAAGAATCCTCCTCACTTGTTCGAGATGAACTTTCTTGGGTTTCTTTCTGTGGAAGAACCTCTTGCTCTGCAAAAATGCCTGCACGTCTACCTGGTCTGGGAATCTATCATAAGCAAAACCATTGAGTGCCTCTTTCACAATGCTAGCTTTAGGTTCATCGAGAGCAAGAAGCTTCCCGTGAATAGGGTCTTTAATATATTTTAGACCAGGAGGTGCATCAAAGCTCCAGTAACCACGCTCCAGCCTTGCTTTCATTTTATTTATAACCTGGATGCGGTTTTCTTCTCGTTCCAACTGGTTATGAGCAGCAGAAATTGTTTCAGCAAATCTGCCAACAGGACTATCATCAAAATTAAAATTCAAACATTCTCTTTTCGCTTTTCTTCTATCGAGAGATTCTTTCAGTTTTAAATGGAAGATTGTATCTCTGGCAAACCGCTTTAAATCATCAAAAATTACCACATAGTGAGTTTTGTGATTTTTATCAAGATATTCTAAAAGAGCTGCCATTGCTGGACGTTTCATAAAATCACCGCCACCCGTGTAATCATCCGTAAAAATAGCATCTTCATTAACAATATACCCGTTATTTTTTGCATATTCCTTACAACGATGTTCCTGCGCCTCCAAGCCGTGTCCCTCTTTTTTTTGACGCGCCGAAGAAACTCTGCAATATATAACTGCTTTTTTATATTCTTGTTCTTGTAAAAAACTTTCCATATTATTTTTTGGTCAAAACCAAACTGTTAACGGCATTGCGTAAATCAAGGTCATTGATATGGAGATATCGGCGAGTAGTTTCTAACTTTTTGTGTCCAAGTAGCTGCTGAATGTGGATGATGTTGACGTTCTGGTTATTCAATAACGACGTTGCAAAAGTATGGCGCAACGAGTGCACGCCCACCTTTTCTTTTTTAATGTCCGCCTCTTTTAGATAACGCTTAATGAGGTGGTAAACTCCGCCAGTAGAAAGCCCATCGCCCAACCTGCTTAGAAAAAGAAACTTGGATTCAACTTCTGGGCGTTTTTTAAGATATGTTGCAAGAGCATTTAAAACATTGGCGTTGAGCGGAATAGTGCGCTCCTTATTGCCTTTCCCTCTAACACAGATTGACTCTTGAGATTCCTGGAGATTTATATTTTCTAATTTCAAGCCAACGAGTTCAGAAAGACGCACGCCTGTGCCAAGAAACATACCGACAATAGCCAAGTCACGGAGGCAATAGTATGGCGTGGCTTTGAACTTAACAGTGGCGAGGAGGCGTTGATATTCTTCTTGAGTTAAATAGCTTGGTTCTCTTTCTGGAATTTTTGGCGTTTCAATATCAATAGCGGGATTCTCTTTCAAAACTTTTCTACGAGTAAGCCATTTGAAAAATGATTTTATGGAGGCAATTTTACGTGCCATCGTGATTGCAGAGTTCGGTTTTTTATAGCCTTCATTTTTGAGATGTGAGAGGAACAGTCCAATATCATCTCTTGATACGGTTTTAACATTGGCTCTATTGAGAGACTCCAAAAACTCAACAAACTTACTTAAGTCGTGTTGATAAGCCTCAATAGTCCGCGGAGAAAAATTCTTTACGGAGAGATAGTGTAAAAATTGTGTAATGTGGTCATTCATTGTCATTGTTTTTGAGATTTCCTTTTTTCCTGTTCTCGAAACCATACGTGCAACCCTATTATCCACCCACCCCAAGTAAGGAATATTAGGCGATAAGCATATCCCGTCTCAATAATGTCTATCGCTAAAATCCATTTCAGCAACATCCCCAATGCAGCCAGCGACCCGACGGTGTATAAGAACGCCATAAACGCAAACGAGCAAAGTTCGCCGACATATCGCGACCTCGCCTCCCACGGTGTCTCCGTATATTGCGGGTATTTTTCTGGCTCTGTATTCCAGCAGTAAAGAGATAAAATTACTGCCCAGATTACCCAGAGGACGTAAATGGAGATGTCCTCATATCCGAGAACGTCCAATAGGGCAAGCGAGATTAAGGTGCCTACGAAAGCTAAAAAGAGGATACCTATAACGTATTTGAAATAATGACCTCCTTTTTCAACTGATTCTTTGTTGTTCATATTTCCCCAATTATTTATTTGATTCACTTTCGACCTTTAAGTTTATAAATTTCTCAAAATCCACTCTTCGGATTAACCACTTTCGACCTATGTGGAAAAAACCATCGAGCTTGCCAGATTGCAGCCATCTTAGGATGGTGGCTTTAGAAACGCCCAAATCTTTGGCGACTTCTTTTATTCCGAGGTAATTGTTTTCGTCTTTTCCATCCGCCTTTACCTCTGGTTTTTGTATTGTTGATTCGACCATAAGATTTAATGGATATTTAAATGAGTAGCTTGGTGTTTAATGAATCCCTATGTTATCCACTTGCGTTTTGTTTGATGTTGCTCTATACTGAAAGTGTTAAAGCTTCGAGCGTATTCCGATTTTAATTAACGATAATATCCATTTAATGACATTGCCCTGCGGGGCTTGTTTTGTTTTAAGGGGTTTTTCCACGTCATCTATGGCTCTGTATCCACGGCTGGGGTAGTTTCCAGCCCTCAACCATACAGGCGTGGATATACCTGTATTTATCAGGGTTATACAGCGATAAACAAAAGGGTGTAGACCTATCCTCCTCTGCTTTGATTCTGCGAAAAACGAAATAGGGTGGTGGTAGTTTCCCTTTCGCCCTTTTTGTTCGGGGCTGGGACACCCTATTGAAATTAGACTTTTTAACCCGAAAACTTTCATAGGTGCATTTGGCTCTCGAAACCATTCTCATCAACCGCAATTATCATCCATTCATCATCGGGTGTATAAGACTTTTGTTTTATATAACTGCGAGCATCTTTTTCCGTGCCGAATACTCTTTGAAGGGAAAATTCACTGTGATAAGCGTTGTAATTTTTCCAATAAACTCTGTAATTAGGACGTGTTTTCTCGGCATCACGGCTTCTATCAATTAACTTGCGAAATTCAATTACATCTTTGATGCTGTCTTGAACAAGCGGAGTAAGACCTTCGTATATAGTTTCCACTACTTCATCAAGCTCATCCTGGTTTAACTCTCTATCCAATACTGTTTCCGCCTCTTCTTGGACAAAAACATCACTGATTACGACCAACTCTTTTTCCTTTTTGAGATTTTCCTGAATTTTGCTCATTACCTTATCAATTTTCTTTCCTTCGGGGCTGTCTAAAAACTTAGCTGCCTTTTTCATATCTCTTTTAATTCTTTTTTCGTCTTCCTTTGTTCTCATATAATTTAGTTAATGGTTAATTTTTTGATTTTTTTCCTCCAGCTTCTGTGTGAGTAGGAAGTTAAAAAGTCGGCGTGGGTTACGGCACGTGCCCTTTCGTATCTCGTCTTTTATGACTGCATAAGCATCGCTTATTGCTTGCATCCCAAGTTGATGGCGACGAGCGAGTATGAAGCGCATATTCGACTCTCCTAATGCGTTAGCAATATCAACGCACATAGCGTCGTCATTGCTGCTTAACGGATATTCGCTTGGATGTCTTCCACTTAATTGGAAGCGACTATTCGATTGTTCATTATTTTTCATAATCGATTTTAATTAAGTCTGTTAATCGGTATTCGTCTGGGGAGGTCTGCCCCAACGTTTTCGCAGTTCCTCCTTAATGCTTGTAATTTCTTCACTATTCGACCTTTCAGACCTCTGCACTGGAGGCTCTAACCTCGGTTGTGCTTCGGACTGAATAGTGGCAATGGGTGGGGGCTTATCTCTGCTCTCGCTCTGCTTCTGGCTCTGAAAATAAGGTTTTATGTCAATCCATTTTTGCGTTGTCTCATTTGGTTTTTTAGCAATTTTGAAGTCTGCTACAACGTATGAAAAATCTTTACTTCCACTATGATTCGGGAACCATATCAACTCGTGCCCATCTTTTAGGTCTGCCATTAACTTGTTGATGCCATTTATGTTCTGTTGGCTGGTCTTGCGCTTGAGCATCACGCATATTTTTTCGTAGCTTGTTCTACCGATGCCCTCGTAGGGGTTTACTTGGCGGTAGAGCACGGCAAGCAGGAGGATTTTTTCTGGTGTTAGTTCTCCAGCGTCATACGCCTTCCACGCAGAGCCAAAAATCATTGAGAAGGGTCTTATGTCTTCTGGTTCGTTAGTGGTGGTATAAATTGTGATTTTCATTTTTTTCATATACATTTGTGTGCTATTCGCTATAAAGTAATTCCTTCGCTTCTTTTATTGCTGCTATAAAACTACGAGGCTCTATGATTGCCTTTTTCGACCAAAAAGCCGCAAGGAGGCTCTCACTATCTTCAGAATTGAAGATAAAGACAGCTCGCTTGCGGTCAGTCCTATCTACGGAAATAAGCTCTATACCGTTTGCCAATAAAAATGCGGCGACGTAGAGGTCAGATACTTTATATTCCGTTTTGGGTGATTGCATATTCATTTTTTTCATCTTTTTTAATTTCTTTCTTTTGTAAGTTATCGAAAATCAAATTGACGATGCTGTATAAAGAATCACGTATGGAAACAACCTGTGCATCACTTAAATGCGCAGCTCTCTCGCCTAATATTTCTTTGCATCGTTCAATCGGAAGCATCGTGGTGTAAAAAATGTTTACATCACAATTTTGACAGTCAGCTTGAAGATAGAACATCGTGCGCAAAAATTTGCGCAATATTTTTTACAAATGTGAGCTAAAATCAAAACAAAAAAGCCCGCCTGTTTTTCAAGGGGGCAAAGTTATTGCGCCTATTTCGCTCTGCCTATTCTGTTATTGTCAGTTGTATCCCGTTCTCCCGCTCTATATGAGCTGGAATTTTTTTATCTCGTAAGTTTCTGTTAATTCCTTTAAGCAAACCAAAAAGTTTTCTTTGTGCCCGCTTGTCTTGGGTAAAGTCTTTTACGCTGTTTGCAAAGTTTAATCCGATTGCATACTTTTCTGGTGGAAAGCTCTCGCCTTTATGAATTTCCTTGCCCTTTCTTAAGTGCTTGCGTTCCTCCCAGAGATTTCTAAAAAAATGAAGTCTATCATCATCCTTACCATTCCTGTGGAATTTATGCGTATATACGCCGTAACGCACTACTCCATCTTGCGAGTTAAATTCAACCACATCGGTTGTGGCATCACTTATGAACTTTGAACTAATGAGACTGCCAATTTTTTCCAGCTTCTTCTGATTTACGACTATTTTGTATCCTGGTTCTGGACAATCGGGAGAAGGTGAAGGCGTTATAAAAACAGCGTGTCCAGCAGGCACGGTTTTCCCAGGAACATAACCTACGACTACCTCACTAAGAATGCCATCGGTTCGGAGGGATTCAATAACCGTCTTTACTTTTGGGGCAGGACATTCAGCTTCTTCCGCAACGTCCTTTTCGACAATTATAAGCCGCTTATTGGACGGACTGCCCAACTTGTATATCTCGTAGATGTAATAAATGATTTTTTCTTTTAATGCAGATGGTCTCATACTCATTTTCATTCAATATATTCCCAGTATAACCCTTTGGACAGTTTTTGACCATTTTGGACTCATAGTGTAAACTGGTAGTAAGCACGTCAAATATGACAGAAAAATTTTTGACCATTGAACAGGTAGCGAAAAAATTGGATTTGAACTACAAAACAATTTTCCGCTACATTCATAAGAAAAAGATAAAAGCTACCAAACTGGGACGTTGGCGGATTAAACCGAAAGACTTGGAAGAGTTTATCCGTAGTAGCTCTAACCTACGGAAGAAGTAATTCTTCCTGATTTTGTTATGAGAATGAAAATGAAAAAACCAACAACCCAACAACTTTCAAAAGCCGACATCAAGCGAGCGTGCGATATTCTTCGTCGAGATGATGGTGTTGGTGCTGGAAATTACGTCGAGCAGTTATCTTGGCTGCTCTTTTTACGTATTTTTGAAAATGTTGAAGCGCAATTTAAAGAACTCTTAGAGGCGGAGGGACAAAAAGCACAAACTATTGTTGAAAAAGAATACCAATGGTCTGCGTGGGCAAAAAAGGATTGGAAAGACAAAGACGAACTTATTTTCTTCATCAATCAGAAGTTATTTCCATACCTCCGTGGACTTAAGGGCACAAAGGAAAGAGAAAAAGTTTCAGAGCTTTTTAGAGAACTGGATGGAAATAAAATACGTTCAGCATATACATTGCTCGATGTTATTGGGATTTTAGACAAGGTGGAAATGGTTCATTACCAAGACACACACCTTCTCTCGCAGGTTTATGAAGAAATACTTCAAGAGATGGGGTCTGAAGGCGGCTGGGCTGGTGAATTTTATACACCCCGCCCCGTAGTGCGTCTAATGGTGCAAATATTAAACCCACAACTTGGCGAATCTATTCTTGACCCTTTCGTTGGTTCTGCTGGTTTTCTTGTAGAAGCTTTCCGCAATCTTGAAGAGAATTTAAAAAAGAAGTCAAAACTTGGTGTGAAGGAATGGCGCATACTCCAGACCAAAACTTTTTATGGGCAAGAAAAGAAGCCCCTCCCATTTCTTATTGGGACAATGAATATGATGTTACATCGTATATTAGTTCCGAATCTTATTCGAGCTAATACATTGATGGAAGATGTTCACAACGTCCCTGAAAGTCAAAAGGTTGACATCATCATCACAAATCCTCCCTTTGGAGGGCAGGAACATCAAACAGTTCAAAACAATTTTCCTATTCCAGTTGCATCAACTGAAGCCCTGGCGCTTCAATATGTAATGCGACGACTAAAAAATGGTGGGCGTTGTGGCATCGTTCTTCCAGAAGGACAAGTTTTGTTTGGTGGAGGAACATTTCAAAAAATTAGAGAGGAATTACTTCAAAAGTTTAATGTGCATAGCATTATTTCTTTACCCAAAGGAGTTTTTGCCAGTATGGGCGCTGGGGTGAAGACTAACCTTGTTTTCTTTGATAAAACTGGCTCAACTAAAAAAATCTGGTTTGGTGAGATTTATGGCAAATACACAAAAAAGCAAATTATCAAAGACGCAGATTTGGAAGATGTTTTGAAAAAATGGAAAAAGAGAGAGGTCTCTGAAAGCACCTGGGTTACCTCTATGGAAGATATCGCAAAACGAAATTTTGATTTATCACCAAAGAATCCAAACAAAACAAAGGATGATGAACTGCCTGAACCAAAAGAGTTGCTCGGCAGAATACGTGAATCCCAAAAGGAAGTGGAGCAAATTCTACGCAATATAGACGAAATTATTTAATATGTTGAACACTGAACAAAAATTAGTAAAATTGTCTGATGTTTGTGAAGTAAAGATTGGTGGAACTCCAAGACGTGATGTTGGGAAATATTGGAAGGGTGGTTCTCACCCGTGGGTTAGTGTTGCGGAATTGAATGGAAATATTATAGAAAATACGAAAGAAAAAATCACCGATGATGGGGTCAAGGAAAGCAACGTAAAACTGATTCCAACTGGAACAGTATTATTAAGTTTCAAGATGAGTGTTGGTAAGGTAGCAATAGCTGGAACTAATTTATATACCAACGAAGCAATAGCTGCCCTTCTGCCAAAGAAAAATATTTATGGTAAGTATTTATTTTATGTCGTGCCAACTATTGCTAAAAGAGGCGCTGTGTCAGGTAGCTTGGGACAGGGAAATCTTAATAGTAAAAAAATTAAAGAGTTAGAAATTCCATTACCTTTTAAAAACAACCAGCCTGATTTGGAGGGACAGAAGTTTATTGCTAATAAAATTGAAAGCTTATTTTTAAAAGTTGATGAGGGAATACAAAAAATCGATAAGGCTAATTCGGATACCGAAAAAATACTACAAGGGCAACTTGTAAATATCTTTGGCAGTAAGTTGCCAACAAACTGGAAAGTAGTGCCGCTCGGAAAAGTTTGTAAAACAACCAGTGGAGGCACTCCAAACCGTGCCATCAAGGAATACTATGGTGGCAGTATACCGTGGCTTAAATCTGGAGAATTAAACGACAATAAAAATATCACTGAATCAAAGGAGTTGATTACTGAAAAAGCCTTACAAAACTCAAACGCCAAAATTTTAGAACCAGGCACGCTCTTAATGGCAATGTATGGCGCAACTGTTGGAAAGTTGGGTATGCTAAAAATAAAAGCGGCAACTAATCAAGCAGTGTGTGCGTTCCTAAAAAATAAAAGCGTCTCGAATGATTATCTATTTTGGTTTTTGTATTTTTACAGAGACAGTCTGATACGAAGTGCATTTGGAGGTGCGCAACCAAATATTAGCCAGGCGCTGATTAAAAATATTGCTATCCCCATCCCCTATAAAGATGGCGACCCCGATATTAAAGAACAAGAAAAAGTAGTAGAAAGATTAAATAAAATTAAAAGCCATATCAGCAAAATTGAGCACATACTACTAAGTCAAGAAAACTCCTTCGAGATGCTGAAGCCTTCAATCATAAGTTACACCGTTGCGGGAAAGCTTGTAACTTCTCCGCAGCCAGTAGCAAAGAAAGAGAAAGTAAACATTTTCCCAATACAGCAAGCTATCGGAGCAATATTAAAGCGTTTTGAGCGAGGCGAAATGATAGTCGCAAAAATCCTATATCTGGGACAAACCATCCGAAATGTGCCTCTCAACATATCTTTTACCCCACAGAACTTCGGCCCCTATGACCAAGCCGTAAAGAAGGCGCTAACGGCTGGGCTTGCCCGTAACAACAACTTTTTCGCTCGAAAAGGTTACGTTTATGGCTTGTCTCAAGGTTCAGAAAAACTCTTCAAATATAGCAACTCAAACGTATTACGAACAATGAATGGCTTCCTGGACACAATGATGCCTTATTTTCAGAGAGCTTCCAGTGCGGATATTGAAAGACTTGCAACTATTTGCGAAATAGTAAGGGAGAAAAAGACGACAGATGAGAACGAGGTATACCGCAGACTTTCTGAATGGAAGCCAGGTAAATTTACTTTACAGGAAGCCCAGAAAACACTTTCCTTTATCAGAGCGCAGGGCTGGGACAAAATCCTAATACAATAAAACTATGGCATTATCCGAAGCTGATACAAAAGCTAAATACATAGACCCTAAAATCCACGCTTGCGGTTGGATTGAGGATTATTTAATTCGGGAATATCCGATTGCAGATGATAGGTTTTTCGTTGAGGGAGAAGATTTTAAAAGGCTGCAAACAAGAAAGTTTGCCGATTATGTTTTGAAATACAAGGAGGTGGTTATCGCTGTGGTAGAGGCAAAGGCGGAAGACGAAGACCCAGAAAAACACCTGAGCCAAGCCCAGGATTACGCAAAGCGCCTCGATGTTCCCCTTGCTTACGTTTCAAACGGGAAAAAGACCGTCCTACACGATAGGAGGACTTTGAAAACTCAAGAAGTTGAAGATTATTTGAAGCCAGAAGAGATTTACCAAACTTATTTAGAGTGGAAAGGATTAACTGATAAAGCAACTGATGCGCTGAATTATCCTTTCTACATTTCTGGCAGTAAAAAACCACGAGCCTATCAAGAAACGGCGATTAAAGCCATTACAGAAAACATTACAAAGGGCAAAGGAAAAACCTTGCTTACAATGGCAACGGGAACAGGTAAAACCTTTGTTTCGTTTCAAGTAGTTTGGAAACTTGTAAAATCAAAACAATTACATAGGGTTTTATTTTTAACTGACAGAAAGATTCTTCGTGATGACTCTCATAGTCGAGAATTTGAACCATTTGGTGAAGCAAGGCACATTATTAAGGATGGAAAATTTAATCAGAATAGAAATATATATTTTTCTACATATCAAACGCTATTTGCAAATGACCTCTATAAGCAGATTCCCAATGATTTTTTTGATTTGATAATCATTGACGAGTGCCACCGCTCCCGCTACGGAGATTGGGGAATTATTCTCGACCATTTCAATGCGGCGCATCACTTGGGTATGACCGCAACACCAAAAAGAGAAGATAACATTGATGTTTATGAATACTTTGGTGAACCAGTTTTTGAATACAGTATGGGACAAGCGATTGAAGACGGATACCTAGTGCCATTCAAAATTTATAAAGTTACCACTAACCTCTACAAAGAAGGATTACACACCAGTGAGGCAGAAGAAGTTATTTACGACGATGAAATTGACCCAGAAGAGGTAAAGGATTTTTATGTGCCTTCGGAGTATGAACGAGCAGTAAACATCCCAGACCAGATAGAAATTCTTTCAAAGAAAGTGATTGAGATTTTAGACAAGACGAATCCTTACGGCAAAACTATTGTTTTTTGCGTTGATATGCTCCACGCACAGAACATTAAAGACAAGTTGAATGAACTCAAAGGTAATGAGGACTATGCTACAAGGGTGGTTGCAGAAGATAAAGACGACCTAACACAGTTCCGAGACAAAGAAATGCCAATGCCCGTAGTAGCAACCACGGTTGACTTACTTTCTACGGGTGTTGATATTCCACATCTTCAAAACATCGTTTTTATGCGCCCCATCAGTTCACGAGTCTTGTTCAAACAAATTATTGGAAGAGGTTCACGATTGTTTGAGGGCAAGGGATTTTTTAGAATTATTGACTTCACAAACGCTACCAGACTTATTGATGAATGGGATATTCCTGGTAAAAATGGGGGCACAAATGGACATCCGCCAGAAGAACCCGTTCCTCCATACGACAAGCTGCTATTTGGTGTTTTAGTTGATAACAAAACCGAAGAATCCGTTCCTAAAGCAAACATCACTGTGAAGGTGGGCAGATGGATAAAAACAGCCGTTTCAGACGACAATGGGGTCTTTAAGCTCTTTGGGATGCCTTCAAATGAGAGCGTATCTTTTGCTGCTGAAAAAGATGGATTTAAGAGGGTCTCTAAAAAGGTAAAGCCTCAAAAATCCGAAGACGAAATGCCTTATATATTTAGGATGAAAACCGATAAAGTTGGTGGCAGAAAAGTGAAAGTCAAAGGAATAGAAGTTACTATCGAAGAAGAAATCGAAGTTGAGTTTGATGGCAAAAAACTTTCTTACGCTGAATATAGAAAGTATTCGAGCGAGAACTTGAGTCAGAAAGTGCATTCCAGTAGCGAGCTAAAAGATATTTGGCTTGACCCAGTGAGAAAAGCCAAATTTATGAAAGACTTGGAAGATAAAAAGGTTAGTATCGAACTTATTAAATCAATAGATAATTTGGAAGACAGTGATAGCTTTGATGTTATCGCTCATCTGGCATTTAACGCGCCTATGCTTACGAGAGAGGACAGGATAAAAAACTTTATGCGTGAGAATGCTAAAGTTATTAGCGAACAAAATGAGTCAATTAGAGAAGCTATACACGACATTCTTGGTAGATACCAATATAGCGGCGAAGAAAATCTTTCCGCCCAGATTTTTATGCTTCCTGATATGAATGCTCAAAAAGAAGCAGTTCAGAAGAAATATCCCAATGGCTTGTCTGGTTTTATGTCTTTTGTAAAAGATAAAGTGTATAGTCAATTAACAGTTACTAAATAAATATATGGCTACGGATAACAACAATTTAGGAAAACTCAAAAAGGTAGAGCTTAGAGAAGCCTGGAAACACGAAGCTAATAACTTTACAAACTGGCTGGCGCAGGAAGAAAACCTACGACTCTTAGGAGATGAAATTGGTTTTGATATTAAACTGGTTCAAACGGAAGCAGCCGTTGGGAGTTTTAATGTTGATATTCTTGCAGAAGAAGAAAGCACTGGTAAAAAAATAATTATTGAGAATCAACTTGAAATTACAAACCACGACCATCTTGGAAAGATTATTACTTACGCATCAGGTTACGACGCTAAAGTGGTTGTATGGATAGTAAAAGATGCTCGTGAGGAGCACAGACAAGCGATTGATTGGTTAAACGAGCACACCGATGAAGATATTGAATTTTATCTCGTTCAGATAGAACTATGGCAGATTGGAGACTCACCTTATGCACCTAAATTTGATTTGGTGTCTAAACCAAATGACTGGACGAAAGCTGTTCGCAGCTCCACGGAGACAGGAGAATTAACGGAAACTAAAGTAAAGCAACTTGAATTTTGGACGCAATTTAAAGAATACGTGAAGAAAAACAATACAAAACTTCGTCTGCAAAAAAGCTACCCGCAACATTGGACAAATATAAGCGTTGGTAGCAGTGATGCGCATATTGCACTTACTATAAATTCACGCGAAGGAATGTTTGGCACAGAACTTTATATCCCAGATAATAAGGAACTTTACAGTAAACTACTTGAACACAAGGACGAGATTGAATCAAAGCTTGGTGAAAAGCCGACCTGGATGGAATTGCCAGGTAAAAAAGCAAGTCGCATTAGGGTTTTAGTCCCAGGTAATTTTGACGACGAAAAGAAGTGGGAAGAATCTTTTGCGTGGCTTTTGAAAGAGACAGAAAAGTTTCATCAAGTGTTTCCTCAATACTTGAAAATGTAAAATGATTCCTATTGAGAAAGTTAAAAAGTTAATAGGGAAAACAGAACTTTCTGATGAAGAGGTTGGGAAAGTAAGAGATGATTTATATGTGCTCGCAAATCTCTCTTTTGAGCATTGGCGGGAGACTCACAAGAAGAAAAATGATATTAACGGACGAACAAGTAAAAAAGTTTAAAGAGGCTTTTGAAAGTGCGGGGGCTTCTTTTGACGGATACACCGAGAGTGATATTCGAGAGATTGCTAATGGGGCAATGAATATCTATGGAACGCTTGTTGACGTTAATTTGCGAATTAAAAGAGAGGAAGCCGAAGGAAAGAAAAAAGAGACTTAATCTTCTTTCTTTGGAGGTATGGATTGCTTAAGCAACTCCATCTGCTCATCTGTTATTTTCCCCGCCGTAGACATATTTATTAGGGATGTTAAAAATCCAAATGTCTCTCTTTTGTCTGCATTTGATTTGAGCTTCAAAGCTTCTTTCCCGTGCACCGCCCTGGTAATGTAGTTAAAGACATTTAAAACGTAATTTCTACGCTTGATGATAATTTCCTCCTCATAGGCTTCCTCACTATCTTGGTCTCGCTTGAGAATATCCATAGCGTCATTCAGAAGCTCACCAGCAAGCGTGTGAGTGCCAACTTCAAGAGCATATTCATCTGGCACGATGGCTACTTTTTGCTCATCTTGTAGTTTAATAATCTGGCGGATTTCTCGTTGCTGTTGTTTATACCCCTGTTCTGCCAAAAGCTCCGCATCCCATTTCTTGCGCCATAATTTATACTGCTTCTCCCAGGGAAAGAACTTGAACGGCGCTATTTGTCCGTTAAAGTCATTGATAACCTTGATGGCGCTCCTGGATGGGTCTTTACGTCTCTCCGCATAGTAGAAAGCCTTAAATTGCGGGATGAGGTCTCTTATCTCGCCTACCTTATGGTAATGCCCATCAAAGCCCTCGTAGAAGGAGAATCTGGGCTTTTCAGAGCTATTGGTTGTTTCGCTTAAGTTAGCCATTTCGTTAAAGTTTATTTGACATAAAAGCTATATTTTCGTATGTTGTATCATATCGCCTGGCTTCCAGGCGCTTCTGTTCTAAGGACTTAATAAGGGGATACCAAGTATCCACATAGTCCTTTAGAGAGTTCCAACTTTCAGACAGCATCTCCACATAACAATACTTCCGAGTTTTTCAGAGAGGATTGCCTCGCCGCTTCGCCCCTCGGCTTGGTGGCTTTGCGCTTTGCGCAAAGCCACATAATCCCACGGCGCAGAAAACGAAAAGGAAGCGGATAAAAAATATCTAAAATCAAATAATTTAAGAAATTATGCTCAAACCAAAATATTTTCTCTACGCTCGCAAGAGCACCGAAGATGATGACCATCAAATAATGTCTATTGAGGCACAGCTTTTTGAACTTCGCGAATATGCGCGTAGAGAAAATGTGGAAATTCTGCAAGAATTTACCGAGTCGAAAAGCGCAAAGAAACCTGGGCGAGAACTTTTCGCCGAAATGATTACCAAAATTGAAGCGAGCGAGGGCGTAGGCATACTAGCGTGGCATCCGGATCGCCTCGCCCGCAACTCAGTAGATGGCGGAAAAGTTATCTACCTCGTAGATACGCAAAAAATAGTTTCTTTGAGCTTTCCGACATTTTGGTTTGAGCCAACTCCGCAAGGGAAATTCATGTTGCAAGTGGCGTTCGGACAATCCAAGTATTACTCTGACAATCTCGTTGAGAATATCAACCGCGGTATCCGCCAAAAACTCCGTCGTGGAGAGTGGCTGACGCTCGCGCCCTTTGGCTATGTGAACAATCCGAAAACTCGCACTATTGAACCGCACCCTACGAAATCAAAAATTGTGGTACGAGCGTTTGAGGAATTCGCCGAAGGGACGCATACACTCAAATCTCTTTCGGAGTTTTTGGCGGAACTTGGTATTGAAACGCGACACCGAACGCCACTTGCCAAAGCGTCCGTCCACCGGATGCTCACTAATCGTGCCTATCTCGGCTTTGTGGCGCACAAAGGCGAATATTTTGACGGACGCTTTGAGCCAATTCTTTCCCTCGCAACCTTTGAAGCCGTGCAGGAAATATTGAAGCGAAAAGCAAAACCTCGCAAATCCAAACAGAGACACAATTTCCCTTTTACCGGATTACTCACTTGTGGACAGTGCGGAAGCGCGATCACGGCGCAATTCGCGCACGGCAACGGCGGCACTTACCGCTACTATCGTTGCACACGGAAAAAGGGAAATTGTGCTCAAAAATATTTGCGAGAAGATTTGCTCGTTTCGCAACTCAAGGCACGGCTTCAAAGCTTTGCGATGAGTGGACAAAGAAAATGTTAGTGAAAGTTGCAGTGTGGGAAAAAGAAAATACCCACTCATCGCAAAAATTCGTCCAAAATCTTGAAACGGAACAAAGCGAAGTTTCCGCAAAACTAGATAAACTTGTTTCCACCTACATTGACGGCGATGTACCAAAAGAAAGTTATCTCGCCAAAAAGGAGGAACTGATGATGCGAAAACTCGCTTTGACCAATCAAAAAGAAGATTTTGGACGAACGGGAAAAAATTGGATTGAACCCTTGCGGAGTTGGATTTTAGATATACAGAAAGCCAAAAAATTGTCGCAAGGCGACAATTTTGAGGACATTAAGGCATTTGTCCAAAAAGTTGGAACGAACCATAAACTTTTGGACAAATCCGCTTCCTTTTCGTTTTCTGCGCCGTGGGATTATGTGGCTTTGCGCAAAGCGCAAAGCCACCAAGCCGAGGGGC
>Ga0208375_1001996_pt1 | contig 20374 bp, 28 predicted proteins | sample RifOxyD1_FD_184038 | JGI IMG/M metagenome (GOLD analysis project Ga0208375, IMG submission 184038) | Soil microbial communities from Rifle, Colorado - Rifle Oxygen_injection D1 (SPAdes) | ecosystem: Environmental > Terrestrial > Deep subsurface > Rock core/Sediment | place: Rifle, Colorado... | reverse complement strand
ACTCTGTTTTTTAATTAGTTCTCTCAAGGAGTCAATTGTCCACCGCTTAGAGGCATTATGCCCCTCATGTTCGCCATGATTGTGCCGGTCATGACCATCTTCATAAGGCATCATTTCCATGACGCCTAATCCAACAATATACTCCTGCCCATCTTCATCACGCTCGATGTTATACTTACCCATCATCATGCCCCGAATATCATAGGAGCCATCGCGGTTAGGGTCTGAAAGCAAGAGAACGACTTCTTCGTTTTTCTGAAAGCGGGCCGCACCCGAAATTTTCATCCCCACTCCATCTTTTTCTCCACCAAGCTCGCGCACGACCACTGTCGCTCCGGTTATTCCATTCCCCTTAAGCACGTCTTCAACGACCAATTCATTAAATGTATAAATTCTTTTTGTTCCATCAGCCCCGTAAGCCCAATTTGTGTAAATCATGCCTATTTTTCCGCGCACAATTATCGGCGCATCTTCGACGGTGTCTGGAAAGGGCTGACTTGAGAAACTTGTGGCCAAAGCACTGCCGCCAATGAGTATTAGCGAGAAAACAAGAATGAATCTCATTCTTAAATGTTAGCCCGTTTCAAAAGGATGTCCCATACTTTTTGATACTCAATACAGCAACCGACGTAATTAAAATTTGCGTTACATCTTCTTGCACTTAACGCTGTTGGATGCTAATTCCGTATCATGGTGTGGGTCGCTAGCTCAGTTGGTAGAGCAGCTGACTCTTAATCAGCGGGTCACAGGTTCGACTCCTGTGCGGCCCACCATGAAATCAAATACTTACAACAGTCACTGAAATCAAAAATCAAAATAGGTAACACATAGGTAGCAATTTGAACTACTTTACGGGTTTTTTTGTTTATTTCGGCGAGGACATGCATATTCTTTCAAATATGTAACAAGCGGGCTATCTTCGATTACCAACATGCCAAGAGGAATTCCAGTATTTTGGGGAAATCGAAAATGGGTGCAAGAGAAGGACGGAACAATACGACCGGCTGAGCCAGTGAATGCCGACCACCCCAACTGGAGCGATTACTCAAATCTAACAATATCGGAATCTGTACACACCGCCGGACACCCTCTGCTTTCCTATCGGCAACAACTGCACAAACAAATTATAGAAGGAGCTCTAGCTTCGATCGAGCGATATCACTCTCAAAATCCAGCATGCATCTTGACTCACGGTGGTATTGCATCCGGTAAGACTGCAGCAATTGAAAGATTCTTAAGCGCGAAAGGGCTTAACCAAGAATACTTCCATATTGATTTCGATAAAATGAAAAAAGAACTTCCCGAGTACAAATACATGCAAGAACAGAAAATTCGTTTGGCAGCCTCTTTTGTACAATCAGAGTCCGCCAAACTTGCAGGTACTCTATTAAAGAAAGCAATCGGTCAAAATGCGAACGTTATTTACGAAGGTAGCCTATGCCAGCTTGAAACCATAGAACAGCGAATCAGGCAAATGCGCAGAAGAAACTATCGCATATCTGTAATTTCTACGCACGTTTCGGAGGAAAAGGGGCAACACAGGGCGATCACCCGTTTTGAACAAGGCGGTCGATATGTTCCACCAGAAGCAGTATCGGGAACTTATAAAAAATGCCCAGGCACGCTCGTTGCTCTCAAAACTCTTGTGGACGACATATTTCTGATTGACAATAATGAAGATGCACCATCTAAACTGATATTGATGATATCTGATGGGGTTGTAGAAGAGATTGACAAGGAACTATACAATAGTTACTTAGGGTTAGTCGGTAATGGGGGCAGCCTACTATAACACCCCGCGTTGCTGACTTTATTATTTTATGGTAAACTTCGATAAAGAAGTAAGGACCGTACGATGAGATCATTTTTGATAGGTTTAATAACTGCTGCAGGCTTGATGATCATCTATAGTATTATCAAGCAACGTTTTCAAAAAACTCCACCGGTAAAAAAAGACCTTCGATTATTTAAAAGCGCAATGAAGATGTCGCCATTGCGCAATACCCTGAACATTTAGCAACTTACCTGCCGTCGCGGCATCTTTTCTTTATGGGAAGCAATGTTTACATTTGGTTACTTAAGCTGGGGCGCATGCTTCTTCGACCTTCTGTAAATACTCAAAATACTTTCTTCATCATCTAGCATGTAAAGATCGACCGGAATTTCCACTTTATCAGTTAGGCATTTGAGCTCTTTTTTGTTTATCCAGTATGGTTCAGGAAAGGACTTTAACCATAAAGTTGCGTCTGATCTAGCTTTCGCTTTTAATTCACCCATACAATCCCTCAGGCGACCTGTTCCAGTTCGTCATTTTCTTCTTTGGATCGGTCATACTTTGAGTTTTCGCCACGTTCTGCTATCAGCGCAGACTCTCGGAACTCAAAAGCTTCTGGTTCAGCCTTGTACTCGACCTTTCCATGCAACTCTTCAACGGTTTTTACAATTTCATTGATCGTTATTCCAAAAAACTCTTTTCGGTCATTCACTTTATTTAAACGTTTTTCATACAATCGTTCATGAAGCTTTGATTCTAAACTGGGAGCATCATCGCTATAGATCATCATATGAATATCAAAGGGAAATGGAACCGACGCATCGCCAAGTTCGCGCACTCGATCAGTTGGCTCAAGTCGTCGGGTCATGCCAACTTTGAATATATCTTCACCGAATGAACCTATATTAGAAATGACGTAGATGTGTCCGTTTCTTGTTAACTGAGCCATTGCCTTAGCTCTTTCTTTTTCTTCAAGCATCTGTCTAAGACGTTCAATTTCAGCATGCTGCTGGCCCACTTCTTCAGCATGTTTTTCCTGCAATTCTGTCTGGGCTTTTTCAAGAGCTTCACGAAGCAACTTTTCTTCTTTTTCAATCCGATTTACTTCCGTTTGGCGCTCTCGTTCAACTCTTGCCTCTTCACGCATTTTTTCTTTTATTCTGGCTTGTTCTTCCTTTGCCTGCTGTTTTCGTACCTCATCTGCATGTAGTGTTTCTATTTTATTTAAAAAGGCCTGCTGATTTTTGGTTGGAAAACGAAGATTGTTTTTTCTACAACTATCAAAAACCTTCTGAAGCTTATCTTTTGAACTCTCCAAATTGATCGGCGATATTCTCTCACATATTCGCCGGAATGCTTCATTGACGTACAAATTCGACATAGCCTCGATCGAATCCCTTAGAACAGTATTCTGAGCCAGCGCTTCTCCTGCCATATCCTTGATGGCTTTGCATTTTGATATCTCAGTTTCTGCCTCTCTTTTTGCATCTTCTGCCTGGCTTTCTATTCCATGAATTTCATTCTTAAGCTTTATTGCTTCTTCCTCAAATTTTTTCTTCTTTCCATTAACCAGAATTAGAAAAGACGCTAATAGGAACGCTAGAAACCAACCCATACCTTCCCCCACTCGTTATTTCTATTTGACCTTAATTAGCTTCATTCGGGCTGTGTACTCTTGGCTTTTTCCGTCATAGTCGGCAGAAAGAACCAAGGACATAAATTTTCCATAATACTAATCGGCCGTTCGCTATTATTCTTAATCAAATTCTTCAGTAAATATTCCAACTATGATTATCTGTGTTTCTAGAAAATCCGGTATCTAAAGTAGATTTAAATAGATAAGGGGGCATGTGCATATGCGACCAGCCGGATTACCAAAAACAGGCGGTAGAACCAAGGGATCAGTCAACCACAGAACAAAAGAGCTTCTAACCATAACCGAAGAACTTGGAGTACACCCGTTTGAAGTGCTATTACATTTTGTTAAAGGTGATTGGCGATCCCTCGGATACAAATCAGGTACCCGACAGATTCTTACAAAAACTGGGGACATTGTTGAAATTGACGTCATCGAACCTGAAACACATCTAAAAGCAGCATCGGAAGCGTGTCAATATCTATATCCCAAGAGAAAAGCCGTAGAATTAAGCGGTGAAGAAGGAAAGCCCCTGTCATTTACCGATTTGATTAGCAAAGCAAATCAAAGGCACTGCTAAAACCGTTTCTCTAAAGTAGAGATTAAATAGAGAGAAGTGTAACACTATACACCAACGGGCGAAGTAATAAGCTTTGCGTTTCGCCACTCAATGGCTTCGCTTATGCGGCGAACAATGGCGTCAATGTAAATGTCATCTGCTAAAATATCGCCGTTTATTGTCGTTGGGTTTGAAAACTTTGCATTGATATCCCTTAGATTTGATTCGATTGAAGCAAGGACTGAAGCAACTTCGGAACCAGAAAAGGTACCACTGTTAGACATCGACGTGCCAGACCTTGACGCAGCAACAGAGTTTACGACTTCCTCGTAATTTCTAGTTGGAACTACAAGCTCCCCTGGTGTAAGAAGCGCGGGAATGCTGTCTCTGCCCGGAATTCCACCGGTCATGATCCCGCCTTCTGCTGCTGCTGATACTTTTTGAAATTGCTCAGCACCAAAAGCAATGGCGGCGGCGGCTCCCGCAATGCCGAGAGCAGGTCCGATTATTGGAATCACAGAAAACCCTGCATAAATATTCATGGCACTTTCAGCCGTTTTAATAACAATGTTAGCAAGAGCCGCGACCTTGCCAATTGCTTTCAGTTTACTGTTTTCTGATTGCTGAAGTTGTGCCAGCTCGCCAAACGCTTGTTTTGTTCCCTGAAATTGAGCCGAATGCATGGCTTGATTTATGGTTGCATAAGCTGTCCCAAATTTTTGTTGTTCTAAGAGGAATCTATTATTAGCGTCTATTTGCTGCTTGGACCGATCTAACGCTGCCTGGTCCCTGGCCGTTTTTTCCGTTAATATCTCTTCTTGTAATTGTTGCTGATGTTTCTGTAAAAATGCTGCCTTTTGCTCATCCGATAACGCTTCAAATTCTTCATTCTCAGCAAGAATTTGATCTTTTAATATCGCCCGCTGTTCAGCATCGAGTGCCTGCTGTTCTGCTTGGAGTTCTGTTAATCGATTATATTTATCGACCAAGGCGTTGTATTCTTCATCGGTACTCGCCTCTGCCATTGCTTTTAGTGTTTCTGATTCCTGCTGCTTTAGTTGTGCAAGTTTTTCTGATCCAAGCTGTGACTGTAGTGCTATAGCATCGATATGTGCTTGCCTAGATTCTAGTTCCAGTTGTTGTTGTTCACGTTGTTTCGCAGCCGCCTCGCCACCTGCTTGCTCTCGTGATTTTTTTGTTTGATATTCTTTCTCTAATGCCTCTTCCTCTTCGAGAGTTTTCTTCAATGCTGTAATTCTGGCTTTTTTACCGTTTTCATATTGCTGTAAATGGTAACCCTGCAATTTGGACAAATCAGGACGTTCTTCCTCTAGTTTTCTTATTTCCTTCTGAAGATCCTGTATTTCGGCTTTATGGCTCCTAATCTCTTTAGTCGCTTTTGCAGTGCCTTCCTGTGCTTTGTTAGAAAAATATATAAATGCTTCGGTAAGCGCTACAACCGCAATACCGATTCCCGATGTCACCAGTGCTGCCCGCGTAGAGGTGCCAAACAATCTCATTGCAATCGAAGAAGCCTCTATTACCGCTTTTAATTTAATAAAACCGAGTGCACCAGCGCTGACGACAACCCCTAGTCCCGTAATAACACCGGCTAGTTTCATGTTGTCTGCTATAAATCCAATAAGCGCATCGTTTTTTTCAACTTTGGAAATAAAAGCAGTTATGCTCTTGGTAGCTGAAACAAGAGATGGTGCAAACTTAGCACCGATAGCCTCTTGAAGATTACCTATCGCTGTTTGAAATCCCTTTATAGAGCCTACCCCTTGATTAGCAGCTTCAGCTTGCCCCCCATATTTTTGCGCGACCTTTTCAAGAATTACTGCCATTCGCTCTTCTTGAGTAAGATTTTCTGAAACGACTATGCCAAACTGTTTTAATCCCTTTGTGTTTCCCGCTATTCCTCTTCCAAGAATTTCAGCAGCGGAATCGAGATTTCCAGTTTCCGTCGATAAATCGGCTATCGCTTGAGTTAACTCCCTGGATATCTCGGTTTGACCTATTAAAGCCTGGATTCTTGCTTGAGACATCACCAGAGCATCGTCATCTATTCCTGTTAATTCCTCTATTTCCTTTGCTTGGGTTTTATAAACGCCGATTAGCTTATCTGCACTCATCCCCTGGTTTATTAGTGCCTGAGTTAGCTTATTACTTGCAGCTTCGCTTTCAGCAAATGCTTTTACTGACAATACAATCTCAGCAGTCAATGCAGCGAAGGCTAAGCCTGATATCTTTGCAATAGCAGAAAGTTGTTGCTCTAAGTCCTCTGTAGACCTTTTTACCTTAGCTAATTCATCTTGAAACGCTTTACTGCTAGCACCAATGCGGACAATTAAACTTGCATCAGACATAAATCACTCCAAACAATTACAATTAGGAATGATCTTACTACCGATCCGATTTTCGGATTGTTTGCTTCCGAAATTACTCTACTCCAAGTTTCTTTAGCGCGACTTGCGTTATACCAAGTGTTTTAAGAAGAGCAAAATAGATCTCTAGAGTTTCCTGAACACCAGTGATTGCTTCAGCTAAAAGATCGGATCCGGTCAAACGGATTTCCCTAAGTTCGCCGTCATCATCCTCACGTTGGATTGTGATAGGCCTAAAATCACTCTTATCTTCTAACTGATGGAAAACGATCTTTGTGATCTCAATCATATTAATCTTTTCAAAAATTTCCTGAACGCGATCACCGAACTTTGCCCGTATCCACACCCTGTCTGCCATATTGATGGGTCTTAAGAAATATTTTTTTTCACCTTTCGAAATCAAAGAAAATTCGGCTCGTTCTGGTACTAAATCAGTAATTTCTAGGTCTTTCATAATGAAAACAGATTAGACGGGTAACTAAATTTTCCTCTATAAATTCTTCCTAACCATCTGTTGACCATTGATAGATAGGGAGATAAAAGACAGCACATGATTTATGTTGGATAAATTTATTGATACAGTACCTTTCGATCCTGCTTTAATAACTTTGATCGGTGGCGTATTGGCAGCGATTTCGGCCATCCGTATTTTTCGTCAGATTGCATGGATGGCACTGCTCGGTGGTTTGCTTGCCGTGGCAGGTTCATTCTTACAAAATGCTAAATCTGATAAAGATATGAAAGCCAAGGCAGCCGAATATCTATTGGCAATCAAGCAAAGTGAAACAGCCAGTACCAAGGAAACTTGGGCATCAAACACAGGTGGGGATAGCTGGTTTTATGTTGATGCATGGGTAGTTAATTCATCCAAATTCATGCGCGTGATAGAGTTCAACGGAAAGTACCCAATGCATGACGTAGAAATAGTGACTGAGATCTCAGATGCCGACCCTAATACGCCAGACAACAAAAGAGTCCTTACGACATTTCACGAAAGCTTTTCATCGATTGATCGACAGACCTTTCTTAACCGATTATTTGAAATACCGGATATAGAACGGATCAAGTTCAATATAACGATTGAGGCAAGAAATGGTCTATTCGTTGAAGAACTGTATTATCGGCGAATTAACAATAAATGGACTAAAGCCATCATACTCACCAAAGCAAAGACCAGATCAGAAGACGGAACCATGAAGCCCGTTACATCTTCAATTGGGGAACCGCATCGAATTATTGATCCTGACTTCCCAATTAATGAGCTTCAGCTGTAAAAACGCCGTATCGAAAACCCTTAGAATTGCAGTGCAGATTCTTCAATGATTTTTAGTGCTGGGAAGGCAAGTGCGGTGTGTATCGAAAAGAAATGATTTAGATACAGCTTAAAATACCTTTGTTTCTAACATTTGTTTTAAAACCCAGCACTCAAAGACCCGCCAGCATAAACACTAGACAACGTGTGATTCATGTTCTACGTAAGGCTAAATTTAGAGGCGGGGGTAAAATGAGTTATCTTAGCTCTCATGCTATAGAATTTGGGACTTTTTGTATCGCAGTTGCCGCTTTGTTTGTAAGCCTATTCGCATTGAAGCAATCAAAGGATGCTAATTTAATTGCCAAAGAATCAAATGACATAACGAGAGAATCAAATCGTAGTCAGAATATGCAAAACAAAGAGACTCTTCGACGGGAAATTGTAGAAAGAGCAATTGAGACTTTCGGCAAAGGCCAACAAAGCTACGGTCACCTCTTTCAGCTTGCTACTGCTTGGGAAAGGCATGGAAACACGGTATTCGTAGAAAGTGAACTTCAAGAAATGTGGCAAGATGTACTTTTAGCCAAGAAGGGATTGCGCGATGGCACAAGTATCTTTACTTTGCTTTCAACACACGTCCCAGGTTTTAAAAAATGACAGAGAACAATAAAATATTGGATCGAACCAAAATTAACTATAAACAATTTCTATGGCCTGTATTGTTTTCATTGGCAGTAGGCGTAACGATAGGATCAGACTGATTAACTAAAGCTATGAAAAATTTGTGGTCCTATCCCCAGGCTACGTCGAGAAGTGAATTTAGAAGAACTTCTGACTCTTCCAGTATTACTTGATATTCACTCTGTGACAGGTCTGCCCTATCCCCTTTAAAATAGAGTTCTAACAAAGCAATAAACACAACTTCTTCTACGACAGCCTTTCGATAAACTAATCGATATCCACTGCTCTTACCCATATTGTATTTTGGAACCGCAACCCGCATTTTCCTTAGAGCACCGAAACCCGAGACAGGAACACCATAATCAGGATTCAACATTAAAATTTTCTTAACGGTCCCTAGTTCTGACAAAACATTGTGCTTTGAATTATTGGCTGATCTTTCAGCTCTTCTTGAAAGATGAAAGCGGGTCTCGGTATTACTATAATCCATTCGGGTCTTCTTCGACCCCATAAAGCATCAGGTCAACATCTAGCGGCTTTGAAAGCTGGGCCAAGGCCCACGAAGGTTCTTTATGACTAGCATTCGAGAGAGCCGCTGCTGTATGGTTGCCAAGTTCTATTACGACTCTTTCCATTACTTGTATTTCAGTTTCAGAAAAAATAGAGAGATTTGCCGGACGAATGGCTTTTATTTGATGCAATTCCCGATCATTTCCTAGTTGCTTCCTTGTTACCACGATTGCATTTTCTTTCTTTAGTGATTTCAATGCTTTCTCACCCTTGCTAGGAACAGGACCGTGGGGGTATTTAATATACTCAGAAGAAGTAATTGTGTGACCGAAATCTCTAAGATGAAAGACGTCTGCAAAGAAAAGCAGCTTGTAAAGTTTAGTCGTACCCAAAGTAGTAATCTTAGAGTTACCAGCAAAGAAAAGTATCAGGTTATCTAGTTTTTCCCGATTAACCGCCATGACACATTTATTATAACAGCTTTCCAAAAAGTCCAACAGTAGTAAATAGCATCTGTCAGATACATACGGTTGAAGATAGTAATGCTCGCTGCACAGCAGCTGGGGAAATTGACAGTTTTTCTGCAACCTGCCTTATCGAATAGCCAAGTGTTCTCAGCTTGATAATCGCCTGATCGTTCCTCTTTTTTGGTCTACCTAACCTTATCCCCTTAGCTCTAGCATTACGTAAACCGCTTTTTACCCGCTCTTTAATAAGCGAAACCTCGAACTCGGCGAACGCGCCGATCATTTGCATCATTAACCGGCCGCTAGCGGTAGTTAGGTCTAGTTGATCGTGTAAACTTACGAATAAAACGCCCAAGTCAGTTAGTTCCTGAAGCATACTGATTAGATCTTTAAGACTTCTAGCGAAGCGGTCTAATTTCCAAACGAGTACAACGTCAATCTTTCGTGCCCTAGTCAGCGCCATTAGTGCCTTTAGTTGTGGCCTATCCTTCTTGGTGCCCGACATTTTTTCCTCGAACGTTGCGACAACTTCCCATTGCCTTGCCTTGGCGTATTCAAATAATTCGCGCTGCTGACGTTCGCAGCTTTGGTCATTCGTACTGACTCTCGTATAAATCGCAACTCGCATAACTTACCTCCCAAAACTAAGACTTATGCTCGCGTGCAAATAGCTTAAAAACATTTACTTTCGAAGCTGGGTCACTTGAAATCGACTGTTTTAGTAATCGTTCGACTTCTTTACTGTCGCGAAGAGCATTAAAAGTTGAAGCAAGTGTAAAAACGACGGACCTAATTACCCTTTCTTCAACTATATTTACCAGTTTTTTAACCTGGTCTTCGGTCAAGCCAAGCGCCTTATTCTTGCAGTTTTCACACTCATTTTTTTTCATACCGTCCTCGCTTTCAAGCCGCAGGGGATTAAGCCTTGTCAACTCATCCCCCACGACCACTAGCCGCGTAGGCTTACCAAGGACTAGCGCGGCTAAGTTTCATGTCTAACTCCTTTTTTGCTCGGTATCTTTCTTATGTTTGGCACGCACCATTTCTTCAATTTTTTGATCTAATATACTAAGCTTATGATGACTTGAATTTTTGAATTCAATTTCGACCTTATTGTAATCGAAGTAACGTGCGCGATCGATTATGTTGTTAATCTGTTGAAGATCGTGAGCCATAGAGCGAAGTATCTCGCTAACGCCGACCATTGCCGAAGCTTCGTTATCATGAAAGTTCTCACCGTTTCCGCACTTACAAAAGAGCATTGCTAAGCCATCGAGTTTGCCGCTGATTTCAATAACCGACATCCCCAATGCTTCATTAACCGTATATTTCATAAAAACCTTCTTTACCCATCGTTCCACCTTCCTAAAAAAAGAGGGACTTCGCCAAAAGTCCCCCCTAAAATTTAAGCCGTCCTATTCCCTTTCTTGTTATTTTTCCGTCGCCGTACCTCCTCTCTGCTGCGCTTCGATTATATGAAGCTTGATGTCCTTTTGATCGATGTTCACCAAATACTTAAGTGCCATAGCGTTGAAGATAAGTTCTTGTAATAAGCTATCCGCTTTACTCTTTGATTTAGTTAGTTCTTGAACTCCAAGTGATGTGCTTATTTTTTTTACTTTCTTAATATAGTGATTAAGACGCTCAACCTTTTTCATAGTTCCCTTCCTTTCAAATTGCCGGATCTAACATTTCAAAAATTTCACTTGGCGGCTGAATGCCTCGTAAGTTGTAGAGCAAAGTGACGTACTGCCTCTCTGACATCATTCTTCTATTGGGAAGAATTTTTTTAGCATTACCGTTTAAAGGCACTACTCGAAACCAACTAAAGTCATGAGCATAGCGAACTGCAAAGACAGGTAAGTCAGCTTTGTTACCTAAGTCACTTAGAGCCAGATAGCTTGGCTGACTTGGTAATTGTTCTGCTGCAAGTTCGCCTTTATATTCAACAATAGCGCATGCCTTAGCCCGGTTCATTTCTATCAAGAGAAGATCGAGGTCTACTGCTGGAAGTGCTATACCCCACTGCCTATGACGATATGACAGCGCCGAATCACGCCAGCCGGTTCTCTCAGGCTTAACCTGCTTTGACGGCATTCTAGTGTTTCTTGGCAATTCTAGGGTAGGTCTTCGTACTTCCATACCTTACCGTGTTAATTATGACGCACCGTATTATTATTGTCAATTATTATTAATGTCAATTAATTTTATTGATGTTCAATTCGGAATGGATATGCTGGACCCATGGGAAGACGTCCTATTCCAGAAAACGAACGAACTAAGCCGCAAGACTATCCTCAGATGGCCTTTCGTGTAACAGAAGCCAATAAAACGCGTTTATTAAGGCTTATAGGAGAGATCCAGGCAAACTTTAATCGTAAGCGCAAAGAGGATGAGCCGTTTAAGAATAAGAACGACGTTATTCTTGAGGCTCTGGACATCGGCTTGCTGCAACTACAAAAAAGCTTAAAAACTAGGAACAGGCTCTTGTGAGAGCCTCGGCCGGATTTGAATTACTACTGGCAACTAACAATGCTGGCCTGGCAGGAAAAGATCGTAGATCATACCAACGAAAAACAGTTCCATCTTGGTTTACCTTTTCGCCTTGAATGATCCTGCTTGGATTTGTAATCAGGTGTGCTCGGAAAGCGTTTAGCGAAATCAGATACCAGCTAGAAAAACTTGGCTCATTCGACTTAGCGGCAAATGCTAAAAAGTAGAGATCGCCAAATCCTGAAACAATCTTCTCGTACTCAGTTAGCTGTGTTGAATTAGGTCGCTTTGAACGTACTGTTAGATGACTAGCGTACTTCTCAAATCCTGGCCGTCTTACTCTGCAAGCAATTGATAAATCTCGTCCAGTCAAAAGCATTAAATCCGTTGCTTCATGTCGATCAATAGATAGCTCGCTTTGTTTTAATAGATATGGCCCGACAATTTTACGAATCAACGGCAAGTACTTATCAGACCACTTCCAGTCATATTGAACGGCGCTCATCGGTCTGACCTCGCCCAATATGGAACGTCATTATGCGCTATCTGAACAAATTCAGTACCGTCTTTTTCAAGTCTTCCAGGAATGAACTTACTCTCATAAGCGTTTTGAACCGTATCGAATTGAACAATGGCAGTGTAGCGCACCCTCGATCCATCACGACGGCATTTAGACACTCTTAAATAGGTCGGCCATTTATTCGTTTGCATATAAGACTGATCATGACAGGCACCTAGCATTACTGATTTAGTCGCAATCTTTCCAAGGTTAGAAGTCCCGTGAAAATCTTCTAAGTCCGGGACTAACTGCTTTGACCTTGAATCGCCTTTTCGAATATGACCAACAACGATAACTGGCTTTCGGTTGACCTGACAGATATTCCGAATTGTCGAGATACAGTCAGTTAGCTCTCGGTTTTCGTTATCAGAAAGGATATCGAGGTAATGAATGTGATCAATAATAATTAAGTCGTAGTTCTTACAGTTTTCTAACAAGACTTTCTTCAATTCGTCCAGTCCGAAGCGCTCTAAACCACGATAGTAAACATCGAAATTTTTGTATAGTTCGCCCACCTCCTGAGAAATCTTTGCTTCAACGCTTTCAATCGATTTGAACTTACCTAAGCTCCAGTCCATAAAGTTAAAGACACCTTCGATTGGATAGGTGATTTCCTGATCATCGGGATCTTTCATCCTACTTATTAGCCTTCGATATAAAAGCCTTTCGCCTACCTCGCCTTGTTCGGCTTCTAGCGCAAGCATTAAGACCTTTTTACACCTAAGGGCATTATGAGCCGCAATACTTATTGCCAGTTCCGTTTTTCCTGCACCGGTTTTAGCACCAATAAGAAGGCAATCTGTCGACCAAATACCGCCTAGAGCCAAATCTAAGTACCTCACGCCAAAAGAAAGGGCATTTTCAATGCGCTCTACCCTTCTCTCAGGTGCTTTTTGGATATCCTGAGACACCGAGTTAACTTTAAATCCTAAATCAAGTTTCTGTTCCATTTTCGTCTAATCCTTTAAATAATTCTGGGAACACTTCCCTTAAAACCTGCATGCATTTCGCTGAATTGTGACCGTAGTATTTTAGCCAATTAAGAATCGAAGGTCCGCCCTTGCTTAGGCTTCCGATGCGTCCCGCCGGATCAATCCAACAGGAAGTCGACTTTCCGTTGACTAAAATATTCAGCTTGCCGTTTGTTGTTCTTTGGAATGAGAATTCTTCGCCACCTACCGCGTGATGACCACTCAAACGCTGTAAAGCTTCAGCGCAGTTTAAGTTCCAAAGCCGTTCCCAGAAAGAATTACCGCTTGAATGCGTGTCCGACTCAATCTTTTCAAGATAATCCTGTTTTTGATCAATCTCTCGCTGCTTCCACTCTGGTATGGGGTAATAAAACATCATTTCTTCGGCTGAGTATTTTACTGATTTAACGAAAACCTTTTTAACTAAATATGGCTCGTTTAGAATTTTCCAGTTATAGAAGCCCGGTACTCTTGCGGTTTGAGTAATAAGCGAAGCATTAGTATCTGCGCCGTAATATGGAACCAAGCGGTTTCGTACTATTTCCTTGTAGGTTTCGGGGCTAAGATCGCCATGAATTAGCCAATAAACATGATGTCCGCGCCTGCCTTCGGTAATCATACTTGGCGTAAGACCTTTTTTTATTCTTTCGAGCTGCTTATCTTTCGTCCCTGTATCGATATCGATAAAGAAGGCATTAAGTCGCTTAAGGTTTGAAGTTCTTCGACTGCCATCAAATGTGTGAATTGACCAATGTATCCCGAGGTGTCTTTTGTTCCAAAACTCTGCCTTACTTGGTTCAATTTCAACCATTCCTTCGGTCTTCTCTTTAGAATCTGGTAAGCGATACCAAGTATTGAGGCTTTTCATAACCAGCCCGCCTCTTGCTTAGGCTTCGCCAGGCGATTGAGATAAGTTTGCTGTTGGCTAACAAGTAAACCTAACGAATAAGCGTTTTCCTTTACAAAAGGAGAGGAATCCGAGAAGTAGGCATCAATTAGGCCCTTGGCCTTATCTAAGCCGTGGATAGTAACCAAACTCTTGCAAAGTTTATTAGTCTTGGCACTTCGCGGCTCTGTCTCTATGTCTTTGGCTTTTGCCTTTTCTTGGAAATAATTCCAAAGAAGAGTCGTTTCGGTAGGAACGGCAATACTCTTTTTTCTTTCTTTCTTTGTACTTTCTTCTCTCAGTCCCACTTTGTTCCTACTTAGTTCGCACTCAGTGCGCACGTCTTGCGCACGATCTGCGCACGCATTATCTTCATTCGCCTGATATGCTTCCCAATTACATATAGTTACAAGCGTTCCACGTGCGCACGTTTCGAGCACGATACGCTGAGTGTCATGAAGGTAATGTAACCACTTAGAAATGGTTCGCTGCGAACAACCCCATTTTTCGGCAATTTCCTTAATTCCGAATACAACCGACCCCGCAGGTAATTTCCGTTGCTTACCATTCCAGATAATTTGCGATTCTTTCCAATGAGCCATGTGCAGAAGAGCGTGCCAAAGTGCCCAAAGGTAGACATTGCGGCTCAGGTCCTTATCCCATGCTTCGCGCCAGACTTTAAACCAGCCAGAAGTAAAGCGCATAACTCTATTCCTTGCGTTTTCGTTTGGTTTGACGGCTGTGCCGAGTACGTAGATAAATTTGTAGATCTAGAAATATTTGCCTCAGCCAGGCGCCAAAGACTTCATCGCCATTCGATTCTGCTGCATCGATCCGCTGGGCGAAATAATCACTAATACTTTTCCATGTCGGTTTCATTTTTTGCATTCCTTTGCATCTTTGTCCTCATCCACTCCTGCACTTCGGATAATAACCACGCCGATGAGTTCGGCCCTATTCGCCTACTTTTTGGAAACAGTCCGGCTCTTTGCCATCGCCATATCGTGGCTCGAGATGGCCGACCGCACATTTCTCTAACATCAGAAAATCTAAGAAAGCGTTCATTCATATTAACGGTTTCCTATGTTTTCATTGGTTAGTAGTTCTCGAATTTTGCCTTCAAGCCCTCTATCCCCAAGTAGCTTTAATAGACTCAGTCCTTGCACTACAAACCTGCTCACATGCTTCCAGAATAAGACCACGATAGAACGAAATCGTTTCGATGATTTGAGCTTCTCGATTCATTTAATACCTCATGTATTTTTGGAAGGATTTGTTACCCGGCCAATCCAGATCCAATCCCGTCCATGGTTTTCAAAAGACAAATTACTTAAGTTTGGAAAGACGGGATCACTTCTTAGCCATTTTTTTTAATGTTTTTTGTCTTACAGACGAACTTAAGGAAAAATGGCCAATTTTGGCTAAAAAAGAAGGCCATTTATTTTTGGCTGTCCTAATTATTAGCCTTTTTTATCTCATTAACGAGCTGGCCGAGAATATGCCTTAAAGCGCTATTAGATTTTGGCAATTTAAGATTAGCATCCTCAAATTCTTGTTTTTTGTACTTTAACAACCAGTTTGCTAATTCACTGCTTTTTATTTTCCCAGCATCGGTGAAGTATTTTCTTCCAGAAAGCATCTTCGATTTTATAGCTTGTCTTACAACATCAATAATCATTCGATCTCTAGGCATAAGCAGTCTTGAAGAAAAGCTTCCTCTACGAGTGCTAGCTCGTATAATTAACTTCTGCAGACGAATTAACTCTGATTCAGTCAAACGCAACTCAGCTGGATATACTAAGGACGGCATCTCGCCTTTTTCTTTCTGAAGTCTCGATAATAGTCCAAATCCGCCACGAACAATAGAACTTGCACTCTTTATCGTTAAATAGTTTTTCACTTGAACTGATGACACTTTTGTAAAATGCCCACAAAACAGATACTCAGCAACTACCTTTCCTTCTGCGATCGCACTTATAAGATCTATCTTTCTTACTTTTAGTTGTTTCGCTGCATTCTTTATACTGAAGCGTCGTACTATCATTAAATCACTTTTAATCCGGTGTTACTCACATTGTTATCACGCACGTCATTCTTAGTATTCGCCGAGGCAACGATTAATCCGGGTCGCACCTTCTCTATAAGTATCTCTTCAAGCTTTCTTCCCCATGCCTCAAGTGCTTGGCGTTTTTCGGTATCGTAGCTATGTCTGTCGTAAACCGCCGTAATGCCTTGTTCAGCATGGTTTAATATTTTTGAAACAACCAAGCGCGAAATGCCCATTCCGGTCATATAACTAGCAGCAGTTCTACGTAAATCGTGCCCCGTCCAATCTTTGGGGGTTGATGATCTAATTCGTTGCACTGCCTTTTGAATGTTTTCAATGTTTACTGCTGAATTCTTAGGACTAGGAAAAACCCAAGGCGAAGATTTTCGATCTATTAAAAGACAATCAATTACCGATCTCGCTTGTGGACTAAGCGGGACTCTATGTGTAAGTCCATTCTTTGCTTTTTCTGCTGGTATCGTCCACCAATTAGTCTCTAAATCTAAGTCAGCCCAGGCCATTGATCGGATTTCTGCACCTCTTTGCGCAGTTAAGAGATACAACTTAAACAAACTTCCGATCAGTACACGCTCTTTCTCGATTGCTGCCCAAACAATCCTCAATTCATCAGGAGTTAATACCCGATCTCGCCTGTGCTCGTTTCCTGGCGCGGGAATTACTTGGCAAGGATTGGTATCAACAACCCCTCTTTGGATTCCAAAATTGAACATCTTCCGGACCAAGGCTAAAGTACGATTAGCCATTATAGGAGAACCACGATCAACAATCCTATCAAGAAGCTGCATTATATCTCTTCGCCCTATCTCCTTGGCTTTACAGTTTTTCCAGACAGGCAATACGTCGAGATCAATAATCCTCTCATCTTCTTGCCAGCTTTTTTTTGATACTTTTGCATGTCGTTCAAGATATTCTTGCGCTAGTTCCGCGACAGTCTCTGCTTGTCGTTTAAATTTCTTCTGTGAAGCAGCATCAATCCCATTTGCAGCATTGTGAAGAGCAGCCAAAGCGCAACGCCTAGCTTCTGCAAGAGACAAGTGGGGATATGTACCCAGTGTCAGCCGTCGAAGGCGGTTATTGAATCGGTACATCACTATCCATGACTTCCGACCAGCTCGAGATACCCGAAGGCCAAACCCTGGCTCGCTCTCATCCCAATAATCGACTTGGCAATTAGACTCAGATGGACGAATAGCCTCAATTGTCCTTACCGTGAAGTTTAACCTCGGCATTGTCCCCCCCCTCAATTTAGGTAATTACCTAAGCCCAAAAGGTTCCAAACTCGAACTTCATTTTCAGTGGGTCATTGAGAATGGCCCCATTAGGTAACACATAGGTAACAAAAAGAATGAAGCAGCATGAAACCGGACGGGTAACAATGAAACAATAAAACCATCGAAAATCAAGGGACTTTTATCGGGTGACCTTTTTCAGAGTGTTTCATGCAGGTGTAAGAAAATGCACAAAAAACTCACTCTTAATCAGCGGGTCACAGGTTCGACTCCTGTGCGGCCCACCAAATCATATACCTCAAACACATACGGTCGTATGTACTTATAGATAGAGACGTTTTGACTTCTAATTTTGCCCCCCCTTCGTTACTATTTTAGATAACATTACGTAAGCTAGGGGAATTTATGAAAAAACACTGGGCAAAAGACCTCGCTAAATCCATACGATCGCAAAGAAAAAGACTTGGGCTTACCCAGCAAGAGCTGGCCGACAACTCCAGATGCGGCATCGCCTACATGTACCTAATAGAGAACGGCAAACCAAGCCTGCGCCTCGATAAGCTCATCGATGTCCTAACAGCCCTGGGCCTACAGCTTAAACTTGAGCACGGCACTGAAGGTGTCGTAGTCAAAGCAGAAGAACGAAGCCGAACCGTAAAACTAGACCAACGAGTAAAGACGCCAAGAAAGGAAGCCGAACCGGTTTATTACAATACAACCGAAAGCGATCTTGGCTCTGATCCTCTGGATTTTATCGACTAAGCTTTATGTTCCTGAATCTGCATGGCCAGATAGTTCTGTACTTCCATCTGTTTAATTTGATCCAGTTGCGCTTCGATATTGTCGATATGCGCTTCTTCTTCTTTTAGAATGCTCTCCAGAAGATCTTTCGTCCCACTATCCCTAACCTCTTCAGCGAGAGCAACCGCCTGGTTGTACTTTCGGTGGGCATCCATCTCTAATCCAAGATCATTCCTGAACTGCCCTGGCACATCCTGACCAATTCGTATTTCCCGCAGCCTGCTTACAATCGGCTGCCCTTCGAGAAATAGAATTCTTGCGATCAGTTTTTCAGCATGCCTCATCTCGACAATCGCCCGCTTTTCGATCGATTCGTGCAGTTGCTGATAATCCCAGTTAGCGCACATTTCGGAATGAACCATATACTGGTTCGTTGCGGTTAATTCATCCGCCAGTAGATCATTTAGTGTCGCTATAATTCTGTCACTTCCCTTCATCGTCCGCCTCCTTGGTCCAATGGTGATAAAAACACAAACACCTCTATTAGCACCGGAAATCGGGCAATAGCAACCGGACGGAACTATGCGTATAACAATAAAAAGCTAATTAAAGGTTCTGCACAAAGTCAAAACCGGCATTAACCGCTTTGATGTTGATCTCGAGCGTCTCTTTGCGTTTTAAGGATGTTTTGAACACTTCGTGTATACGCTCTTTGTTAAACATCTTTTCATGACCAAGCAATACACCAAGCCCCACCATGTTAGCAGCTGCTCTTAAACCAAGCCCTGCTGCGATTTCAGTTAAAGGCACATGAATCGCTTTTACGTCAGTGCGCTTTACCTTTCGCTCAACGATTGAGCTGTTAACGATGATCACCCCACCAGGAACAACGTCGTTTTCGAACGAATCCAAAGAAGGCCCGTTCATCGCAACCAAAATGTTTGGATTAATCACGACAGGCGAACCAATTCTCTTACCCGAAATGATCACAGAGCAATTGGCTGTTCCGCCGCGCATCTCAGGTCCATACGAAGGTAGCCATGAGACATCCAGCCCCTCGTTCATTCCTGCTGTTGCGATAACAACACCAGCTGTCAATGCGCCCTGTCCTCCGAAACCTGCTATCTTAATTCTCTTCTCACCGATGGAAGAACTCGTAGCCGCCTGCGTTTTTCCTTTAACAAGCTTGAGTGCTTCAAATACTTCGTCCGGATTTGTTTTTGGCTCTACTTTTGGCCTTACTGGCGCTTTTTCCGAGATATCTTTATAAACTCCCGGTTTAAAGTAAGTCTCGAGATTGTTTTGAATCCAACTGATCGCGTCTTTCGAACTCATTTTCCAGCCGGTTGGACATGCGCAAAGAATCTCAATGAATGAAAAGCCTTTTCGTTCGACTTGCAGTTGAAAAGCTTTACGAATAGCTTTTCTGGTTTTTAAGATGTTCTTTGTATCGGTACAGGTAGTTCTCTCAACGTAGACCGGTGCTTCGAGCGATGCGATAATTTCCGACATTCTTATCGGATGACCATCGTTAAACGGCTCACGTCCTCGCGGGGAAGTTTGGGTTTTCTGGCCGATCATTGTGGTCGGTGCCATCTGACCGCCCGTCATTCCGTAGATCGCGTTATTAATGAAAATTACGGTCATATTCTCGCCGCGATTTGCAGCGTGAATGACTTCGGCCGTACCGATCGCACCAAGATCGCCGTCACCTTGATAGCTTATGACAATACTGTCTTGTCTGGATCTGCTTACTCCTGTCGCGACTGCCGGTGCGCGCCCGTGCGCGGCCTGAACGTTTCCGCAGTCCATATAATAGTAAGCAAAAACTGAACAACCTACCGGTGAAACGAAAATAGCTCTGTTCTGAAGACCAAGATCAACCAAGGCCTCAGCAACAAGCTTATGCACTCTTCCATGACCGCAACCAGGACAATAATGAGTAGTAACCTTGTCTTTTCCATCCTTCCTGAAGAAGGTGTCATACATTGCCTTTGGCTTACCCTTAACAACAATTTCTTTTTGGCTTTCCATTTTAAAGCTTCTCCTATCGAACCAATTTGCGATATGTGGACTGAATCACGTCTTTGAGTTCACTAACGGTTGGAACATTTCCACCCCAGGTTCCGTAGAATTCTACGGGGCGTGAATGTTCGAT
>Ga0208375_1001995_pt1 | contig 20376 bp, 13 predicted proteins | sample RifOxyD1_FD_184038 | JGI IMG/M metagenome (GOLD analysis project Ga0208375, IMG submission 184038) | Soil microbial communities from Rifle, Colorado - Rifle Oxygen_injection D1 (SPAdes) | ecosystem: Environmental > Terrestrial > Deep subsurface > Rock core/Sediment | place: Rifle, Colorado... | reverse complement strand
GTTCGTACCATTCAAATATCGCGAAGACATTCACGGTATTCCAGATCTTAAACCCGGCATGACGTGTCCTGGAATCGTTACAAATGTCACAAATTTCGGTGCCTTTGTTGACATCGGTGTTCACCAGGACGGCCTCGTTCACCTTTCTCAGCTTTCGACGGATTTCATAAAAGACCCTAAAGAAGTCGTTAGCCCCGGCGATCGGGTTACAGTACGTGTTTTGGAAGTCAATGTCGAAAAAAATCAAATCTCATTATCAATGAGGGCCGTACTTGAAGCAGAACACAAGTCTCATCAAAAGATTCAGCCAAAACCATCTAAAGAGACTCTACCGAGACGCAATGATTTTCGCGCTACGCATCTACAAGCAAGAGACCGAAAACCGAATGCCGCTAAGAGACCAAAACCGAAGGAAGCCTTTAATAATGCTTTTGCAGGCCTTGCCTCCCTAAAAAATCAACTAAAGCCGGGCAAATAATTGCAGGAAATATCAATTGAGTCTCTTTTCAATTTTATTCATGAATCGGCCCTGCCGGGAGTCTGGTCAAAAGGAGTTGCCTTAAGTCGTTCCGCGAATATCGTTATCGATCATTGCGCTCCGACAGAAGTAAAACTAAGGGTCGTCAGCAGAGAAAAATCCGTGCATCCCCAAGTGACTCTCTGGCCCGAAGATCAAGATGCTTACTGTGACTGTGGAGACAGGAATGACCCGTGCATCCATATCGTGGCTTCGGTAGTAGGTATTAAGAATAATACGATCGAGATAAAGAAACCTCACACAAAACAAATCGTTTACAAATTATCGAGTCAGGATCAGCGACTTTACGTGGATCGCTATTTGCGAACCGCTGACGACAAAGAAGAACTGCTTGTAGAGTCACTAGTGGCATATGTTGGCGGAGTGCAATCGGGCAGAATAGTTTCCGTTCCCGTCGCAGCTTCTCAGGACGACTATAAGATCGATCGCATTCTTTCTAGTTTTCAATCCAATAGAGGACCAATAAATTCACTCGCAAAAGCACATCTCCTCGCTGCTCTTGAAAACGCCGACGTGATTTTAGACCAATTGCCCGTAAAAACTTCTGGAAAAACCTTTCCGATTGTTTTCCGACTCGTTGACTGTGACCAAGGTTTTCTTCTCAAACCGGACCCTAGTCTCAAGAACGCAAAGTTTTTCGAAGGCGGGCTTATTTTCCATGCCAATTGTTTGTCTCCTCTTTCAAGAGACGTTCCGCCGGATTTTCAGGAAACTTATATACCTTTTTGCGATCGAGACCGTCTCGTAAAGGAGATCATCCCTGAGCTTCAAGAACGATTCACCGTCATTCTCGAATCGACAAAGTTACCTGAGATCATTCTGGAAAAACCGAGAGCAGTAATTCATCTGGAAAAGTTGGAGGGCTCAACCCTAATAGTCCATCCCAAAATAGTATATGGCAACCCGGTATTTGCTGAAGTAATAAACGATACTCTTCTCAGCAATTCTACGTCTAAAACGGTACAACGAGACCATTTTACGGAAATTGAGTTATTGAGAAATTTGCGAGAAACGTACAACTTGATTCCGGGACATATCTCAAAGGTTACTGGCAGCGAAGCCGTAACATTTATTGATTCAATAAAAGACATTGAAATATCCGGCAGCGATCCGTCCCATCTCTTTAGTAGAACAGAGCTTTCTCCAGACATTGATATATCGCCAGATGGACTGTTTAGTGCTCAGTTTTGTTGTTCGTCTGCTACTGATGGACAGGTGCCGTTCGAAAACGTTTTTAAAGCATTTCAAAATGGAGACAAGTATCTTCAAATGTCGCCAGGTCTCTGGGGTCAGATCCCGGAGAGTTGGCTTCAGAAATATGCCGACCAGGTGGTTCATTTATTGAACTCAAAGAACACTAAAGGTGAGCTTCCGAAGTATCATCTCCTCCAATTAGTATCGATGTATGAAGAGCAAAATCAAAAACTACCGGATTATCTGGAAAAATTTAAGAAGCTACTTGATGACTTCGAAGGAATTCCCCTTGCATCTCTTCCCGTCGATTTGACCCTGAGTCTACGCAGTTATCAAAAAACCGGAATTAATTGGCTTCAATTCATGCGACAACTCGACTGTGGGGCGATGCTTGCCGATGATATGGGACTTGGAAAAACCGTTCAAACGCTTTGCGCGATTTCCGGTCGCACCTTGGTTATTGCGCCAACAAGTGTTCTGGATAGTTGGAATCAACAGATTAAGGATTACCGGCCCTCGCTGCACGTCTGCCTTTATCACGGTGCGGATAGGCGTCTATGCAAAGATGCTGATGTCACTCTGACCAGCTACGGAATATTGAAACTAGATACTGAAAAACTAGGGTCGGAGAACTGGAAGACGATCGTTCTCGATGAAGCGCAAGTAATCAGAAATCCCGACAGCCAGGTGGCGCAAGCGGTACATTCGTTAAAAGCACCTTTTCGGTTGGCATTAAGCGGAACTCCAATCGAAAACAGAATTGAAGATTTATGGAGCCAATTCCATTTTCTCAATCCCGGCTTGCTCGGTGATAAAAATGCTTTTATTGCCAATTTTTCAAATCACACACAGACAGTACAGCTACGTAACCTTGTTCGCCCATTCATCCTTCGTCGATTAAAGAAGGATGTGGCAAAGGAGTTGCCGGCAAAAACAGAAGTGATTCTACACAATGATCTGGATGAAGAAGAACTCGAACTTTACAACTCTCTTTTAACCGCCACAAAAGCGCAAGTGCTTACACTTTTGAACAAAACCGGAAATATTTTCGGCGTTCTTGAACTGCTATTAAGATTACGACAAACCTGTTGTCATCCCGCTCTTGTTCCAGGTGGTACGGATATTTTTCAGAAAACATCTTCTTCAAAAATCGATTTACTGCTAGCAACACTAGAAACTTCTTTGGCACTGGGGCACCGCGCACTCGTGTTTTCACAATGGACTTCTTTATTGGATTTGATCGAGCCTTTGTTAGCCGAAAAATCCATTACCTACTCGAGGCTTGACGGCTCGACAAGGAATCGGGATCAAGTGATCAGTGAATTCCAAAAACCAGACGGCCCGAATCTAATGTTAATTTCACTGAAAGCGGGAGGGCTGGGAATTACTCTTACGGCCGCTGACCACGTCTTCATCATGGACCCCTGGTGGAATCCGGCCGTCGAAGAACAAGCCTCTGATCGAGCACACCGTTTAGGGCAAACAAACCCGGTATTAGTGCATAAGCTCGTCGCAAAAAATACGATCGAAGAAAAGGTCATCCAGTTACAAAGAGCAAAACAAGAATTGGCAAAATCCGTTTTGTCAGAAGAAGCTCTTGCCGCTGTAATTACCCGAGAAGATATCCTGAATCTTCTGAACACCTAGAATTCTAATAGCTTCTGGCACTCAATCGGCAGCTCTTTGGGCTCCACTTTTACTTCAACTCGATCCCTATCCTTTGCTTCCTTGACAGCCTCTTCCGAAAACCACCAGTCCAAGTCCTTGCTACAAGTGTCTTCGTCATTAACCGTCTCCTGAGCAAGACAACCCTTACTCCCTTCGGGGCATTTGAGGCGGACATGCATATGATCGTCGTGCCCCCACCATGCACGCAAACGACTGAGCCACTTTTCGCCCCTATACTTCTCGCACATATCTTTTTTGATGGCAGGAGCAACAAACACTCTGTCAACTAAATCCTGCTGAGTGATGAAACTTAAAATTTTTCTATGCCTCTTGGTCCACTTCTGAGGATCGACGGTTGATCTATCTGGTGTTACGACACTTACTGCTCCGAGATTTTCTCTATCATCTAATCGAAACCTGTTTTTCGGATCCGGATGATAAAACCAAATATCAACATCAAGTCCGTTTTGATGACTCGCATGAACAGCGCCCGAAGGACCACCACGAGCTTGCGAAAGATCTCCGATCAGTAAAAGGCCGAGATTTCTTCTCTCAACCCCCCTCCCCACTCTCTCAATCCAATTAACCAGTGAAGGATGACCGTAAAAACGCTTTCTTGATATCCGCATTACTTGATAACCGGGGCCATCAGGCAACAAGGAAACCGCACCATTTAGACACCCAGCGTTATATCCACCTATCGATTCAGACGTCCCCTTTGTCGGCGAACCTATCTGGGTCCAACTATTTTTCTTTGCACTTGAACAACTTATCAACGAAAAGGCAGCAAAAAAAGCGACCAAAAAGCAGATATTTTTAGACATATTGCGACCCCCGTCAAAACAAGTTTGATACTTACTTTTACTATTAAAGGTGCCAACACATCAACGTACTTCTATAATTTGGCTGTGAGCGTTCATCTAGTAGGTTTCTATCTTTCTCGTATCAGAATGTTCAACGAGAACGTTCGATTGTTTATTGCCGGGCAATTCCTTGCAGGGTTTGGCATGGCGTTCTGGAGCCTATTGTTTAATCTTTATCTGCAGGAATTGGGTTTAACTAAAGACCGTATAGGCATCACTCTCGCAATTGCGAATTTTGCGACCGCAATAATTGCCTTGCCTGCGGGCATTTATATTTCCCGTCATAGCCAAAAATTAACTCTGATTTTTTCACAACTACTTTTTCCGCTGCTTGCCGGCACGGCGATCTTTCTCGTCGGCCCGAGCTTCTTAATTCTTCTTTTTCTGGCCTACGGTTTTGCGACTTTCATGAGAGTTATCGCAGGGCCTTTTATAATGGCAAACACCACCCATAAAGAACGGACCTACGTCTTCAGTGTCTATTTCATTACAACAGTAATCGGAGGCGTACTTGGAAATCTGATGGGAGGAAGCCTTCAGCAACTATTCAGAAGGGTTGGAATAGAAGCCGTGGTTGGTTATCGGTGGGCAATCCTAGTCGGCATTTTTCTAATAGTATTAGCGATAGTGCCCTATTTTTTTATCAAAGAAGAAAACCGGATCGAAAAACCTGCACGATTTCACCTGCGCGACATGGCGGCTTGGAATTGGCCTCTATTTATTCGCGCCCTGATTCCGAGCGTACTTGTAAGTATCGGCGCAGGAATCGTACTTCAGTTTGTCAATCTGTACTTCAAAGACACGTTTCATCTTCCGGATTCCGCCATCGGCAGTTATATGTCTCTTCAAGCATTTGCAATGGCAGCCGGAGCAGTCATTGTTCCAAGCTTGGCCGAAAGATTTGGCAAAGTAACAACGATTGTCGGAACACAGCTTCTGTCGATCCCATTCATGCTTGTGCTGGCTTTTACCGGCGACATACACATTGCAATAATTGCCCTTACTATTCGATCCGGCCTTATGAATATGGCAAATCCTGTTTCTAACACTTTACTTTTCGAACTTTGTAAACCGACCGAACAGGCTGTAATCAACTCTCTCCTAATCATGTTTTCAGGTCTTGCTTGGAGCATTTCTTCACTGGCTTTCGGGCGATTTTTAAAAGGTAACTACTCGGAGTCTTTTATAGTCGCGGTAGTTCTCTATTTTATTTCTAGCCTTCTTTATTATTACTTTTTTCGCTCAGTTGAAATCGAAGACGAATCACTTGAAGCTATTGAATTAATTAAACAAACCTAGCTATCCAGAAATACCTTAAATCATCCGAATAGTATTTATGTTGAGCAATCTTTGTCAAAAGCCTGTCCTCAATTTTTGTGATTCTCCGAGAAAAGTCGAAGAACTTTTCTGGTTAATTTCGCAAAGCCAGCTTGGCCGAAATACGCTCGCATCATTTTTGCCGCTTTACCGGGCTAAAGAAATAAGTATCGAACCTTTTCCAGCAGAGATCGTCCGAGAACTTGAGAAAGTCCGCTTGCAGAGCGATCCGCTCGGAGCTGTTTACGTAAATGACGGAGTAACAGCAACTATCTATCTCGATATGAAGAGCGAGTACGGAGCTTTAGCGATACTTCTTTTTCATGAAATCATTCACGCTCTTGACGATAATCTTAACGCTAGCGGCCTTAAACTACTCACAAGAGTTCAAAGAGAAAAACTCATACTGCAATCCGAAATACTAGCTTTCGAAAAACAGTACCTACTAGCAAACGAACTTAAGGAAGAATTTCCCGCCCTCAGGCTGTTTTTAAATGCCCGCTACCCAAAATCAAAAATTCTGAATCAGCATTTAAGAGCTGCGGACATAGTTGAACTCTACCAATTGAAATCAGCTTGAGTGTTAGTTAGACTGATTTCGCTATGAACACTTCTTCTTTTTTACAGATTTTAGAAAAAACTTATTATCCGGGATTTTTTACTACTGATAAACATGACTTGGCTCATTTCGGGGTCGATTGGGGCGGCATACTTACACCGAACCCGTTAGCAATCGTATTTCCAAAAAACACTGAAGAAGTATCTTCTTTTCTTAAGCTTTGTTCTGCAAATAACATAAACGTAGTCCCCTCCGGTGGTCGGACAGGATTGTCAGGAGGTGCGACAGCAAGCAATGGAGAGGTTGTTTTAAGCGTATCTAAAATTAACTCTATCAATGAAGTAGATGTTTCATCTTTGACAATTCGAGTCGGAGCCGGCGCGGTAACGCAAAATGTGCATGAAAGGGCCGCAAAACATAATCTTATTTGGCCCGTAGATTTTGCTGCAAAAGGGTCATCACAAATTGGCGGTAATATTGCGACAAACGCGGGTGGCGTTAGAGTTATACGCTACGGAAATGCTCGTAGCTGGGTTTTAAGCATTAAAGCGGTATTAATGTCAGGAGATGTAATTGAGTTTAACGGTGATTTGGAAAAAAATAATACGGGTTATGATCTCAGGCATCTTTTAATCGGTAGTGAAGGCACTCTTGCAGTTATCACCGAGGCCACTCTTAAACTATGCCCGAAGCCAGAGAATTTAAGCGTCTGTTTTTTTGGTTTGGAAGACATGCATTCTGTGGTCCGATTATTTTCTGAATGTCGAAAAGCGTTTTTTCAAATTTCAGCTTTTGAATGCCTTACTGATGTTTGTCTGCAGTCATCTCTCGCTTTCACCGGTCTGAACTCTCCGTTGGAAACAAAATGTCCTATATACGTGTTACTGGAGTTCGAAGATCAAACTCGGCAGCCCGACCAACTTGAGGCGTGGCTTTCTCAGGTTTTCGAATCAGGATTGATAAAAGACGGAGTACTTGCTCAATCACCACGCGAGTTCAAAGAACTATGGCAAATTCGAGAGTCGACTCCTGAAAGCATATTAACCGGAAGAGTTGTTTTACAGCATGATGTGTCAGTTCCTGTTTCAAAACTTCCGGACTTTTCACGTTCCGTGCTTGAAAAATATAAAAATGATTATCCGGATTTTGAGGTTTTTGTTTTCGGCCATATCGGAGACGGAAATCTCCATATTTTTATACGTAAGCCGGAGGCACTCGACACTGCTACTTTCATCACACGTTGCCGTAGCTCCGACACTGATTTATTTGATTTCGTAAAAAAGTTCACTGGAAGCGTTTCTGCTGAGCATGGAATAGGACTGCTGAAAAAACATGCCCTTAATTACTCTCGTCAGGAAAACGAAGTGCAACTAATGCGCGCTATTAAGAAAGCGTTTGATCCTAAAAATTTGCTGAATCCAGGTAAGATTTTTTAGAGGTTCGCAAGTAATTTATTTGTCAGTCAAACGAGATGCTTTCAATCCCCATCGCTCTTCCCGATGGTTTCCAGGCTTTGAAAAAGATCTTTTTTACTTCCCGGCGGCCGTTTTGTTCGTTCCTGTAGATTTTCCAATTTGATCCATCGCGATGAAGTTCAAGCATTAAATCTGCGTTTGTTCCCTTGCCTAAATACTCCAACTTGAATGTTCCGCCATTACGCACGTCCATATCCTGCGCGATGAATGTGACCACCGGAAAACCCATCATCGTTATCAAGGGAGCGCCACCGCGCTTCAACATGTCTCGTGCACTGTATTCTGCAAGCACGCTACTGCCTCTTTTACATTTCAGTCCCGATATCTGGCCACTTCTGTTGTCGATTGATAAATAGAAATCGTAAAAACTCAGACTGCTGCGAAAAGCATCGGTGGAAGCAGTGAGAAGCTTAAGCTCTCTGGCCCTTACTCTGGCGGCTAGCGATTCCGTTTCAAAAACGGTAAAGAGAGAAACAACCGTAAGAACTACAGTAGCCATAACCTTATTAAGACCCATTTTCACTCCTTGGTATCGAATTAAGGCGACCATAACGCAGTGCGTTGTATTTTTCCAGATCCAACTATTAATAAGTTATGTATTTGTTTCTAAAGCTTATTCTACGTTTATTACTGTATGATCAAAGGCCTTTATGATGCTTTGATACGTATATAGCTTTAACAAGCTTATGGGATCAAAAGTAATAGCTTTATCGACACGTACAATGATCTTGTGTTTCGTAAGTTCGTTTAAGGCTTCTTCTCTAAACGGGGCCGCCCTAATGGCTTGATCATCAAGCAAAAGCTCGGCCATTTGGCCTGTTGTCTTGACCTGACCGAAATTTGCCGATCCAATTATTTTTCTAATAAACGCCAGTGATGAATGACTGAGCATTAGATACCGCTCTGATTCGATTTCTTGGTTTAGGTACTCTTTCCATCCCCCTAAGGTTTTTTCATGTAACTCGACTTTACCTTGAACTTCTTCGAGAGAATTATCGATGATGTCATAAACCTTAAGCTGCCTCCAAAATACTTTGAGTCCTATTACCCTCGTCCCTAATAGATCATTTAACTCCTGGTAAAGCCCATCACGCTCCGCCGAGCCCGAACCATCTTTGTGCTTCTCAAAAAGCAGTTCGAAAGTACGGACAAAACGTAAGAGTTCGAGATAAACCGATTTGGCAACATTATCATTCTTGAATATCTTTTTCTGATACTCGTTCATACTCTGAAGCACGGTTATCTTCTGATCCATTTCGCGAAATCGAAAAAACACTTGTCTCAGAATCGAAAAAACCCAAGTTGGTAATGACTCCATTTGAGAAGCCGAGTTGTCTCCATCAATCTCAACAAGATTCAGGTCTGAAAGAGCTTCGACCGATGCGCATCGTGGTTGAGCATCAAAGAAACTCAACTCACCAAATATCTCCCCTTCTCCAAGTACGGCTATGGTAACTTTATGATTGAGATATGTTTTGTAGACGCGCGCCTTGCCTTTTCGAATAATGTACATTTTCCGGGACACTTCGTTTTCTTTAACTATAATTGTCCCGGCATTAATCGAAACAGCCCGTCCCTCTGATAACTGTCCCCTCGTCCCGCCTTGATTTTCCATAACTTAAGGATAAGAGAAGTTCTAAGAAAAGAGAATAAACAATAAAAAAAGCCGGAAAACTAATTGTTTCCCGGCTTTCTATTTTCAAAAACGGCTTTTACTAACTTACCACTTTGTTACTGCTCCAAATAGGACTTCAAAGCCCGTATTTGTTTCTTGATCGTGAACTTCGTCATTTATAACGTCAGTGGAATAGACAACAAAACTAGCTGAACCAAAGAGCTTTATATAGTCGTTAAGGTCGTAAGCTAAATCCAGGTATGTTTTAGAAAGGACCGATTCATCGCCGTTAACAACAACTGATGCGGAATCACAATCGGTAATCCAGTAACCGGGTTGGCAATAACCGGACTCATAGTCACACCAGCCGGGTATATATTCTTCGTGGCAATAATAACCAACAAACCTTTGATCCTTCACACTTGCAAAGAAATCCAATTTCTCTCCGACAGCTACTCTGAATTTTTTTGCGATCACAGCACCGAGTTCGGCTAGTCCACCGTAAGTGAGACCGGTCTTTGCTGTGCCTCTAAATTTTGAAAACCCGATACCCAGAATATCAACCGCACCTTTTACGAAAATTTCGACCTTATCGCTAGCCTCTAGGACCGACTCTCCTCTCACTCCAAGAACGGTTACTCTGGCTAAATAATCATTACCTACCTGAATATTTTTTTGAATATCGATAGCACCTACAGCTATCCAGCCGTTGTGAGTTATATCCATCCCATTCCAAACCTCTGAGGACGAGTCGCGAATTTGAAGTAAATCGAATTGAACATCGAGATGACTTATTGCTTCGTGAGCCCCGCCACCGGTTGCGGAGATCCTGGCAATAACGAGAGCGTCTCCGACTTCGATACCCGCAAACTCAACTCTCAATAAAGCTTCGACAGGTTTTTCATCTCCAAAAAACGTCACCCCGCCGCCTACCTCAACCATCGGTCCTTCACTGGCCATCGCGGAAACCGAAGAAAGAACACACAAACTGATAAAAAATCTCTTAAGCATTTAAAACTCCCTATTTAAGAATCTATGCCGCTCCTAACAAACAAGGCAGACTCTGTCAAAAATATTCTCTACCAAATCGCGACCTTATGTGTTATTGCAGTGCGTCATAGTAAACGCGGTTTTTATTGAGAGGAAGAGTTAAATGCCTGCTTTCAAAGTAAAACAATTGGTTAAAACAATCACCTTATCCTTACTATTCATGGTGTTTGCCTCAACCTTTCTAGGCTTTGCCGGTTGCGAGGATTCTTCAATCCCGGCAAACGAATCGGTGAAGTTCGAGGACACAAGACCAAACGGCACGAAGGTGACCTTAGAGATCGGGGCAAACACTTTTCCCGATAACATGGATGGCGATCTCGACGCAAATGATCCCATAGCCGAAATAGACCAAGCTGCATTCGAAGCCGCAACCGGAACCGAAGCGGTGGATTACCCTGTTGTACTTCATTTCTCCGCACTTCAAGCCGTGAAAGACGGTGGAAAATTGGAGTTAACGATTGAGCTTCCATCGGCAATAGTACAGCAAGCAGAAAATGAAGATAAAAAGTTATATGCGATGACAAAAACCGAGGGCGATGCAATGGGGCCTCTGCCGGAGGAACAACGCCGGTGGCACGAAGCCATCGGAAATCTCTGGAAAGATCCCACTACATCAAAAGTCTTCATGACCATCCCACTTTACGCTACCGGCGAAACAATGACCGTAGTTGTCGTAAGAGGTGAAGGCTTAGGAGTTATAGATACTCCAGCTTTTGCAAAACGATCGAGAAGAGCCGTACTCCGTTCCGCTGGCACAGGTCCGTTTGATCTTCCATGGGTAGTTCTTTGCGTTGGCGAGTTCAGCTCCGCAGCAACTTGTTCGAACACCGCAGGAGGCAACAGCCCTGCTCAGCAAGTTCTAAAGATTCTAACAGACGATGCAGCATGGCTTAAAGGAAAAGGCTGGACTAAAGCAAAGTATCGACAAGGCAAATTATCCGCTTTTTCAAAGCTCGCAAAAACCTATAGTCTCACGCTACTCTCCGATACAGCGCCTGAAGGAACTGGACCAAAAGTCAATCTTGCTCTTTTCCGCGAAGGCAGATGGTGCGGAACTAGTGCAAACCCCGCTGTCGGTTGTTATCATCCCGACACAGGTATAGTCGAATACAGCCTTTCCGCATTGGATCCGGCCAACCGTAGTATTAACGGCGCTGGCGACACAATTGTGCATGAATTATTTCATGGGGTTCAGTTATCAACAGTGCCGCAAATATTTTCAAAACGAGAGAACAATATTGCAAACCTAGAGTGGATCTATGAGGGCACGGCTGCCGCGATGGGAATATGGCGACTGGCTAATGAAAACGCGGTTCAACTTCTCGGTGCTCGCCGTTTCAACAGATGGCGTAACTGGGAGGAATACAACCCTTTGAACTCTGACAAGGGCTCTACTCCCTATGAAACTTTTGAGTGGTGGGCAATTACAGGTGGAGGAAACCTGGATTATATAAGACTGGTGTTTGAAAAAATCACAGGTTTTTCCAATAAGGCTACATCGTACGAAACAATAAATAGAATATTCAAAGACACGATAGCTTCTGACTTACGTCAGAGGATAATGAATGAATTAGGATCGAATGCCAGTCTACTCCTATACGAAAACCTATCTACTGAAGAACCACTTGCTCTTGGTTACTTAAGCACTGTTGCGCATCGTACGCCGAACGACGGGTACCCACACTGCTGGCTATCTTACGATTTTGAAGAGGATCACGACTCTCCGCCTTATCAGGAGACGTTCTTTTCAATGACTCTACCGTTATCGTCTGAGTGCATGCATGTAAAATCCGTGAACCATTTCGCAAAATTTGGGGAGAGCTGTCTGAAAGTCTCCGTAATACCGCATGGAACCGAAGCAACTAACGCTAAGATGGCTTTCGTCGTAAGCGGCGCAGCCGTACATAACGAGTACGGAGATAAACAAAATGTGGCTTATGCCGGAGAATCTCTCTTCGTTCAAAGCGATGAGGCGGATATCCAGGTCGTCGATCTGGATATGATGAGAGAAAGAAAAGCGGGCAATTCACGGCAACTCGCTGTTGATGTAAAAGTAGAAATTGATGACAGATGCGGAGTACCCGTTGAAGAAACGGAAACCTGTTACAACACTGAGGTTGTCTGCGGAAGCGAAGGTTGCGGCTTATGGATGGAAAGCCCGGATGGAGAGTGCTGGGTTAAACTGGCAAAGTGTGACAAAGGCGCGGCAAGATGTAAATCTGCAGCCGGAACTTCGTGGAAAGATATGGATTGGGGCGTCTGCCATAATACCGCGACAGTAATGCAGAATTTTCAAGATGGAGATGAACTTGCCACCCTTGATCCACAACTACCTGCTCATAAACAATGCGGAACAATGAATTTCTGCAGGCGAATAATTCTATGCGGAAGCTAGTTCTTATTGTAAACGATTAAACTTTATCCGCCCGAATTTTACACCGATTAGCTTTCTCGAATTTTTTGCTGTATATATATTTTTACCATTACAGGTTTGAATCATGCGGATCGCACTTTTTTCTTGGGAAACATTACATTCGATTGCTGTAGGCGGTGTGGCCGTCCATGTAACTGAACTAGGTGCAGCGCTGGAACGCAAAGGTCATGAAGTTCATGTTTTCACAAGACGAGGATCCAATCAGTCGCATTATGATTTAGTCGAAGGCGTCCATTATCACCGCTGTGATTATCAATTTCATTCAAGCTTCGTTGACGAAATAAACAACATGTGCCGAGCATTTGTCGCCGAATTTTTCGCAGTCGAACGTTTTGTCGGACATTTTGACATAATTCATGCACATGATTGGCTAGCTGCAAACGCCGTTGTCTGGATAAAAAACGGGCAAGGACACAAAGCAGTTCTGACGATGCATTCGACCGAATACGGAAGAAATGGCAATCGCTTTTACGGGGGCAATGCCCAACGGGTACAAGAACACGAAAGACATGGCACTTTTTGTGCGGATCACGTCATCTCGGTTTCCAATCAATTGAAAAGTGAAATTCAGTGGCTCTATAATTTGCCTGGCAATAAAGTAACTTCAATCTACAATGGCGTTAATCCAAAACATTTTGATTATGATGTTGATCAGGGAGAGATTAAACGAAGATATGCAGTAGGCCCGCTCGATCCCATGGTCCTTTTTGTAGGAAGAATGGTTGTACAGAAAGGCCCTGACATCCTTATGCGCACAATTCCCGGCATTCTTAGATTCTTTTCAAACGCGAAGTTTGTTTTTGTCGGCGACGGGCACATGAAAAATGAAGTCTGCAACATCGCCCATCAACTTAGAGTAGCACATGCCATCAGGGTTCTGGGTAACAGGGGCGGCAAAGAGCTGACTGATCTTTTCAAAGCCTCTGACATTGTTTGTGTTCCAAGCAGGAACGAACCTTTCGGTATCGTAATTTTGGAGGCATGGAGTGCAAAGAAGCCAGTGGTAAGCACAAAACGTGGCGGACCAGCTGAGTTCGTCTGGCATGGAATAACCGGACTTCAAGTAGACGATAATCCGGATTCAGTCGGCTGGGGTTTGGGTACTCTCATAGCAGATAACCAGAAATGCCGCTGGATCGGCAGAAACGGTCGCGCTGCAGTAGATGCAGCATTTAATTGGGACCGAATCGCTGCCCAAACAGAACACGTTTACAACGGAGTTGCATAATGGCCAATGCGACGTTTTCTGAGATGAGATTTATGTTTCCTGCCACTCTAGCTATCGTTTGCACGGAAACTCCCGATTCAACCGTTGGAAAATCTGTTGTAAGTCTACTTAATAATCTCAGTCCAAGCATTGAAGTACATCTATTCACCGATCAAGAGTTTACTTCCGCTTCCAGTGCAACCGTTCACAAGTTACCGGAATGTAAGAATCCAAACAGTTTTGCGTCGGAAGCAGTGAAAGAATGGGAAAACACCTTCGGCACCAGAACATCAAATATTGAAGCTCTCATTTGCGGATCGGTCTCCATACCAACTCAACTAGCGCTCTCAGAACAACTCCGCTGTACGTTACTTCTAGATTCGATCAATCGCGACAATAGGTTACTTCAAAAGCTTCAAGAAAAGGGAATACAAAGAGCCAAGCAAATTTTTGTATTAGGAGTTCAAGCGTACGAAGACGTCAAAAAACATTACCCGGAAAGTGCATCAAAAACTCAAAGCGGACACGCACCATTTGATTCTTCTGTTTTCAACAGTAAGCTTGATCCCGGTTCGATAAAAAAACGATTCAAGATTGGACCTATAGATCCTCTGATTCTTTTTATCGGTCCCTTGGAAGAAGGCTACGGGCCAGATCTAATAATGAAGTCAGTTACAGCGATATTGAGTGCTCATCCACAGGCTCGATTTGTTTTTATTGGCGACGGAGAGTTACTTTGGCCTCTAAAAGTACATGCTCATTATCTTTACTTAGAAGATGTAGTCAGATTGCCGGGGCATCTGACCGGACAAGCGTTAGAAGAATTAATTCAGGCCTCCGACATTGTAGTGGTCCCAAGTAGAACTAGGACTATCGAGTGGCCTATTTTCGCGGCATGGGCATCAGCAAAGCCGCTGGTAGTCAGCAACGAGACGACTCGAGTTTTTTGCAAAGATAACGAAAACTGTCTTATCGTTCCCCCCACAGCTTCCGCGATTGAAGAAGCTGTGAATCTGTTACTTACCGACTACAATCTCGGTCCTAACATTGCAGCGAATGGAAAGCGATTCGTCGATAATCAGTTTGGTGAAGCCTACTTAGCTCGAAAACTTGAAGCAGGTCTTCAACTAAAAACGCGCATCGTTAGAAAATGTACCAAACAGGCACGCTCCATCTTAACGCACCAGCCCAAGCCGGGAATTCACTCACAACCGGCTTTGTAATTGCCTCTTAGAAAAAGTAGTGGCAAGACATCTTGCATAATCCCGTACGAAGCCCCAAAATAATGCATAAAGATTAAATAATAAAATAGTACTGGAGATAGACATGACGCGGTCTGATGCAGACAAAAAGAAAACCTGTGGTTGCCACAAAGAAGTCCTAGTGGAAGACGATCGGACAGGAATGGATCCCAATACCCTAGCAAGGGCTTTCGCAGATCATTTGCATTTTTCCCAAGGAAAAGTTTTTGAGACCGCAACCCCTCATGATCGGTTTATGAGCGTAGCCTTTATGGCAAGGGACAGGCTTGTACGTCGATGGATTGAAACGCAGAAAACCTATTTCGAAAAAGACATAAAAAGAGTTTATTACTTATCAGCAGAATTCTTATTGGGACGCGCTCTGTCTAATAATCTTATCAGCCTCGGAATTTATGATTCCGTTAAGGAAATATTGGCCGAAATGGGCTATTCGCTCGAAGACGTTCTTGAACAAGAAGCTGATGCCGGGCTTGGCAACGGAGGCCTTGGAAGACTAGCAGCATGTTTTCTTGATTCTTTAGCCACTCTCGGGATGCCGGCCTACGGCTATGGAATTCGTTATAAATTCGGAATTTTTGAGCAGAACATCCGAAATGGTTTTCAAGTTGAAAAGCCGGAAGTATGGCTGAAATACGGAAATCCTTGGGAAATTGTACGACCAGAAAGAAGAGTGAAGGTTGAGTTCTACGGACACACCGAACATTATACTGACGACAACGGGAATCTCAGAGTTCGCTGGGTTGATACCCAAGGCGTTATCGGAGTTCCGTACGATACACCGATAGCCGGATTTGGTCGTGAAAACGTAAACACATTAAGACTGTGGCATGCAAGAGCCAGCGAAGAACTCGATCTTAATATTTTTAACCATGGCGATTATGAAAAATCAGTCGGCCATAAAAATGCTTCAGAGGTAATTTCCAAAGTTCTCTATCCGAACGATCAAACCCCGAGCGGAAGAGAGTTACGTTTAAAACAGCAGTATTTCTTTGTCCGCTGCGCACTCGTAGACATCATCCGGAGACACCTCAGACACTCTGACAACTTTGACAATCTCCATGATAGAGCAGCAGTACAACTCAACGACACACATCCGTCGATCGCGGTTGCCGAATTAATGCGCATTCTGGTCGATAAATATCAGATGAACTGGGAGAAAGCCTGGTCAATTACCCGAGGAACGTTAGGTTATACTAATCACACAGTGATGTCTGAAGCCCTTGAAAAATGGCCAGTCGAATTAATCGGAAGAGTACTACCAAGACATCTCGAAATTATTTACGAAATTAACAGAAGATTTTTAAGAGACGTAATGATCCGTTGGCCGGGCGACATGGAACGGCTCTCAAGAATGTCATTGATTGAAGAAAACGACGATAAAAGAGTAAAGATGGCCAATATGGCTATCGTCGGCTCTCATTCGGTGAACGGCGTTGCCGCCCTTCATACCGAAATTCTTAAAAAAGATATTTTTAAGGATTTTTACGAAATGTTTCCGGAAAGGTTCTCCAACAAAACCAATGGTGTTACGCCAAGACGCTGGCTTCTGCAATGCAATCCCCTGCTCTCGGCCGCTATAACAAAACGTATCGGTACCGGCTGGGCGAGAGATCTGGGACAGCTTGAAAAGCTGATACCACATGCAGACAGTGCTGATTTCAGAGCAGAGTTTGCTCGCATAAAGCTGGCGAACAAAGTTGCCTTGAGCAGATTTTTAAACAAATCCCTTGGCCTCGTGCTCGATCCCAATTCACTCTTCGATATGCAGATCAAACGAATGCACGAGTATAAGCGCCAACTCCTGAATGTTTTACACATTGTCGCTCTATACCTGCGAGCAAGAAAAGATCCGAATGCGATCAGAGTTTCGCGAACGTTTATGTTTGGAGGTAAAGCTGCACCTGCTTATCACACCGCTAAGCTGATAATTAAACTTATCAATTCATTAAGCGATGTAGTAGCAAATGACCGAAGCGTAAAAGGCTTGGCCGTTCATTTCATCCCAAACTACAGGGTGTCTCTTGCCGAAAGAATGATTCCTGCTGCTGATGTTTCTGAACAGATCTCAACAGCGGGCATGGAAGCATCCGGCACAGGCAACATGAAGCTTTCTCTCAACGGCGCTCTTACAGTAGGTACTCTTGATGGTGCCAATATTGAAATCAGAGAAGCCGTCGGTGCTGAAAACTTTTTCCTATTTGGCATGACGACAGAGGATGTCGAGAGGACCAAACATAGTGGCTACTCTCCGCGACACTATTATGAGACAAATCAAGAATTGAGAGAAGTTATAGATCTTATTGCCTCTGGTTTTTTCTGCCCCGAAAATCCAAATCTCTTTCAGCCTCTGATTGATCATCTGATGAATGTAGATACTTATAGATTAATGGGAGATTTTGCGGCGTATGTTGAGTGCCAAAAACGAGTTGAAGAAACTTATTTAGACCAAGACAGATGGCTTAGAACGGCAATAATTAACGTTGCAAAAATGGGTAGATTCTCTTCAGACAGAACTATTCAGGAATATGCAAAAGAGATCTGGGGTATCGAACCTGTTACAGTAAGAGTTGCGAGAGAACCGATAACGATTCCAAAAAATCCCTTGCCAGAGGCCATTACTTAAAAAATAAGCGCTATAGCACTCCGGTAGCGCCGAGTAATGCTACAAGAATGCCAATAAGTGATTCTCCCGCGATAATTCCCGAACTCACCGCAACAACATAATTATCAGCAATCTGTTTCCATTTTTTCTCAATAACTAAAGCGATCAATGCACCGATGAACATTGAAAGGGAATTAAAGAAAGGGATTACCATTCCAAGTCCAAGCCCCATTGCCGAGGGCATAAAACGTCTGGTTCGCGGGATAAATTTTTCAATTATAGTAATGCCCAGACCGATCGCAGTACCTATGAGTATCCCCGACCGAGCCGTTGGATGTAGAGCATTAAACCCGTTTGCAAGAAGTTTTGCCACGGCTGCCCATACTTGCGCAGAAGGAGCCGGCCATTGATCGGTACCAAGACTTGCGGCAGTGGGAACAAGCAGATAAAAAGCGGGAACAACCACGATTACACCGGCAAAAACTCCAAAAAACTGTGCAAGAAATTGCTTTCGTGGATTAGCGCCAAGAAGATATCCGCTCTTTAAATCGTTTAACAAATCCGCTGCCGAGCCCGCTGCTCCTGCCGTTACACTGGCTGTCATCAAATTTGTCGTAATATTTGAAGGAGCAATAATACCAAAGGCAAGCTGCGTGACCTTTCCTAATGCTCCCGTAGGAGTGATATCAGACTCGCCCGTCGCCCGGCATGCTACAACACCGAGAAAAAAAGTCATTATAACCGCAACTATCCCCATCCAAATTGACGTACCAAAAAAGTAATAAAGAATTGCTATGCAACCCATCCCCGACAAAACAGTCCCTGACAGAAACCAAGACCCCGGCACTTCAATTTTTGATAAAGCGTCGCCTTCTTTACCTGCGCTTTTTTTCGGACCAGCAAACATTTTCGTCAGTTCGCCAAAAGCTCGTAAAACGACTCGCCATTGAAAGGCAAAAGCCAGTAAAGCGGAGCTGACCATAATGGCAGCACCTGTCCAAGTACTCCAAGCCACGATACCCCTAAAACCGAGTTTTTCAGGATCTAAAGCACCGAGTTTGACCATCCAAGGTGCAAGAACCGCATAATTGACACTCGCACCAAGAAGCATGGATGAGGTAACTTTAAGTCCGATAATCGCTCCGGCTGCGATCATAATGGCACTCATTTCAAATGAGATCGTCCATTTAGCGAGCGGAATTCCGTTAATTGATCCCGGAATATTTAGTGAAGCCGGAATGATCGCAGGTTTTCCATCCCGGAACCACGCAGTTATTCCTCCAAACAATCCCGCTAACCCGAGCGCACGAGCCTTCGCCACTGCTGCCCCGCTTTTGGAATGTAAACTTCTCAGAGTCTCCGCTGCTGCAATACCGCTAGGAAACTTCAGCTGTTCGATATTGATCATCTGACGTTTGAGCGGAATGGCCATGAACACGCCTAAAACAGCTAAGAAAAAAGTCCACCAAATAAGGACCGTCCAGGGAATATGCACGCCGGTCACCAGCAAATAAGCCGAAACCGCCGAAACCATTGTTCCACCGGTGGAGTATCCAGCAGAAGAGGCTGTCGATTGCATACAGTTATTTTCTAAAATCGACATCTCAGTGCTGAAGAAGTTCGGAAAAACGGCCCTTAACGATCGGTAAATTGAAAAAGAAAGAATACAAGCGGTGATCGCAACGCCCAGGGCCCATCCGGTCTTTAAACCTACGTAGAGATTTGAGAGCGACATGAAACCGCCGAGAAATGACCCCATAATAATCGCTCTGAAAGTGAGCTGAGGCATCGAGTCGCCCTGATACACGGTTTTGTACCATCTAAGTTCTGCTCCATCTGCGTCAACGATCGATTTGCTCATAGTAGGTGTCTTCTCTCCTTCGCTATCTCGTCGGACGCACCTGGATCGATTTAAGATTGGGTTTCTTCGCTAATTCACGTTCAAATTCAGCTTCACGTTGTTTGTTCACATAATCAGCAGACTGAAACTGATAAGTAAAATTGGTGTGCTGATCGTAGTTCTTCTTCACAAGAGCGACCACATCTTCAATAAACACGCGTTCCTCATCAGTTGGAATCACGAAAACTTTTACTTTCGAATCATCAGTGCTGATGACTGTCTCAGCATTTCTCGTATGCGATAGACTGTTTTTCTCTGGGTCAATTTTGATCCCTAGGAATTCCAATCCTTCGCACGCTTTTGCTCTGATAATGTCCGACATTTCTCCTACACCAGCGGTGAATACAATAGCATCAGCACCGCCAATTGCCGCTATGTAAGCGCCGATGTATTTCTTAATTCGATACGCTTCCATTTCAATGGCAAGTTTACAGCGCTCGTCACCTTTTTCTGCACCTATCTCGACATCGCGACGATCGGTGTACTTACCGGTAATTCCTAAAATGCCTGACTTTTTATTTAAAATATCATTCATTTCTTTAGACGTTTTGCCTTCTTTTTCCATCATGAAAAAATCAAGAGCGGCATCATGGTCGCCAGACCGAGTACCCATGATCAGACCTTCAAGAGGCGTAAGGCCCATGCTTGTGTCGTACGAGACTCCGTTTTTAATGGCGTTTGCCGATACACCG
>Ga0208375_1001992_pt1 | contig 20409 bp, 24 predicted proteins | sample RifOxyD1_FD_184038 | JGI IMG/M metagenome (GOLD analysis project Ga0208375, IMG submission 184038) | Soil microbial communities from Rifle, Colorado - Rifle Oxygen_injection D1 (SPAdes) | ecosystem: Environmental > Terrestrial > Deep subsurface > Rock core/Sediment | place: Rifle, Colorado... | reverse complement strand
TAATTCCAGAGAAATATCTTCATCACAAGGAAGAACTTCCTCTTCTTCTTCAACAACTTCTTCAACTACTGTTTCAGTTACATTTTCTTCAATAGGTATTACAGGGGTCTCCTCAAGAATCACCTCTTCTTCCCCAGGAAATTCTGGTAAGTCAATATCAAATGAGACATAACCAGTTAGTACCCCTGTAACTAATAGTAGAAGTAAAATTATTATACCTGCTGCTAAAACACCAAAAAAAGACATAAGAAATATATCCTTTTTAGGAATATGTGAAGTAGGATTATCTTTATTTGAATCAGAAACTTTTTGTTGTGGTTGTGAAGTCTGTTGTTTATCTGAAGACCTGAAAGGTCTAAAAGGATTTTGATTGTTGTCTTCCATAATTATTTATTTAATCAATACTAGTCAATATATAAACTTTTTTATTCTTGAGATGATATGATTACAAAGGTCCCTTGGTAACCACACGATTTACAAAAATATATTCCAGTAATAGAATCGTAAACTAAATTTTGTGTTTTACAACTAGGACAAATCAATTTTTCCGACGGTTTCATAGATAGGACCATTTTTTGTTAATGATGAAATAATTATTTGAAAAGCATCAACTTTGAAAGAATTTCTTTCAATTTTAAGATTATTTACTGAATCAAAGAAATCTTTTTTTCTTCTTATTGATTTTATCCTTCCTAAAGTAATATGAGATTGAAATTTTTGTTCAGAAGGAAATTTATTCAAAAGTTTTTCATCAATTTCTTGTTGAAGGGCAATAATTTTATCTTCTGGATCTAGAGATACCCAAAATACTCTCGGAGCTTTTTCATTAGGAAAGAATCCAATTTCATTTAAAGAGATTAAAAACTTCTTTTGTTTAGTTTTAATTTTTTTTATTTCTTCTAATTGAGATTCAGAAATATCGCCGAGAAATTTTAATGTAAAATGTAAATTCTTTTTTGAGACCCAAGTTATCTTTGCTTCTTTAATTTGAGATTCTAAGTTAAATAAATAATCCTTAAGTCCCTTAGGTAAATCTATTGCAATGAATGCTCTCATTATAAAAAATATAATTTAAATGATTATAAAATTATCTAGTAATTACCAGATTATTTACTTCTTCAACAACTTTTTGAAGTTTCGGAGTTGCAAAGTGTTTTCTTGCTGGGGCTAATTTTTTCACCAAAGCTTCACCTACTGTTTTTTTTAAGTCTAATGGATGAACTTTGCCCTCTTCAAAATCCTTTTCTAAATCAAAATATGAATAATAGGTTATATTACCACCAAATTTTTCTGGACGTTCTATATTCAATTCAAATTTATCTTTTACAAAAAGTAAATGTTTAGCCCAATCTAATACTGGATTGAATAAAACATTTTTCTCAGGACAAAAAGCTTTTGATAATTTTGATTTTATTTCTTCCTCTGAATCTAAAATAAATACTGCTGAACCTGGAACGGACTTTGACATTTTTTGTGAACTCCAAAGTTCTTGTAAATTTTCAGTTGGTACAGGCCATACTGCTGGTTTTTGTAAACCTAAAATCAAATGATGATGAATAGCAACTGGAGAGTATTTTTGGCCAGCTTTATTAATTAATGGTTGAATATTTAATTTATGAGCTACTTCTCGAGCAATAACGTGAGCTTTTCTTTGATCCATTCCTGCATGAGCAATATTTAATCCTTGAGTAAATATATCTGCAACTTGCATTGCGGGATAAACCAACTGAGCAAAATTAACACTCTCTCCTTCTTTTCTTCCAAGAATTGTAATTGATTTCATTGCTCGACTAAGAGTTATATTCTTGCTAACTTCAATAACAGTTCTCCAATAGTCATCATTATTATGGTAAAGTTCATCACCAGTAATGAATTTTACTTTTTCAGAATCTCCCCCCATAATATCTATGCTGACCTTTAAACCTTCTTTAAAATAATTATCTCCTACTCTTTTTATTGTATCAAAATCGCCACCAAGCTTATTATTAATCCATGCGTGCCAAGTAGCCAAATAACAAGAACAAGCTACTTTTGCTTTTTGGAAGTCAGCAATCTTCGAACCAGACATTAAACCAGTTCCTAAATGAATTTTTCCAGATATTTCAAAACCTATATAATGTTTTAATTTTTCATTAGTTTCTAAAAAATTTTTTAAGTCTTCTTTTGTTAAGACTTCTTCAGCATTTCTAGTAATTAATTCAAAGCGTTCATTAATATCCATCATTCAAATTATTTTAAAGAGATTTATTAAACTTTTGTCTGAAAATCTTTCGGAATTTTCCAAATTAGCTTTTTAAAAGAATATAATTTAACTGATAGAATGAAAGAACAAAATATAATTTATATCTCCTTGAGTATGGTAATCATTGGAATAATTTCTTTATTTGTAATATCATACTTTTTAGATTACAAAGAAACAGAAATAGGAATGATAGATGGGAGTTATTTAGGGAAAAATGTAAAAGTTGCTGGAGAAGTGAGTAATTTTAAAGATTATGGGAGTGTTAAAACATTTATAATAAAAGACCCAACCGGAGAAATAATTGTTGCAGTATTTACAGAAAGCTTAGAAGTTGAAGGCGAAGTTCAAATTATTGGAAGTGTTGAAGATTATAAAGGAAATATAGAAATAATTGCAGACCAAATTATAATTCCAGAAAAAAAGATTTAGGGATAAAAGAGATTTTTGGTGCTCTCAATAATTGAATAAAATCTATATCTAATATAATTGAATTGAATTTATGTTTTATTTCTGAAATGATATTATTTAATTCTAAAGTATCAGTTACTTCTATATCAAATTCCAAATTCCAAAAACCAAGAGTTTTGTTTAATCTAATTATATTTTTATTTTGATGACAAAATTTTAGAAGTTCATTTTCTTCCTTAGAAAGATGATGATATTTAATTAGTATTTTGAAAGGAAGATGATTATATTTGTAACAATCCAAGTTTAATGAATAACCTTTAATAATTCCCTTGGCTTCAAGAGATCTTATCTTTTTAATAATAGTCTTTGGGTTTATTTTAAGTTTGGAAGCTATTTTCACATATGAAGAACGAGGAGATTCATATAATATAAAAATAATTTTTTTATCAGTAGAATCCAAAACTGAAATTGATTTGTCACCACCATAAATAATTGTTCCGGTATGAGAAGAGTGTTCAACTAAATATCTTCTTCCAAATTCATGAGAAGAAATTGTGGTTAAAACTTCTGTATTTTCAAATATATTTGGAAATTTATCAATAATTGTTTGTAATACTTTATTAAACTTAGAAGCATTTTTGGAAGCAAAATATACAATCAAATCCCATTTCCCAGAACAAGGAATTACAGATAAAACTGAAGGATTAGTGAGAAAATGTTGGATTAGTGATTCAAATTGTTCTTTTTTTTGATAATTAAGTCTGAAATAAACTCTAAAACAATCATAATCTAAATTAGAATAATCAAAAATAGCAAAAAAATCTATAATTAAACCTTGTTCTTGAAATTGTTTAATTTTATAATTTATACCTTGTTGACTAGCTTTTAATCGCTTTGCAACTTGATTTAAAGGGGTTCTAGAATTTTTGGAAAGTTCATAAATAAGAGATAATTCTTTTTTTGAATATTTTTCAGACATTTTCTACAATAGAGTACTATTTTGTATATAAATTTACCTGAAATAAAACATTACTCTAAGGAAGTTTTATATACATTCTTTTTCCATAAAGCTTTTAATTAAACACGAAAGAGGCTAAATTTATGAATAATGGAATTTTAGGTAAAAAGAAAGTCAAAGGAATTGCTTTAAAGACAATAGAAGAAATTGAAAGAATTAAAAATAGCAATTCTAGTTTAGGTTCTGATGTAGTTTCTGCAGCTGCTTCTGTTAGTAGAGTTTTTGGAAGATATGTTGATTATGTTCAATTTGAAACACCAAAAAAACCAGCTTATATAATCCTTTTAGATTACCCTGAAAAAAAATTACAATATTTACATGGAGGAATTACAGGCATTGCTAAAAAATATGTTGGGAAGAGATTTAGTGTAGTAATGAAAGATTTATTGATTGAAATGGGGAATTGTGATGGAGCTGTTGTTGTTGGAGAAGATGGAAAAGTTCTAAGAGTTGGGGCACAATTAACAAAATTAGATACTAAAAAGATTCTAAATGAAAGAAAAAAAGAATATGGAGATTTAGGAAGTCCTGGGAGATTACTAGGATTTTCAAATGATATTGGAACAAGGCATACATCCGCTTTAGTTGCTTCTTACCAACAAGAAGGAATAAAAGTTATTACCTTGAGTGAAGAAACTGGAGATTTGAGAGTTTATGAGAATGGAAGAATTATTGCTTCTTCAAATGAAAATGATAGAATCCATGAATTGAAAATAAATAAAAGAACGGCTCAAACTTCTTTTATAGGAAAATTAGCAGCTCTATCTATGTTCTGAAAAATTTTCAATTTTTTTATAGATTAATTTATAATCAATTGAAAATAGATAAAATTATGAAAAAAATAATCATTCTTCTATTTCTGTTATTAAATTCTTGTAGTGAACATGCTTTAGAAGTTGTTGATGGGGATACCATAAAAACTGAGATAGGGACTATAAGATTTTCTGGGATTAATACTCCGGAAAAAGGTGAATGTTATTATGAAGAAGCTACTAACAGAACAAAGGAATTAATATTATATCAAAAAATAATTTTAGAAGAAGATTATGTTGATGAAGATGAATATGGACGGAAATTGAGATATGTTTATGTAGATGATAAATTTGTAAATGGAATACTTGTAAAAGAAGGTTATGCAAGAGTATTTGATGCTTTTAATAAAACTACAAAAAGATATGTTGAATTAAAAATTTTAGAAGAAGAAGCTAAAAAAGATCAAAAAGGAATTTGGAGTTGTTAGCGGTATAACGCACTTATCTTGATTTAGAAATCTCAAAATCAAATAATGAAAGTTCTACATAATAATTACCAAATCTATCTTCAATTGTTCCATTTTCTCCAATTCTAAATCCATTTGCATTAAATAAAAGTTTATCTCCTTTAACTATTTCAGTTAGTCTAATAACCCATCTTGAATCTAGACGACCATATTCATTTAATGATATTTTTCTAGGCCCAGAAAAACTGACCACATGAGCAAAAGTAGGGCCGACAGGAAAACTAATAATATCTGGATTACCATTTGCTATAGCAACTGGATTATATCTATTATTTTCCCAAGAAGTTACTAATCCAGCCGAACCAATAAATTGTCGCGTAGAATCATTTTCCCATTCCATTTTTCCAGAAACAGTAATTTCATTGCCACCATATCTAACTACATGCCTTTCTAAAAAAGGCCTATCCACTAAAATTTTATCTTTTTTTTTAAACCAATCATTTGATGGATCAAAAATGCTCATATAAATAATGATTATTGACAAGTATATAAGCCTTAAGTTATAATTAAGGAAAAATTACTACTGATTATGAAGGATTTTCGGAAAAAATGAAGATGGAATTATAAAAAGATTCTGTTAAAAATAAATCATGATTCAAATAATTTTAGGGATTATTGTTGGAGTTGGTTTAGGAATATTTACAGGCTTAAGTCCTGGAATACATGTAAATTTAATTTCAGTATTAATGTTTAGTGTTTCTGCATATTTATTAAAAATTGTTGATCCACTAATATTAGGAATAGTTATTGTTTCTATGGCTATAACCCATACTTTTTTGGATATTATTCCATCAATATTTTTAGGGGTTCCTGATGATGAAGAAGCAATCGCAGCATTACCATCACATAGAATGTTATTACAAGGAAATGCATTTGAAGCTGTGCAATTAAGTACAATTGGTGCCTTAGGAGGTTTGATTATTGCAATTTTATTAATTCCAATCTTTCTAATATTTACTGAGTATCTTTATGCATTTCTTGAGAGTTCAATTGCATTGTTATTGATATTAACTGCTGGATTCATGATATTTAATGAAAAAAATAAATTATGGGCCTTAATCATTTTTTTAATTTCGGGAGTTTTAGGAATAATTGTTTTTGCAATACCTGTTAATGAACCATTATTTCCATTATTTTCTGGGTTGTTTGGAATTTCAATGTTAGTGAATAGCATTAAAGAAAATGTGAAAATCCCAGAACAGAAATTTCATGATGTGGAAGTTAAAGGAGTTGGTAAAGCTATTTTCACTTCAGTAATAATGGGCTGGATTGCAAGTTTCATGCCTGGAATTGGAACTGCACAAGTTGCGGCAATATCAGCAAGGATTGTTAAATTAGAAGAGAATGCTTTCATAATTCTAGTCGGTGGGCTATCAACAGTTAATATGTTACTGTCGTTAGTTAGTCTTTATTTATTGGAAAAGGCTAGGAATGGTGCAGTCGTGGTGGTAATGAAATTATTAGAAGTTGAACAAAGAGAATTTTTTATTTTATCCTTCTCCTGTTTAATTGCAGGAGGAATAGCAACAATAATAACATTAAAAATAGCAAAATTATTTACTAAATTTATTGGAACTATTAATTATAAAAAATTATGTCTTGGAGTATTGCTGGTTATTTTTATTTTAGTTGCAATTATATCCGGCTGGTTAGGGATCTTAATTTTGATTATTAGTACTTTCCTAGGATTATTAACAGAATTAAAACAAATAACAAAAAGTCAAATGATGGGTTGTTTAATTATCCCAGTTATAATTTATTTTATTTAAAAAAAAGAAAATGGTTTAATCCTCTTCATCAAAACCACCATCATTATCAAAATCATCATCACCATCATCTAAATCATCGTCATCATCAATTTTTAATAATGGGTCTGTTATCAAATTTTTCATTTTTTGTTTCCTCCTAAGGAATTGTTGGCGAATGTGGGTGAGAATTAGTTTAAATACTTTTTGTATAGAAATTAATCTATTTATAAAAAGATTTATAAAAGCTATTGTTATAAAATAGTATATGGCTTTAGATTTAAGTTTAGTTATTCCCGGATTAATTATTGGAATAATTGCAGGAGCAGTTGATTTGTTTTTTATGATAAAAGATGAGAGTGGTGCTGCAAACCAAGTTATTGGCCATGGTTTAGGTGCTTTTGTACCATTGATAATTGCAGGGATATTTTCTATGCATCTAGAATGGTTAATGAGTATGTCATTTGCTCAAGGGAATATTCTTTCAAATGAAATTGTTATGAGAATTGCGCTAGTATTGGTCGTTGCAATTGTAACTTTTAGTAAATCAAAATTATTCAAAGGAGCTAGAGGTGTTGGAACACATGAATCATTCTTGCATACATTACTTGTAGGAGCAATTGTTGGATTGGCACCATATCTTTGGATGTTAATAGCACCTGTTTTACCAGTATGGATGAGTGGTTCTAGTACAAGTTAAAAAAATTAGAATTTTTTGGTTAATAATTTTTTCTTTGTATTTTCAATTCGAGATAAAAATAAATCTGGGAGATCCATAAATTTTGTTTCAGGATCATCAATCATTGCAACAAACTCTGCTTCAGCAATCTTTAATTCATGAAATAAACTTAAGTATTGATCAGTACCAGAATGCATTTTATTTCTTAGAGATTCAACAACCTGAATAGCTTTCTCAACCTTGCGCATATAAAGAGCTTCAGGAGTAATTAATTTTTCTTCCTTTCTGGGTTCAAAATTAAAATCAGGATTTGAATTCTTAAGTCTTTCTAGACGGTCTCTCATTGAATCTGCCATAAGATAATATGTCAAAAATCAATTTAAAAGGATTTGTGCATTGGAGAATATAATTAGATTAATTTCATCCTTTTGTTGATATCATCTTTTAATGAAGTTATTAAATCCCTTGGATCTTGATTATTTTCTAAAGCATATTCAATCATTCTAATCTTTTCAAAGTTTGATTCAAAGCCTTGACGCCCATAAGTTTCTAATGTTTCTTTTACGCGTTGTATCGTTGCTTTAGCCATAAATAACTGGCTGTTATTAAGAAACTTTTCTAGATCCTCTAAATACCTTAATGTCCATAACATATCAAATGAATAATTTGCCTTTGTCATCATAACAAAAACGAATTTATGGTTTAAAAGGATTTATGAGAACTATTGTTTACTTTCCCAAATATCTCCAGCTTTATAGAATGCTAATTTTCTTTGGTATTTAGAAGATTTAACATAAATTTGAGTAGTTCCGATATCTGAATGACCTGCATAAGACTTTATTGCAAATGAATCAACACCCTCATCAGCCATGTGTTGTAATCTTGAATGTCTAAACATATGCGGATGTAGATCTCTGGAAAGCAATTCTTTACCATATTTCTTTAAATTGTACCAAACAGTCATTGGTTTGATTTTGAAGATTAAATCATTTGGATTTGCAACAGGATTTTCAACTAGGTATTCTTTAAGGATGTTTGCAGTTGTTTGCTGAAAAAAAACAGTTCTTGGTTTTTTACCCTTACCCAATAAATGGGCTTCCCTTGTTGTCATATCAATATCTCTTAATTTTAAATTTGTCATTTCAGAAACCCTTGCAGCAGTATCATACAAAAATCTAACAATTAAATTATCCCTTTTATTTTTTATATTGTCCACCAAGAAAAAAAGTTCAGTTTTTGAAAGTATGGAATTACTTAAACGTTCTTCATCATTTATTGCAGAACTAAATTTTCTTTTGAAAGATAAAACTTCTTTTATTATTTTTTCATCATAACCAATATAATTTAAGTAAAGCCATAAAGTGTATGAAGCTAAAGGATATTTTCTAGTTTCCAAATAATTCTTATGTAATAATTTTAGGTAATCTACTGTACCCCCAGGTGAAGTATCTTGTACATATTTTGCTAAAGTCATTGCACCAGAAATTGTTTTTTCACCAAGAGGCTTACCATTTTTCTTAACAGAGCTTTGAAGATATTGTTCAAATTCCAGAAGTACCTCTTTTTTCATATAAAATATGATGCAAAAATAGCATATAATGTTTTTGTTTTTGTAGATAGAGTGTTGTAAAGCAGTTCTAAACTATATAACGTATATAATTTAAGGATTTATCGACGATAAAATGAGAATATTTAATCAATGATTAAAAGTTTTGTGCAATAAAAAATTTGATTAAAAATTAAAGGTTTTGAGCAGAATAAATATAAAGGAAAAATAAAAATAATATGAATAACACTTTGATTTTTGTAAGACCTGTTGAAACAAATATAGATTAATCAATTCCCTTAAGTGATGGATTTTAACTAAAGTAGGAAAAGAAAAATTTAAGCTATCAACGAATAAAAGATTATCTGATTATGTTAATGTTATTATTTCTTTAAAATAAATTAAAGCATACCAAATAGTATTGAATTAATGAAAAGCTAGAAAGCTTTAAAGTTTTTAAATCGTAGAATAATTAAAAATAATAAGGTTGTTAAAATTTAGGATTTCCTTATAGCTTTTGTTTTCAAAGTTTTCTTTCGCAAATTAATAATTGAACTAAAATCTTTACCTTTGAGGGTTCTTAAAACTGTAATATAAGTTTCTTTTCCAACTCTTTTTCTTTCGACGAGGCCATTAATCTCATATAGTGAAATAAATTGTGAAATCAAAGACCTATTTTTATCATAGCCTCCATCATCTCTGTAGGCTTCATCAGCAAGTGTTTTAATTGAAATCCATTTGGAAGAAGATTCTAAAACAAGACCACATAAAATTCCAAAAACTTTACTTTGAGTCCCAGAAAAAAGAGAAGATAAATCTCTATTATGTGATTTAATCTCAGTTTCATCTTCAGTTTCAACCTCATAAAGTTCTTCTTTTTCTTCTTCAACTCTCACTTTTTGTCTTTCTATGTTATTTTGGGATTCATAATTGATTAAAGATTCTAATAATTTAAGTCTCTTATCCAATCCTTCTATCTTTGAATGATGGTCTTCATGCTTTTCTTTAAAATGACTAATCCATTTTGAAACATGCGACATGTCACTTTTCATATTTTGAAAAGAATTCCTTACAGAAGACTCAATTTCAACAAATCTTTGATCATCTTTTTTTTTGAACCAATTAAACATCTAGAAATATATAAGATAAACTTGTTTAAATATTTTTTGGTAAGTGTTAGTAACATGTTACTTACGTATGTGGTAACGTTAAACTAACGTTAGTAACGTTAGTAACACATCGTTTTCGACGATAAAGTTTAAGTGTTAGTAACATGTTAGTTAGTGTATATTAACTGTTAATAACATGAAAGTAACGTGACGGAATAAGTGCAAGATTGATGGAAAGAGTTTTTAGATGAAAAATAAATTGGTGAAGAATTAAAACAAAACAAATTAAAAAGAGAATATGAAGAAAAAGGTTAAAATAAGCTTTAAAATCAAAAAGTGAGAGTTAATTAAAAAGGGTCAAATAGAGATCTTTGATCATTTGAAAGACTTCTAAGACCTAAAAGCTTAGACATGAGATTCAAAGAACGAAATTCTTTAGAAACTGAGATATAAGCCATACCATTTCTGTTCTTTTCCTTCATAATAGGAGTACCTTTCCTTATTAATTCAGAAATATAATCCCTAATAGAACTAGAAGAAAGATCAAGAAATTGAGCTAATTCCTGATAGGTAACAGGTCCTTTATTCTGTTCTTCAAGGGTATAAATAGCAGAAAACACCTTAAATTCCCTGTTAGTGAGAGATAAAAATGCCTTATTAAGACCTGCCTTAAGCTCCTCAAAATCAATATTATGTGTGCCGGGGTGTCGAAAGGGTGTCGAAAGAGTGTCGAGGTGTCGTTGACGCGTCGCAAGATACCCCTTCCTTTCCGATGGAGATACCATGCCGGAGTTACTAATAACCTCTTTTTCTTCTATTATAAGATTATTATTCTCTAAATCTTCTATTTTTGGTTTATTAACCTTATCAATGAACTCTTTCTCTATAATTTGTTCTTTATTATCTAACTTATCCTCTAGAACCCTAACACGGCTACTTAATTGCTCTATTGTAGAATTTAAGACAATTATGAACTCTCTATCTGCACGAAGCTCTTTCTCAAGTAAAGCCATATGTTCTTTAACTCTACGAAATGATTCTTTTATAGCGTCATCATCATGAAGAATACTCATAAAGGATAAAAATGAAATAGGATTTAAAAGATTTTATAGAAAAGAGTATAGGTGTCGAAAGAATGCCGGAACCCTGTCGAAAGAGTGTCGAAAGAATGCCGGAGTGGTGTCGGAAAGCTATAATCTTACCCAATATAATCTTCAGACTTACCTTTCTTTACAGCCATGGGCTGAAGTCTTGGAAGTACAATATGTGGAGGAAGATTAGCTTCTTGTTCAAAAAATAAAGCTTTAACATTACATCTAATAAAGATATTATTCAATACATCTTTACTAATCTCTGGGCTAAATTTCTTGGTTTTTTTCCATTCTTTGAAAATCTTCTCAAGTTCATTACGAGGACCTGCAAAAAGTAAATCTCCACCTAATATTAAGTTAGCTTGTTCTGTTTCATAATCAACTCTATATTCAAAAGAAAACTTAAGTAAAAGATCCTTCTTTAATTCCTCTTCTTTAAGATCAATAATCTTAATAGAAGTTTTGACTTTTAATGGAGCCTCGATGGCTTTCTTTTTTTCAACAATAATTTTATTGAAAGCAAATGATATTATTGGCATTTTATTAATGATTCAGTTTTTTTATATAAATGTTATGGTTATTAAAGTTACATTAAAGCGAATATTATATTAGCGTTTTAACGCCATAATCTTTTTAAATATTTAAATTTATAATTTAACCTATGAGTAAATGTTCAAAAGAAAATATTGAAAAAATCAAATCAAATATTTTAAGAATTATCTTTGATGAAGCACCAAAAGCCATAAGTGCACCAGATATTTCTGAAATAGAAGTAAGAGATAAAGAGTTTATTTTAAAACTTTTAAGAGAAATGGAAAAGACAAATCTTGTAAAAAATGTAACAAATAAATTTTCAAGAAAAAGCTATTGGACTATGACTGAACAAGCTTATAATAAGTATAAAGAATTATTGTGATTTTTTAAGAATATTATTTAATATAGATTCTTTGCCTTTCCAATCAAGAGCTTCTTTTATAACTTCCTCTATCCTTGTTACAGGTATAATTTTAATTTTGGACATTTTCTCCTTTGAAATTACTATGTCTTTTTCATTGGATTTAGGAATTATTACTCTCTTAATCCCTGCATCAATAGCTGCCTCTACTTTTGCTGTAATACCACCAACTGCTAAAACTTCTCCTCTTACTGATAATGAACCGGTCATAGCAGTATCTTGTCTAATTGGTACGTTCTTTAACGAAGATATGATAGAAGTTGCAACAGCAATAGAAGCAGAATCTCCTTCAACGCCTTCTGTAGATTGAACAAATTGTATGTAAACATCATATTTTTCTCTAATATCTTCACCAAAATATTTCAATATTAATGCAGAAACATTCTTTACTGCTTCTTTAGCTATCTCCCCAAGTTTACCAGTAGCTACAAATTCTGTTTTCTTACCACCTGGTGTTACTTCAGATTCAATTGGAAGAACAATACCAGAATGTGCTGAATCAGAACCAATAACTGCCAAACCATTTACTCTTCCAACTCTTGTTCCTTTAATTACTATAACATCATATTTTTTCTTTGCTTCAATATATCTATCTGCCATTTGCTGTTCTAAAGTTCTAGAAATTTTTTTTGCGTCCACAACATGTTCAGGTTTAACAAAATCTGCGTTTGTTTCAACAGCTAAATCACCAGCTGCTCTAATTAAACCACCTAATTCTCTTAATCTTACAGTTAATTTACCAGAAGTGGAAGCCATTTTTCTTGCTTCATTAATTATTGATTCTACTGCTTCTTTTGTGAAATGAGGAATTTTTCCATCTTTTTGAACCTCTTGAGCAACAAATACTGCTAACTTGTCCCTATTTTCAGGAGTATCATCCATTGTATTATTCATATAAACTTCGTAACCATAACCTCTAATTCTAGATCTTAAAGCTGGATGCATATGTTGAATTGTTTCTAAATTACCAGCTGCTACTAAAATAAAATCAGTTGGAACAGGTTGAGATCTAGTCATAGCTCCACTTGATCTTTCAGATTGGCCTGTAATAGGATATTTTTTTTCTTGTAATGCCGTTAATAATTCTTGTTGCGAATGAGGTTGTAATGTTGAAATCTCATCAATGAACAAAACCCCACCTGAAGCTCTATGAACTAATCCTGCTATTAATCTCTCATGTGCTGGAGTGCCCAAACCTCCACTTTGGAGAGGATCATGAAGTACATCGCCTAAAAGCGCACCAGCATGAGCACCTGTTGCATCATGAAATGGTGAAGTTTTAACTTCTGAATTATCAATCAATAATTTTGGTGTTATATTTGTTCCGCCTAATTTCATTGTTTTTTTACTTAAATTTAAAAAAAGCATTAATCCAATAATAAATACCATACTTGTCATCATTGAAGCAGCATATATTATAGGTGAATCAAAAGGAAATATTCCTTTAGCATAAAAATAATATGGAAGTGCTGTTGCAATAATTACAAAAATTATTAATAAAATATTTTGATTTCGAAATGAACCTAAAGTTTCTAATTTTGCATTGTTAACTATTATTTTACCTTGACCTTTTGGAACTGTTTTTACTAAAGGAAAATTTTCATCAGTTAGATTTGGTAATGTTAAAACATCAACTAATTTTTCTTTAGGTAATAATTCTGCTAAACCTTGACCTAATAAAGATTTACCTGTACCTGGAGAACCTATTAATAAAACATTTCTACGTTTTAATGCTGCTTTTTTGATTATGTTAACAGCATGTTCCTGACCAATAACTTGATCTATGATAATTTTAGGAACTTCAATGTCCTTTGTGGTTTTATAGTCTAACACGACTTCTTGGAGAATACTAGTTATTTATAAAAGTAATGTTATAGATCTTCACTAAAAAGAGTTTTATATCTATCCACTAATTCTCGTAAAGGTTTATCAGGATTGTATTCTATCCAAGTACTGATTAAATTTAAATTAGAATCAATAATATCTCTAAAGGGTCTTTTTCTTTCAAATAATTTAACTTTATATTTAAATATATAAAACGTAGGAAGTGTACTTAATTCACACCATTTTAATGTATCATCTGGATGAAGAGAATAACGTTCAACTATAAAAATATTTCCTCTATGAGGAGAATCATTTGAAATTACAATTCCTACTAAATCTCTTGCTTCTATTGTCATTTTTAATTGAAAAAAATTATAAAATATCCTCTTCAGCTACAACCACAAAGTCACCAACAGCAACAACAGATGAAAATGGGATTAACCAATTACCTTCTTTGTCCTGTTCAATTTCTAAATGATCAATGTATGATGTTGGTTCTTTTAAAATAATTTGCATTAATTCACCAGATCTTGTTTCAAAAGTCATGTTACCAACAACACCAAATTTTTTACCTGATTTTGATACGACTGTTTTACCTATTAAGGATCTTGAATTCCTCTTATCATCATTTTTAGCATCTACCATTATATTTCCTCCCGAATAATATGATTATTGTAATAAGTTATGAATTGTTTATATAATTTTCTAAACCTAATCATCTATAATATTATTAAACAATTCACTAGTTTTATCAGAAATTTTATTTAATGTTTCACTTTCTTTAATTAAATCAGTATCTTCAGACATGCCTTCTACTATTACAGCACCTGTTTTTGAAAAAGTGCTCTCTTTACCAATAAAATTTCCTAGATCTATATAAGCTGAAATAATTAAAATAGTAATGATAATTATAATTAAAACTATAAAATATTTGAAAACATTTTTAGTAAATTGGTGTTTTAGAAGTTCTATTATTAAAACTAAAGCTAAAATTACTACTATGATTAATAGGAAGTTCATATTTGATTAATAGTTCAATTGATATAAATATTTTTGGGTAATAACCCCCACCCACCATGGTTTCCTATGGAACTATAATTCTAAAAAATAGGAACTATACCATTTTTTTTATTAAATATAATTTCCTATGGAAAATAAGATATAAAAAATTCTAAATATACCATAAAATAGTGTTTATTTTAATGATTTTTAAAAAAAATTATTTATAAATAGTAAAAAGCCTTTATTTTATGTTTATGAAGCTTATTATTATATTATATATATTTATTATTATTATTATTATTATATGTTTTTCGGTATTATATTATATTATATTATATTATATATTATATAATATCTATTATACATTCAATACTTTTTTGTTATTCTACTCGAAATAAAGGGGTAGATTTATAAATAAAGCTTGTTTGAATACAATATAATTAAATTAAAAATAGTTCCATTGGAAATAGAGGACTGGGTCATTATTTCATTGAATATTAATCTTTAAATAAGAATAATTAAGAGGAATGTTATGGAAAAAGAGGAAAACAAGCTTACTGGATATTTTGAGAATTATCTTAAACAAGAGCCTTTATTTTTAGATAAGAAAGTTTTACAATCTAATTATTATCCTGAAAATATTTTACATAGGGAAGAACAAATACAAAAAGTTGCAGCTATTATGGCTCCAGCTTTAAGAGGTGAGAAACCTTCTAATATGTTTATTTATGGTAAAACTGGAAGTGGCAAAACTCTTACCATTAAACATGTATGTGAAAATATGATGGAGATTGCAAAGAAAAATAGTTTAAAAGTTAATATTTTTTATTTAAATTGTAAATTAAAGAGAGTTTCTGATACTGAATATAGATTAATAGCAGAACTAGCAAGGGCATTGAATACTGAAATTCCTGCTACTGGTTTACCAACAGATGAAGTATATAAAATGTTTATTAATACTTTAGAAAAACAAAATATATTAATGATTATTGTTTTAGATGAAATAGATCAATTAGTTTCAAAATCTGGTGATCAAATACTTTATAGTTTAACTAGAATTAATTCTGAATTGAAAAATAGTCAAATTTCTATAGTTGGTATTTCAAATGATTTAATGTTTACTAATTATTTAGATCCAAGAGTTAAAAGTTCATTATCAGAAGAAGAACTTGTATTTCCACCATACAATGCAATTCAATTACAAGGAATATTAAAAGAAAGAGCTAATAAAGCTTTTAGAACTTCTGCAATTGATGAAGGTGTTTTAGGAAAATGTGCTGCATATGCCGCAAGAGAACATGGTGATGCAAGAAGAGCTTTAGAACTTTTGAGAGTTGCTGGGGAGCTTGCTGAAAGGAGTGGGTTTCCAAAAATTACTTTAGATTCATTAGATGAAGCTGAAGAAAAAATTGAAAAAGATAGAGTTCATGAAATTATTACAAGTCAACCTAAACAATCTCAAGTTGCATTATTAGCTATTTTTGAGACAGTGAAAGCTGCGGGAACTAGACCTATATTTACTGGTGATATTTATGAATTGTATAAAGATTTATGTAATAGAACAAAAATTAGACCTTTAACGCAAAGGAGAATTTCTGATTTAATTGCTGAATTAGATATGTTAGGAATTATTAATGCTAAAGTTATTAGTAAAGGTCGTTATGGTAGAACTAGACAAATAGGATTAGGAATACCTATGTCTGCAGTTCCACAATTAGAAGGTCTTTTAAAAGAAGCTTTAACATTATAATTTGATTATAGTAATTCTTTTAATATGGGGTTAATTCTATTCTAATATGACAAAAGAACGATTAATTAATTATTTTTTTGAAAGAAATTATATGATTACTCCAGATTTATTTAAAAAAATTCCTGATGATTTTGATTATGAAAATTTTATTAAAAAAACCAATTTGCAAAAAGCTGGAAGTATTATGTCTTTAAGTGAAGAGATGTTTGATAGTTTTTTATATAAATCTAATATTAATATTAATAATGAAATTGTAACTAAGGTTGAAATTATTGATCCTTATGTTGATAAACCTAAAAAAAGAGAAGTTAAAGATTTTGTATTATATATGAAAGCAAGGTATCATGCTTTGAAAACAATTTTATTACAAAGAACTGAATTAAGTACTGCTGTTTCTATAAGTAAAGTTTATTCAAAGAAACCTAAGGATGCTGTAGCTATTATTGGTTTAATTTATAAAATTGATAAAACAAAAAATGGAACTTATATAATCGAACTTGAAGATCCTACAGGAATTATTAAAATTATTATTAATGCTAAAAATGAAGAACTGATTAGTATTATTGAAGAATTAATTCTTGATGAAGTAATTGGTATTATTGGAACCGTTGCAGAAAATGCTATTTATGCAAATAAAATTATTTTTCCTGATTTGCCTTTAAAAGAATATAAAAAATGTAGAGATGATGTTTCTGTAGTTTTTCTATCTGATTTACATATAGGAAGTAATTTATTTGCTAAAGAAGAATTTGAAAGGTTTATTGATTGGTTAAATTTAAATTTTGGTAGTGAAGAACAAAAAGAATATGCTGCAAAAGTTAAATATTTAATTATTTCAGGAGATTTAATTGATGGAGTAGGTATTTATCCTGGGCAAGAAAAAGAACTTGTATTAAAAGATATATATCAACAATATAATGAAGTTGCTAGATATTTATCTTTAATTAGAAAAGATATTACTATTGTTTTATCTGCTGGTAATCATGATGCTTTAAGACTTTCTGAACCACAACCTTTACTAAATAAAATATTTGCAAAAAATTTATATGAATTAGATAATGTAATTATGGTTAATAATCCTGGTATGATTAAAATTCATAATATGTTTGATGTGTTGATATATCATGGTTCTTCGTTTGATTATTATTTAAATAATATTGATTTTTTGAGAAAGGCTGGATCTTATGATGCAAGTGATAAAATGATGGAATTTATACTTAAAAAGAGACATTTAACACCTACACATATTTCTAGTATGTATATCCCTGATGTAGAAAAGGATCCTTTAGTCATTAATAAGATTCCTGATATTTTTGTAACTGGACATATTCATCATGATGTAAAGATTAGTTCTTATAAGAATATTACTTTAATTGGTTGTTCATCTTTTCAAAATAGAACTGCTTATCAAGAAAAATTAGGACATACAAATGTAGTTCCTGCAAAGATACCAGTTATGAATTTAAAAACAAGAGAAATAAAAATAATGGATTTTAGAAATCAAGAAGACCAAGATTCCTGAGCAAAAATTAATGCATATTGATTATTTCTGTAGTAATTTTCTATATTTGTTATAATTAATCCGTAAACTTCTACAGTTTCTCCACTTGCAATTATTGCTTCATCACCTTTGATTGTGCCTTTATCATATACTGTGACATAAATATTTCCACTACTTTTACTTTCTGTTAAAATAACATCTTTATCTTCTATACTTATTTTTTGATTTTGGGTTATAATGTATTCATTGTTTTCTAAATTTAATTCTTCAATCTTTAAAGTTACTTTTTTATTATTAATATCTGAAAGATCTACTTTATTGATACTTATTTTCATATAATTAATAATTTCTTGATTTTTGGTTTCAAGTAATTTTCCAGAGACACCATCAACTAATAATGTTACTTCTGGTTTTTGTTGGATATCTGAAACAGTTATAGTTTTTCCTAAAATAATTTTTGTTTCGCCTTCAATAAAATCATAATCTAGTGCTGTGTCTTCTATAAATTCGGCAACTACTCCACCAGTAATGAGATTGTCTGAAATTTCTTCTAAAATAACTGTTTCAGTACTACATCCTGTGATTAGTAGTAATATTAGAGCTAATATAATTTTTTTCATATTTTTAGGCAATATTAGGGGTTATTTAAATCTTTTGAAATATATTATTTAAAAGATACTTTTCAGTGTTCGAAAGTTTAATTAAAACTGGTTCTAATTTTTTTTATATGGCCGTATGTAGTCTTAGAGTAGAGAATATTTTTTCGCAGATAAATAAGGATGTTATGGCTTGTTATGATTTAGCAAATAGAACAAAATTATTAGGTTATGATCCAGATGATTCTGTAAAAATTCCTTTAGCAAGAAATATGGCTGAACGTGTAGAAGGTTTAATTTCTTCAGTTGCACCAGAAGTTTTAGGTAAAGGTATTCCAGCAAGAATTCAAGAATTAGAACAACAATATGGGAGTCAAGATTGGAAGGTTGCTTTAGTTATTGCTGAAGAAGTTGCTAAAGAAAAATTTTGTCAATTTAGTGATAAAAAGAAAGCCATTGAAATTGGAATAAGAACTGGATTTGCTTATGTTACTGTAGGTGTTGTTTCATCACCTTTAGAGGGGTTTATTGAAATTAAATTTAGACAGAGGAAAGATAATGGTAAAGAATATTTTGCTTTGATTTATGGTGGGCCTATTAGAAGTGCAGGAGGAACTGGTGCTTCTGTTTCTGTTTTAATTGCGGATTATGTTAGAAAAAAATTAGGTTATGCACAATATGATGCAACTGAAAAAGAAATTAAGAGAGCTTATGGTGAACTCTGTGATTATCATGAACGTGTTACAAATTTACAATATTTTCCTTCAGAAGAAGAGATTACATTTTTAATGAAAAATTTACCTGTGCAGATTGATGGAGATCCTTCTGAAAAATTTGATGTTAGTAATAATAAAGATCTTGATAGAAGAAATTCAAATAAAATAAGTAACGGTTTTTGTTTAGTTATGGCTGAATGTTTATCTTTGAAAGCGCCAAAAGTTTGGAAGCAATTAGCAAAATGGGGCAAAGATATGGATTTGGAGCAATGGATGTTTTTTGATGATTTTGTTAAATTGCAAAAAGAAGTTAAAGCACGTGGTGCAAAAGTTGAAACTGCCACTGTTAATATTGCAAAAGTTTTGCCTGATACAACATTTATTAAAGATTTAGTTGCGGGGAGACCTATTTTTACTTATCCTTTGAGAAATGGAGGATTTAGATTAAGATATGGAAGAGGAAGAGTTTCTGGTTTTTCGTCGGATAGTGTGAGTCCTGCAACAATGGTTGCTGTTAATAATTTTATTGCTGCTGGAACACAATTTAAAACGGAAAGGCCTGGAAAATCTACTACCTTGAATGTTTGTGATACTATTGAGGGGCCTATTGTTAAATTGAAGAATGAAAATGTATTACAATTAAATACTTATGAAGAAGCTAAAAAATATTTTAAAGAAATTGATGAAATAATTTATTTAGGGGATATTTTAATTAATTGGGGAGATTTTTTGAATAGAGCTCATAAATTATTACCTTGTGGATTCGTTGAAGAGTGGTGGGTTTATTATGCACAACAATTTTTTGAAGAAATTGATTTAGATAAAAATTATTTAGAAAATTTAATTAAATTTCCTCTAAAAACTTATGTTAGTTTTGATTATGCTATTAAATTTTCAGAATTTGGTGTACCATTATATCCTAAATTTATTTTTTATTGGAGTTCATTG
>Ga0208375_1001991_pt1 | contig 20414 bp, 24 predicted proteins | sample RifOxyD1_FD_184038 | JGI IMG/M metagenome (GOLD analysis project Ga0208375, IMG submission 184038) | Soil microbial communities from Rifle, Colorado - Rifle Oxygen_injection D1 (SPAdes) | ecosystem: Environmental > Terrestrial > Deep subsurface > Rock core/Sediment | place: Rifle, Colorado... | reverse complement strand
CAAAAAAAACTAAGAATATGTATCATGAAGTAAAAGTAAAATTCTGGGCTTATAATCAGCTTACAGTTAGATAAATGAAAAGATTAGCGATAGCTGTGTTATTTTTAAGGAATCATGCAACACAGCTTTAAAATGGACAAATTTATAAAGCGGATTCTTGTTTATATAACATGGCAGCAACACCACCTGGTCCAAAAAAAAGAAAATTAGAGTATAATGTAGACCAAAACACATATGATGAGTTTGTCAAGGCGTGCAGCCGGAAAGGGTATGCTCCGCAGGTAATTCTTGAACAAGCAATGAGAAAATTCACTCAGAACGGACAGATATAAATTCTAGAAAATCCTACTTTTGCGAGGAAAAATATATAAATAAACCGGTTTTAGAACAGAACATACAAAAGGTGAAAATATGACGGGATATATTGGCTCAATTGAAAAACAGACATTAAAGAATAATTATTTCAGAGAAGTGCTGTTTACAGGAAAACACGCGCAGCTTGTAGTTATGTGCCTTCAGGTCGGAGAAGAGATTGGCAATGAAGTTCATAACAATGTTGACCAATTCTTTAGGATTGAGCAGGGTGAGGCAAAATTTGTTTTTAATGGGAAGAAAGAACATATTGCAAAAAATGGCGATGCGGTAATAGTTCCGGCAGGCACTTATCATAATGTAATTAATATTTCAAAGAGGCAATTAAAGCTGTATACGGTTTATTCGCCTCCGAATCATCCTGACAAAACTATTCATAAGACAAAAGCTGACGCTGAAAAAGCTGAAGCGGAAGAGCATCATTAGTGGATGAAAGTGTTCTGGGAGAGATTAATTAGGTGATGATTATCTCTTTTTTTTGTAAACAACTTTTAAAGGCTATTAGAAAGTCTTTTATAGGCCCTAATTTCAAGAAGATTATGGAAGAAAAATTACTTGAAGAAGAAACTAATGAACAGCTTAGAATTTGTAAAAACATAAATAGATTTGGGATAAGTTATATTAAACATCAAACTAATGAAGAACATTGGAGAATGGGCTCATCAATAATAAAACAAGAATGTTTACCTAGAATGCCCGTTATATCACTAAAGACAGAGAATGTAAAGGCTTACCTAATCTACGGTTTTGCAGGAAGTGGACTAAGTAAATGCTATCAAATCAGAACAGGGGGATGTAAAAATCTAAAAGAGCTCGAAAAGAAAGATATTGAAAATTTGGTCATGGGTATAATGTGTTCCGAATTGAGCAAGGAATTTGGCAATATAGGGCCGGTAGCCTATCAAGTTATGGCGAGGCAATATTATGATTTGCAAAACCTATTAGAGAAAGGCGATGAAGAAAATATTAAATCAGTTATTAGCGATAGTATTAATAAATTTGAGCGTGTTGGCTATAAAGGGATGTTAAAAAATATCAAAACCTTGCTTGAGAATTCAGAGAAAAAGAGTTCTCAATTAATTGCTTTAAGAAGAGCTTATGCAAATTTCAAATTAGCTAATAAATTGGACGATACTAGAAAACAAAATAAAAGTTCTCGAGGAATGTGTCTTGTTGACATTGTTCGTATTAGTAATCATGCTGAAAAGATTAATAGAAATATAACAGAAAATCGCCTTCGCGAAGCAAAAGGATTATTGGAAGAGTGCATTACTTCTGATTCAGATCCAAAAGGTTACAGGAGATTAGCAGAAGCTGAATTTAGATTAGCTAATACTATAAAAAATGAAAAAGAAAAAGAGGAGCTATACAAATTGAGTATAAACCACCATACTGAAGCAGCACATCGGCTTAATCTTCTGGGTGAGAAGATAAATTCAGAAATTTATGCCCTTATAGGAAGTTCCTATTATAAATTAAGGCAATTTGACAAAGCGATAGTTTTCTTTAATATGGCAAAAAAAAAGGATAATTCAGCAGAACTTCTTAGTAAAATTGGTAATAGCTATCTTCACATTCTTGATAATGAATTATCAAAAGAGAAAATTAAGAAGAAAACTATTGAACAGCTTATAGGGCAAACAAAGAGTTGTTTGGAAAATGCCCTCAAAGAAGACGAGAAAAATGGGAGAGACCACCTTTATCCTTACTTCCTCCTAAATCTTCTTTCAAGTAAATTAAAAGACAAAAGAGAAGAATATGGCCTTGCAAGTCCTGAAAGGTATTTATCTCAATTTATAGAGAAATATAACGAGAGTAGCAGGTCTTGGCGCGTAAAAAAAATTGGCGAAAGCATAAACTATGTGTATGAATCATTAGATGATTATGGCCTTTTTGAAAATCTATTTGTGTTTAAAACTGGCAGAAAAGAAAAGTTAGAAAGAGAAGTAGAAATTACAAAGTCCCTTAATAAAAAACTAATATCTTCTGGCAAAAGCAAAGAATATCAATTGCCCGAATCTATTGAAATATTTGAGCACAAAGATGAAGCCAAAAAGGAATTGTCTGGATGGAATTATGCTATGCTAAGAAAGCAAGGCAAATCTCTTGAAAGCATCCTCAAATACAAAAAAATTCCAGGCCTAATAAGCAAAGTAATAGATTATCTGGCATTTATACATGCAAATGTCGATACATCAACTTTAATGCATAAAGATTATTCAGTTACTATAAGCGAGAAATTAGAAAAATTATCTAGCTATGGAAAAATAGATAGAAGTTTAACCGAAAAAATAGCCAATAATTATGAGCCTATACTTAAAAGTTTTGAGGGAGCTACCTTAGCTTACCATAAAGACGCGCATCTTGAAAATTGGATAATCAATTCTGAAAATATCTGCGCTATTGATTTTGAAGACCGCGGGCAGGCTCCGTTGGAATTTGACCTTGTAAACCTAATGGAAAGAGGAAGTTTTTTTAGCGATGAAGAAAAAAACGAACATATTAAGTCTTATGAAGATTCTCTTAAAAACTATAAAAATAATTTTCAATTTTCTAAATTAAGGTACTTAAATGCAGTCGTTCATAGAGGCATAGCTTTTATTGCTTCGTGGTCAGAAAAGGAGAGCCTTGCGCCAAAGAGAAAAATAATTTTAGGCAATATTCTGCATTCTTTAGATTTAATAGAAAAAGAAAATCCATTTTATTATGAAACTTATAAAAAAGAATATGGCTACCTAAAAGAAGCATTTACAGAGATGCAAGAATCTACGAGTTAACAATAAACATAGAGGCAGAAAAGTCAACGGTTTTAGATACAATATTCAGCAAATAATACAGGACAAGAACTTCCTTCCCTTTGGCTGTTGCAAGAAGATGCTTGCCCGCATCTTCAATTTTTTCTTTTTCTGCAATCAACCCATTTAATTTTTGAATATCAAATTTATAAAAAATCTCGTAATAAGAATTGACAAAGTAATTTACTTCTTCAAAAAAATTAATCACTTTTCCGCTAATTATGTTTTTGTCATTTTGAGATTTAGAAAGATATTTACAGATATATTTATATTCATCACATATCTTCTCAAGATTCCAGATAATTGTATATAATGAACACTTTTTTTTATCCTCGTCGTATGCTTTCTTATTTAAAACTCTCTCGCAATAATTCGTTAGCTGATTGTTCGTATTTTCCAGCGAAGTCAATTCAGAAAGCCCTTTAAATTTTCCTTTTTTAATCATATTCAAGCAACTTTCACTCATTCCAAGCATAACTAAAAAAGCCCTCCTTAAAGCCGTGTTAAACTCGCTTTCTAAATCTTTTGATATGGATTTGATAACACACTCATTTATTCTCTGTTCAACTATTGCAAACCCTGTAAATAAATTTTTTATTAATTCTTCTAATGTCTTGGCGGTAGAGGATTTATCGTATTTGACTACAATCTCGTCAAAACCTTTCTTATTGAGCCCAGATAAAACCAATCTTATAAGTCGGTCATTCCAATTACTTACATCAATTTCCGCTCTTTCTTCTTTCTTATCAATTATTTTAAAAGCAACAATTAATTGATTGCCCTTTTCTTCTAAATCAATCTCATCCCCTTTCTTTATCCCTTGCTGCCTTACCCATTTTGCCGGCAAACTCACAACAATAGTTTGATTTGCAAGCTGAATTGCTTTTCTTTTCATAATTTATAGAAGAGTAGGGGATATATAAATATTTCCATTTATATATACTTTAAGGTAATATATATACTTTAAGGAAAGCCTATATAAAAGACTTTCTGCCCCTTTTATTATAGCTAAATTATAAGAACTATAAAAATGGAAAACACAACAATAGATAAAATAAAAAATTTCATTGGAAATAACGGAAATAGCAAGGGATATAAATTTTATAGGATAGGGGGAGAAGTAGAAGATTCTGGGATAATTTATTGTTTGGATACTGCTCTTAAATCATATCTTAACCATCATCATGAGGGAAATTTTAAGATTTTAAACTCGGGTCAAAAACATGGAGATTGTTATTCATCTACCATTGCTGTTAAAGGCCCATTGAATATAGAAGAATTCAAGCATAACATAGACAGCAGCGGGAGACAAGCAACAAAAGAAAACCTAAAAACAAAAATAAAAGTTGATTCTATCAATATGGATAAGCTTTTAATGGAAGAAATAAAAAATGATTATGAGGAAAAATTAAGAAATAAAGAATATGAAATTGGCAATTTTAAAGCACAGCTTGATGACACTGCTAAATCTTTAGAAGAAAGAATCAAAAAAATAAGCTCCTTAGAACTAGAAATTAAAAACAGGCCAAAAGTGAAATTTAATAGCGTTTTAGAGGCGCTTTTAGAAGGTTATATAGGAAATAACGAAGAATTAATATTTGATTTCGTAGAAGATTATAAAAAACTAAAGCAAAATGGTGACATTGAAGTATTTCTAAAAAAATCATCAGAAAGAGAAGAATTTTCTTATTTAGCCTACTTGAATAGTAAATATAACCTTAATATTTCAAGTGAAGAAGAACTTTCTTTATCTTTGCAGAAAAAAGAAGAAGAAAAAGATTGGAGTATGACTCAAAAAGGCAAAGAATTAAAAGAGTTGGAACGACGCCATAAAAATGGCTATTCTCTTTTAGAACTTGTAAAAGTAGCTGGTTTTACTAGTGAGATGATTGCATCAGTCAGGTCAGTTGTCGAGAAAAATGGGCTCGCTGAAGTACAAAAATCAATAGAAGAATATAATGTTCAATTTGAAAATGAAAAGAGAATTTATGGAGAAATCAGAGATTCTAAGGATAAATATAAAGAATTCAAAGAAATTTCTGAAAAAGCAATAAGAAGAAAATCTGAAAAGCTGCCCATATTAATTCATCCGCAGCAAGAACAATGGAAGGTTTATGCTCCTTTAGCCTTGGGAGATGAAGAAACGCAAAAAGAAATATGTGAAATTTTATCCTATAATCTTAAAGATAAATCTATTTCTCTTATCCCGCGAGTTTATTCGGAGACTGTTGGAGAATTTAGTCTTTCAATTAATCCGCCATTGGAAAATACTAGGCTAAATGACTTGGCGAAAAAAATATCCCAATTATTTAGGGAGAATGATATAATAAATTCCTTATGTGGCGGAGCAAGACCAGACATAAAGATAAACTAAAATGGATAAAATACAATATGAAAAATCGATATAAACTTGGAATTAATGTTCAACTAAATTATAGGAGGTATAAAAATGGAAACACTTGAAAAAAACTTGATTTTTAAAGAAAATCCGGAAATCTCTGTATTTGTGCCAACGATAGGCCGTAATAGAATAAAGAATCCTATAGTGGGACGGATGGTTGAAATATATGAGAAATATCCTCAAGGGATAATCTCCGATGACGGAATTATGAGCCATAGTAAGGGGAGCCATAACAAACACAGTAAAGGAGGAGGAGGCGGTTGTTATTTAACAACAGCATGTACAAAAGCCACGAATCTTCCAGATGATTGTTATGAGCTAAATGTTTTGAGAAATTTTAGAGATAATATTTTAATGTCTCAACCATCAGGCAAAAAGGCAGTTAGAGAGTACTATAATATGGCTCCAGAAATTGTCCGCGCGGTTGAAGAACGAAAAGATGCTCAGAATATTTGGCAATCTGTTTACAAAGAGATTAGACGGGCTGTATCTTTAGTTTTGTCTAGGGATTTTGAAGGAGCTTTTAGGCATTATAAGGAATTGAGTTTGGATTTAAAACAAAAATATTTAGATTAATCTTTTATTTATTGGTGGCTATGCTGTGTTGTATGATTATTTTTTATGCAACACGGCTGGTCGCTACAAAAGATACTAAAAGTGTTTTTTTCTTATTAAAATGACTCAAACTACTGAAGAAATAGAAACATCAGGTAATTTTGATTTGTTAAATTTAAGAACAAATTTTACCGCGATTATTGAACCAACGCATAGCTGTAATCTAGAATGTAAATATTGTTATGTAAACAAAAATGCAGAAAAAGGAAGGATGAATATTAAAACTCTTGAAAATAGCATTAGAAATGTTTCTGAATTTATTGGAAAGAGGAAAATTATAGACTTTTTATGGCATGGCGGGGAACCTTTATTAATGAAATTAGATTTTTTTAAGGAAGTTATAAATATTCAAAAAGGAATGGGCGAAGAATACAAATTTGATAATGCCATTCAAACCAATGGGACTCTTATTACTGAAGAAATAACTGATTTTTTCAAAGATTATAAATTTAATGTAGGATTAAGTCTGGACGGACCAGAAGAGCTAAATAATAAAACTAGAATTTATAAACATGTAAAAAATGGAAGTAAAAACACTTTTAAGGATATATTAAATTCAATGAAAATTCTAAGAGATAGGGACATGGAAGCAGATGTTATTGTTACACTTAACAAACAGAATATTAAAAACATAAAACTAATCTATCAATTCTTAAAAGATTATAAAATAAATGCAAAATTTAATCCGTTAGTCTGTTCAGGCAGGACGATTGAAAATTATGAACAATTAGCAATCTCTCCGGAGGAATATGGGGAAGCAAAATTAAATCTTTTTGATATGTGGTTTAATGATGAACGACCACCACATTTACGTTGTCTTGAGGGTTTCCTTGGAAATATTTTATCAAAAAATCATTTTCATGAGTGTACTTTTAGTGATTCTTGTCAAAAAAGTATTCTCTCAATCGGACCTTCTGGAAACGTCTATCCTTGCGGTGAATTTAATGGCATTGAAGAATTTAGGTATGGAAATATTAATAAAGAGAATTTAAAGAAAATACTTTTACACCCTATGCGAGAGAAATTAATTAAAAGAGCAGAGAATATTGAAGAATGCCTAAATTGCGAATATAAAAAATTGTGCCATGGCGGATGTATGAGGAATGCTTATGCTTATAGAGGAAATGTTATGGACAAAGATCCATATTGCCCTGCTTACAAAAGTTTGTTTAAACATATTTCAAATAAAATATTTGAAAATGGATGTAAGGAAGTATAAAAGGGAGTATAATACTATAGATAGTTTTATAATAAATAAATGAGAATATAGATTATGACCAAATTAATTTTTTATGTAGATTTTGACAGAGATTTGAGAATTTATAAGAAATGGAAGATAAGAAAATTTTTTGGAGAGAACTATTTTAATTATCTTCTGGAGCAGTTTTATCCCAAATTGGTTGGAAAAACAGATAAAGAAATTATTAGTTATTTTAAAAACAACGAGGGAGAAATAATTTGTCAAACTGAAAAATCAGGCGAAAAACTGGAACAAAAATTTGTAAATACAGACAATGATTTTTTTCAAGAAGTTGAAAGAGTAACGGATTTTAAATGGAAGCATAAAATCTACAAATGCCACTTAAGTTCAACTTTTATCTGCGGGGGGTGTTATGACGTACAAAAAGGAAATATTGTTTCTGTTTTTCCAAGATTAGAACCTGCGTTAGATACTCTATTCCATGAACTTATTCACCTGCATTTTTGGGTTACAATTGATGAACTTAAAATAAGATATAACGAAAAGGATAAATTGGCTTCGCGAGGAAAAATCTGGGATTTATCCGAAATAGCTGTGAATTATCCCCTCCAAAAAATTAAGATAGGAGGATATAAATCAGAATTTAACACTTATCCACAACATAAAGGAATATGGAATAAAATCAAGAAGTATTGGAATTTAGATTTTAAGAATTTTATTATAAAATCACTTGAAGAGATGCAATATACTTATAAATAAAAAATCCTCCCGCCCTAACCCGAGCAAAAGTGCTCGATTCTGGAGTTTTTTGACTAGAAGATATGACCTGCTGTTGGAGAGGATAGGGGATAGTGGGACAGGATTAGACTATTTTCTAAGAATAACATAAACTTTTCTTCCAAGTAAATCTTTAGGGGCATCTATCTTCGCCCCATTACCAAACTTTGTAATTGTTCTTTCAAAAATTAGCTCAAACTCGTCTTTTAATTCTAATTTCCCATTCTCAAGTTTTATGCTTCTAAGAGGTTTTTTTGACATATATACTTATATATACTTGTATATATAAAGATTTCGGTGGCGCATCACAATAAAACATAAGTATATATAGTTATATACTTAATTATGGCAAAGTTATGGGAAAAACATATTCATGATAAACTAAAAGAACTTGAAAAATATCTTTTGAAAAAATACAAAGAAGAGCATCCTCAAAGAGAAATTGATTATGCCGAATATGAAAAAGAACTCAAGAAAAGATTCAGAAACGCAATGAGAGAATTGCCTTCTTTGATTGAAAAAGCAACAACAAATTTAAAGTTTTATCGGGGAAGAGGAGATAAGCCTTCTTTGAAAATTGATCAAAGAATTCGATTGCTTTTGATAAGCCAATTAGCAGGAAAAAGCAATCGAATGATGGCCTACATGACTGAACTATTTTCTGCCATTACCGGGATAAATAAAAGCTATAAAACAATTGAAAGATTATATTCTGATAAAGAAATTGAAATTGCATTATTCAACCTTTGGACTTTGTTGTTAAAGAGAAAAAATGTAAATAAATCTGATTGTTGCGGAGATGCAACAGGTTTTGGATTATTTATCAGCAAACATTATTCATCGTACGTTCAAAAGTTAAAAGATAAGGCAAAAGAATCGGAGAATACAAAGAAAGCATTTGTTTATAAATTTTCATTAATGGATTTATCGACGAGAATGTATGTTTGTTCTGGAACAAGTTTGATCAGCGAAAGGAAAGCATTTAACAAAGCAATGCAAATGCTTAAAGATATAGCAATAGCATCATTTTGTTAATGTTCTTTCTTCCGATTTCACTTGATTATATAATTCTAAATCTTCTCTATCCTTCCAATTTATACTTCTCTCTTTTCCATCTTCAATTATTTTATATTCTATCTCTGGCATTTCAACTCTCTCGTATCTGCCTGTTAATTCATTCCAAACTTTATTTATTGTCGTGCCTAAATATTTTGTGTAGATTTCTTTCTTCTTTTCCAAACCTTCTTTATAATCAGTATAATTGCCGATATTAACCCTACTCCGATTATTTCGGGTGTCCAATAGCCCAGATGCCACATTAGGCTTTCCATAATTCATATAGCATGGCTACGCAATCAAGCATTCTTACTACTTATATTTTTCGCATAGCCCATATATTGCTGTTGCTTAGCTTTCTGCTGTGCAATATTACTTGCTATAATTTGCTGTTGCGTTCTCTGTGCGTTGCTTGTTGATTTGCTTTGTTGTAATTGAGATTGCGTAGCCATGCTCATTGCAGGTTTCTCTCCGGCATAACTCATAGGCACTCCGCTATAGCTCATATTCTTACTTGTCCAACTTGCTGAACTTCCCCCTTTCCCATCTCCTATCTTTGACATTGGTCCTTCTTTTGCATATGGAAACGGGCATAAAAATAAATTCAATCAGGCTCGATAGATATTACAGCAATCCTTGTTATGTAGACTTATTTCCGAATACAAAAGTGTTTATTATACTAAAGAAAAATTCTAAACTGGGGCATGGAATTCATTGGTATAAAACAATGAAATTATTTGTTGAGAATACTATGAAATATCTTGAAGAATATTTTAAAAGAAATAATTCTGAATCTGGCTGGAGTTGTGATAAGAAAATGTTTGGGTGGCAAGTCAGACAAAAAAGAGAAGATAGAATTGATACTGCTTTATTTTGTAGAGATATTTGGCATAACCTATTCAGGCTTTAATCCTGTCCCAAATGCTAAATGAATTTTTCATGGGAGCAAAGTATAAAGGGAATCCCCCCGCCCAGAGTATATTAATACGGCTACAATTGGGGAAAAACTGATACCTTTGGAACTATTCTTGGGCTCTTTTAATAAATATCTTTTCTTCTTTTTGATTGAAAGTAATGACAAATTTATCAAAAAAACCTGCTCGCCCCAAGAGTAATGGAAATTCTTCATCTGTCAATATTACTTTTACAGGTATTTGAAAAGTGTATTGTTCATGGCTTTTACCCAATTCTAGGACTAAAGAAGTTTGAATAGCTGGAACAATTCCCCCTATTCCGGAGGCTTCTTCTTTTTCTCCGCTTAAGTCTAAATCCAATAATTCTGCTAAAGATTTTGGCATGGCGGATATATCTGCGCCAGAATCAATTAAGGCAATAAAGTCATATTTCCAATTTTTTCCTGATAAGGTTATGGGAATAGAAGGAGTTCTAACCTCTGTCCCATTTGGTCTTTTCACCTTTTTGTATTTGAAAGTTAAAGTCATTTTAGAAAATCATTGTCTCTTTATCCGGGACCCTTGCAAGCAGAAACTTCTTACCCAAACATGCGCTTTTTGCCTCTCTAGCTACATTTTTTAGGGTTTTTCCATGAGCAATAATTTTTCCTTCACAAACTGCAATCCATTCCCCGATATATTTGCTTATATCGGTTTCCATATAAAAATGATAATTCTTTTCTTGTATTGTTTGCATCATATTTATTCTTAAATCCCTATATTTAAATAATTATCTAAGAGGGAAACCCCCTGCCCTAACCTGGATAAAAGTGACCCTTTTTAGAGAATTGAAATAATTCTAATATCTGTAAATTTCAGGTACTTTAAACATTTTACCAAGTTTTTTATGTCCTGTTCCATGTTTATGTAATTCGCTTCCTAGTTTAAATGCATCATAAACAAGATGAACTTTAGCAACATTTTCTAGGTTTTTTAGGTAATTATTTTTTATATGAAGTCTTTCTGTTGAAGATTGAGGATGCAAAACTCCCCCCATAGATGCCCAAGCCCCGCCACCGATATTTTCTTTTGTTATAATATCATATATAACAACTCTAGATTCTATTTCAGGTTCTTTAGGCAATATTTTAAATTTATAGCCCCCAACTTTTACAAGTTTTTCTATATCTGAATAATTAAACTGAAAACCAGTATATCTTGGATTAATATAGGCCTGACAAAACTCGTGTAATCTTTGTTCAACTTCTTGTCCATTATCTAAATCTGGAATTGTATTTCTTCTATTACTTGCCTCCCATCTTTTTCTTAGTTCTTCTAATTTTGATTTTAATTCTAAACAATTGCATTTTTTAATTTTCTCTAAAGTTTCGATTGATTTTTTTGCTTCTGGAAATAGAATCATATTAATTCTTGCTTGTCCAGAAAACCTATTATCAACAAGTAAATTAAGCTCATTTAAAATACCCTTAAGATATTCTGGCTCTAGATATTCTTTCTTATAAATTTCCATAAAATAAAAGAATATTGGTACTTTTAAACCTTTGTATTTAGTGTCACTTATAGGTAATAAAAAATAAAAATCCCCCCGCCCAGAATTGAACTGGGGATCTTCCGGGTTCTGCTTTTCAGCCAAACCCTCAGTGAAAGGCTTATCACGCTTCATTCAATGCTCGTGAAAAATCTCCAGTTTACGCTTTTGATTTTTCCCGGCAACCACAAAACCGAGATGTGTCAAGGTTTTGTAGTTTTCCCGAAAGGGAATGTCCACGCTAGACGATTTCTACAGCCAGACGCTCTAACCACTGAGCTACGGAGGGATAAAATAATTAAATTTGAGCTCTATTTAAAATTATTGTTTGAACTACAAGAAAGAAATGGCCCCACGCAGAACCAGAAATACAAGCTTTCTTGTAGAGAAACCTTCTATGTTCTCAAGATTCTATGAATCTTGGCAACTTCAACTATAAATAGATTGAAGTAGTTCAAAGAAACAATTTGCTTTTATTTTATAAAAGTTATCTGCGTATGCGCGATGATATGGAAATAAGGGATTTTACAATCCCTTAAATTGCCCCACGCAGCACACGCAGAACAAAGCGCACGAGATAAAATCTCGGCGCCAAAAACTATCGTTTTGTCGGTTCCGCGGTGCCCTCGCTCGCCTCTAAGCTCGCTACGGGAATCGAAAGTTCGATTCTGTAAGGAATATAATGTAATCTTCGATTACATAAATGGCCTCACGCAGAATCGAACTGCGGACCGATCGGTGTAAACGATCTGTTTTGCCACTAGACTATGAGGCCTTCTTAAGGAAACCAAGTACTCAAGATTCCTAAGAATCTTGGTAACTTCAACTCTTACGAGATTGAAGTTTTCCTTGAAGTTCAACCTTCCTTTGAAGATCAACTTCCCTTTAAAACCAAGGTGTTTAATAAAGATAACTGGGAATAGTTTTTAAACTTTAGTAATATTTAAAAGCCAGAGAAACTTTTAAAATAAGATGAAAGAGGAAGAAAAAAAAGAAAAGGAAAAAACCGCGAGTCCCGATGTAATAACTATAAGAAAGGATTCATTATGGAAATATTCTACTTTTATCTTGGTGGCAATACTAATTGTTGGGGCATTTGTTCTTTTTATGGAAAAAAATAATTCTGTTGCGCCGACTGGACAAGTAATTAACGAGCCTGAACAGGGAGCATCGCCAAGCCCTGTGATTGATAAGGTAAATGTAGATACTGAAGGTTATCCATCTAAAGGAAAGGCTGATGCACCAGTAGTTATTGTAGAATATTCAGATTATCAATGTCCCTATTGCGGGAGGTTCTTTAGTGAGACATCTCCTCAGATAGAGAAGAATTATATTGATACAGGAAAAGCCAGCATTGTATTCAAGGATTTTCCATTGAATTTTCATCAGTTCGCCGAGAAGGCTGCTGAGGCCGCACATTGTGTGAGAGAACAGAAAGATGATGAGGGCTATTGGCTAATGCATGACAAACTCTTTGCAAATCAGGAAAGCTTAAGCATAGAGAATTTCCAGAAGTGGGCTCGTGAATTAGGAGCTAATGGGGCTAAGTTTGATGATTGCCTTGGAAGCGGAAAGATGGCACCTATTGTGCAGAAATCATTTGGAGAAGGACAGAAAGATGGTGTCAGAGGAACGCCTTCGTTCTTTATTAATGGCAAAATACTAAGCGGGGCATTGCCGTTTAGTGATTTTAAGCAGGCAATTGATGCTGAGCTTTAATGAGAAAAATAGAATGTTAAAAAATGCAACTTTTGAAGAAAAAATCAAAGGATATACAGAACACAACAAAAATAATTGGGGAAAGGTTTTATTAATTAAGGGTTAATCATAATCTCATGAGACCTCGTTATTTAGGGATAGCGATAATAGCAATAAGTATTGTTGTTTTAGCTAGTCTTTTTTATCTTAATAATCTCTTGAGCAAACAAAGCTTAGAAAATTGCGTAGAGTTTTGTAAATTAAAAAAAGACAGTTCTTGCTCTGTAGAGTCGTGTAAAACTAATGGGCAACACAATGATCACGAGAAGATTATTTCAGCTCTTGAAATATTAGTTGCATTTCTGGGAGGGATAGGCTTTTATTTATCTCTGACAAAAGCAGAAAAGATAATTGAACAGAAAAAATATGACCTAACTAAACTGAATTCAGAGGAAAAAAAAGTATTCTTTTTTATCAAAGAAAATAAAGACAATGGAGTTTATCAGAGCAATATCGTTGAGAATTTTAATTTTCCTAAGTCAAAAGTTTCAAGAATTTTAGATAGATTAGAGCAAACAGAAATTATCGAAAGAAAGAGAAGAGGGATGACTAATATTATTTTCTTAAAATAGAACCAGTTTCATGCTGTAGAACTGGTTCCACGATACCCTTATAAGCTGTTTTTTAGACATTTTGTTATGTCAAATCGTATAAATGGAATATATAGAAGTGAAAGGAGGTTAATATGAGCGAAGAAGCAACTTTAACAATAAAGAAAGATATGTTATGGAAGTACAGTACGTTTTTACTTTTAGCTTTGCTAATTGTTGGGGCGTTTGTATTCTTTTTAGGAAGAAACAATAATCCAATAACAGGCAATGTTGTGGCCGATAACCCTCAACCTACTAGGGCACCGTCACAACCATTGCAAGTAACAGCAAGTGTAGATGATGATCCTGTTTTAGGAGATAAAAATGCTCCTGTAACAATTATAGAGTTTAGTGATTATCAATGTCCATTTTGCAGGAAATTCTGGACAGAGGCTTATCAACAGATTAAGAAAGATTACATTGACACAGGGAAGGTAAAATTCGTGTATAGGGACTTTCCGCTGTCTAGCATTCATCCTGCCGCAGAGCCTGCAGCAGAAGCCGCTAATTGTGTGAGAGAGAAAGGCGGAGATGAAGCATACTATAAAATGCATGACAAAATCTTCCAGGAAGGAAACAAACTTGATGGAGGAGACCCAATTACAGGGCCTGTAAGAGGAACTGCGCAATTTGGTGCAACAGAATTGAAGAAATGGGCTAATGATATTGGCTATAGCATAAACAGCTGCCTTGCCTCTGGCAAGTACGCCAGTGAAATACAAAAAGATCTGGCAGATGGGCAAGCGGCCGGTGGACAAGGAACACCTTACTTTGTAATCAACGGAAAACCATTAAGCGGTGCACAACCATTTGCAGCATTTAAGCAGGTAATCGATGCAGAACTAGCAGTGTAAATATAATTTTTATTTTTTCTATTTTTTAGATTTTAAGAATTGAAAGAAATTGGTAAGAAAGATAAAAGAGAAATATGGAACTGCGATAAATGGAATATAGCGAGAGACTAAAATTTTTTATCACTGCTTTTCATTCTCTCGAATATACCGACTGACAATCTGGTAGAATACCTAAGCCGATTGGCATATGACAGATTTTGGCTCTTCAAACTTAACATATTTTAGGAAAAAGATAGAAGTTATAGTGAATGACCTAAATAAGTCACAAAACCCTTCGGGTTTTAACCTCGGCTTTTAAGCCGAGGTACACGCAAGGACTTTTTGATTTATTTTTTACTATCCGGTGGTTAAAAAAATAGACAGATAGATTAATAAATGAAGAATAGGGTAATTTTATATGGGGCTCGAAGACTTAAAACTGCTGAGACCGAATGAAATTATGCAAATTGCATCTCAAAGAGTATTAACTTCGGCTGAATTGCTCCCTCTTGCATCCCGTAGTTTTAGTGTTCCTATTGCAATGCTAGAATACGCGAGAGGAAAGAATGAAGCAAATAAGAGACCTTATGTTGAAATGGCCTATAATCTTCTAAGAGCTCTTGATGAATTAGAAGACGCTTCAAAAGAATTAAACAACGAAGAAAAAAGAAGAGTAATAAATGGACTTGCTGTTATTGTGGGGGAAGTTACAAGAAGAGAGCCAAATGGGAAGGGTATAGAAGATATAATTGAAGGCAATGATTTTCGCAGCATAATAAAAAGAGCGATGGATGGGGCAGTAGATGAAGAAAAAAGAATTTTCCTGAAACATTTTGGAAAAGGCGTTGTTCTTAAGGATTTATATGAAATAGGAAGAGAAGAAAATGGGAAAGAAATAAAAGAGGCAATGGATTACTGCATACAAGGCATGGCTCATGGAATGACTAAATTTCTTGGAAGGCCGATTCAAACAAGCGACGAATTAAAAGAATACTGCTATCATGTTGCTGGAAGAATAGGGAGCGGTTTTCTTAATAGAATAGTGGAATTAAGAGATAGAGATGAAGCAGGAAAACCAGTTATATTAAGGAGTGATTTGGCTGAAAAATTTGGGGAGTATCTTCAGGAGACAAATATCACAAAAAATATTTATATAGATGATAAAGAGAGAAGAAAGTTCCTGCCTGATGAGTGGCGCAGAAGAGATGTGGCTTTTGAAACAATAATGGACCCCAATGAAAAAGGCATAGCTCCAGTAGATGCGCGCCAAAAAATGTTCAAGAAGATTTTAGATTTTACAGAAAAAAATTTCAGAGATTCTATAGAATATGCCAAGTCTATTCCGCAACATTTAAGTGGATATAAGGTATTTTGCCTGATTTCCCTTATAACTGCGCAGAAAACCTTGGAACATTTGCGTGCATCTGGCGCTGAAAAAGTCTTTAGCGGGGAAGAAAGCGCTACAAAAATACAATATGGACTTAAGCATATCTTAGACTTTAGTTATAATATTGCCTGTTTTGAAGATGGAATGCACGCCAATGACTGGCTAGAAAACTATAAAAGATATCCTGCCAGTTTTTCTTTCAAGCCGGTTGAATATGATATGTGGACAGGACATTGGCTTAAAAGATAAATCAAAAAGCCCTTTCGTGTACCACGGCTTAAAACCTCAAGATTTTTCAAATCTTGATGGCCGTCAAGAATCTAGAATTATGAAGATTCTTGAGGGGCGTGGTTTGTTTTAGGGCTTTTGAACCCTAAAGTTTCCTTACAATAAGAAACTTTAGAGGCGCTCAAGAATCCGATATAGCAGAGCAAAGCTCCGCTATCCCTCAAAACACTTTGCGTTCAATGACTTGAAGATTTAATAAAATCTCCAGACCTCCAACTTTAGAAACTAAGAAAAAGTTGAAGACTTGTGAGGATTCTTGACGTGCTCAAGATGCTAACTCTGCCTTAAAATCTCAAGAACCAAAGGTTCTTGATGACCTTCAAGAATCTGAACATGTGAAGATTCTTGAGGGATAGAGTTTTCGCAACGCATCTTGGTATAAGAGATAATTATCTGGATTTGTTTATTTTCTATTTTAATTTAAATTTGGGTTTGTGAATATTTTAAAAAATACAGGGGTAATTTACATTTTTTCTAAGAGCTTAATCCTCATATCTATTGGGGGGTGAGTTGAAAAAAGCCCTTGGATTTTTTTCTTGAAAGGGTCTGAGATAAAAAGAGGAGCTAATGCAGGGGAATATTTTGCCTTGTCTTCTGGGGAGAGAGATTCATTCTTTATTTTTTGAAGGGCTGATTTTAATCCTGGAGAGTATCTTGTAAATTTAACTGCTGTGGCATCTGCGCCAAATTCCCTTTTTCTGGATATAGCCAGAGAAACTAATTGTGAGGCTATTGGAGCTATAATTGCTGCCAGAAGTGCAAGAATCAAGATAAGAAGTTGAGTCTTGCCCTTGTCTCTGTCATTTCCTCCTGAAAAGTGCAAACTTCTGAGAAATATCTGGGCAATCATCGCAATCAAGCCAACAAGAATTGCAGCAAGGGTCATGAATCTTATGTCAAAATTTGCAATATGAGACATTTCGTGGGCTATAACGCCCTCTAATTCCTGCTTGTTGAGCTTTTGAAGAGCCCCTGTAGTTACACAGATGACTGCATGAGCCGGATTACGGCCAGAAGCAAATGCATTTATCTGCTGAGAGTCCATCACATATACCTCTGGCATTGGCAGGCCTGATGCTATTGACATTGATTCAACTGCATTGAAAAGCATCCTGTGCTCTGTTCTTGAAGCCGGTTTTGCATTTACAGAAGCTAAGGCAATTTTGTCTGAGTTGTAATAGCTTATCAGTATGTAAGAAAGGGAGAATATCAGGGCTAAAGATATAATGGAAATAAAATAAGCAGGGTCTGTTGCGAGAGAGATTAAATAGCCCAAGAGCATTAAAAAAATGAATATAGATAGTATTAAGAGAATTGATTTTATTTTATTGCTTTGAATTTGGTCGTGAAAAGACTGCCTCTCTGCCATTCTATAGATTAGGAAAGTAGATATATAAAGATTTACTATGCAAACTGAATACAAATATTAAGTTATAGTATCTTGGATAAGACCTTATGTAAATTTTCTATAAATGATAGACAAATTAAGATAATTATCTTTAATACAATATTGTTACGTTAAGATTTTAGATATTGTACTATGTGAAATATGTTAAAGTTAATGGATTACTTTTCCTAAAGATAAATATTATTTAAAACTCAACTTTAGGAACTGCTTTGGCTTCTTGCGGAATTTGGAGGAACTCACGCTTTTTCTTGCTGAAAAGAGAAGCAAAAAATACGCCGGGGAATGTTGCAACTGAGTTATTGAATTCTAATATGGAATCATTGTAATACTGCCTTGCATAAGCAATTTTATCTTCTATGGCAGATAATTCTTGCTGCAACTGAAGGAAATTTTCATTGGCTCTTAACTGCGGATAATTCTCTGCTATTGCAAAAATAGATTTTAATGCTGTCTGCAATTGATTGCCTGCTTTCATTTTCTCAGGGAGAGTTGTTGCTGCAAGAATGGCCTTTCTTGCATTTGTAACTGCGGTCATTATTTTACTCTCGTGCTTTGCATAGCCTTTTACTGTATTAATTAAATTTGGGACAAGGTCTGCCCTTTTCCTCAATTGAACATCGATTTGCGAGAGAGAATTGTCTATCCTGTTTCCCAGCAAGACAAAGCGATTGAAATAGTAAAGCAGCATCAAAACTAGGAGAGCAATTATTCCTATTAAAAACCATAATGCAAATGTTGCTAATGCCATGGGTATATTTGGATTTAGAGATTTATAAATCTAACTCCTGCTGATAAATGTGTATCAGAGTTTAGGGCAACGCTTGAACTGCTTTCTTATTGAACGCAATTAAACAGAGAAATTAGGATCCTCTTTTGTTCTTCTCAATAAAATTATATTTAAGATTAAACCAATAACAGCAACCCCGGTAATTATATAATCATAGTTTAAGACCTTGCTCTGAGCAACATTATTAAAATTCATAATCATATTAATTATGCTGTAAACACTGCCACCTATCCAAAAACCTATTCCAAATTTATTTGCTTCACTCATAGATTATTTAAGATAAACTTGCTTATAAATTCTTTTAATTCCCTCAAAAGCCCAGAACTCTTGACACTTAACAGGAGAGGAAAAAACCATAATAGCTCCCTAATTCCTAATACTTCCACTCTCTTGTGTCAAATTCAGGGAGACTGGCAATCAGAAATTTTCAACCAAGTCGAAAGTTTAGAAAGATATAAAAACCCCATATTACCATCTATTTTATGAAGAAATCATATGAACCCATAAATGAGCGCATATATGAAGAAAAGAAAGATAGACTGTATGAAGGTATTAAACCGGTAATTTTAGAAAAGAGAACTATAAATGCTGGAATTTGTGGTGGTAGCGATCAGTGCTGCTAAAATTTATAATAAATTAAAGTGGAAAATTATATAAAACTTAGTAACGCCTTCCTTTTTAAAAAAGATATAATCAATGGCAATTTATTAATGTAAAGAATAACTCTGAACGATTTTATGTTGAAGAAAAAGTTTCTAAAATTTTATTATATTTGCTCATTGGAAACTCTATTAAAGAAGCAATGAATAAATTTAATTTATTGCCTACAGATTTAAATAAACTTTTAGTATCGTTAAATGATAAGAAAATAATTGAATTTACTTATGTGCCCTACGATTCTTCATTGAGAATTTTAGATTTGGAACCCCCATTAGATGGATTAAATTTGCTGATTACAAATAAATGTAATCTTTGTTGCAAGCATTGCTATGTGAATGGCGGCAAACAATTAAAGAACGAATTAGATTGGAATGAATGGGTGGAGATCATAGATGAAGGAATTAAAATGGGTGTTTTTGCACTGAACATCTCAGGAGGAGAACCACTTTTACTTAACAATTTTGATAAATTAGTTGAATACCTTGCTTCTGTTAACTCTCTCAACAAGAATCTAAATACTAATGGGACTTTGATAAATAAAAAAAATGTTAAGAATATAGCAAAAGCATTTGACAGCGTTCAAATCAGTTTAGATGCAACAGTACCAAAAGAACATGATTCGTTTAGGGAAGCAAAAGGTTGTTTTGAGAAAACCCTCTCTGCGATTAAACTTTTGACATCAGAAGGAGTAAATATAAAGGTGGCAATGAGTTTAAGAGAAAATACATTGGGCTCTCTTGATGATATGGTTTGCCTCTGTGAAAAATTGAAAGTTTCAACATTGATAATAGGTTTTGTAGAAAATATAGGAAGAGCAAAAGAACAGGAAACAAAAATGTATGGTTCATTTAAAAAAATCTATAAAACCTTAAAAAAATTATCAAAAAGAAAAAGTAACGTTAAGATTTTGTTGCCATTTAGATTTTCAGCAGATTTCTCAAAAATAAAAGAAAAAGTGTATATTTGTGATAATGATAATAATCAGAGAGTTTATATTATGGCAGACGGAAATGTTTTACCTTGCGATAAATTTCCTGCGACTTC
>Ga0208375_1001990_pt1 | contig 20415 bp, 28 predicted proteins | sample RifOxyD1_FD_184038 | JGI IMG/M metagenome (GOLD analysis project Ga0208375, IMG submission 184038) | Soil microbial communities from Rifle, Colorado - Rifle Oxygen_injection D1 (SPAdes) | ecosystem: Environmental > Terrestrial > Deep subsurface > Rock core/Sediment | place: Rifle, Colorado... | reverse complement strand
AGTATTAGTTTTTCTAATATGTAAATCAATTTCCTCACATCTATAATTTTTTTTAATTCTTTCTTTTACAATAACATTATTTTCAAGAAATATTTTCGCTTCAGCACCTTGTTGTATTAATTTCATGATTTTAAGCAAATAAACTTTATTAATAAATGTTTCTTCAACAATAGGTTTATATTTATCTAGAATTTAATCTAAATAATGGAATGGCTTAATAGGTGGGATAGATCTTTATTTAATCGTCCTATAATTTTCAAAGCAAAATTACTTTATCATGGTACTTTAAATTATTTTAATGAAATAATTAAAAATGGTGCTAAATACTATGAGCATATAGAAAATGGTTTAAGTGAGAGTTCAGAAAAAGAAGTTTTTTTTGAAACAAATAAAAAAAATGCCATTAGCTGAGCTTGTTCATTTTCAAAAAGATTCAATAGCCCTCCAGTATTAGTAATTATTAGCACAAAAAATCTTAGAGATTTAAGAAGAAACCCAATTAATTTTTATCCTTATCATAGATCTGATAAAGTTCCTATTGATGATTTAATCATGATTCCCTTAGTATTCAAAAATGATATTTGGAAAAAAAGGATTATTCTAAGTCCATATAATGATTTAACTAATGAATGTAAAACTCAAATTACTATTGCAGAGAATAAATTATTAAGATAATCTAGTCCAATAGAATAAAGTCACCTTTGGTTTCAAGCTTCTCAGTCGCCGCGGTGGCTAACTTCGATCAAATTATTTATTGTTGCTAAGAAGAATCTTGCATTTTTTATGGACTGCTCAGCAAATGGTTTATTTGCATTTGCATTGACATTATAGGTAAATCTTCCTCTATTCCTTTTTTCTTCAAAAAATATCTTTAGAAGCACTTCTGCCTTTTCTGATTCTTCCTCATAGATTTCTGCAAGTTGTTTGTTTAATTGTTTTGATTCCACTATTTCTTTGAATTTATCATAAGTTTTTTTATGTTCTTCCGGTGCATTTGTTTCAATTCCTTGTATAATCAAATATGCCTTTGCACAATAAAAGATTGCATAGTAACTTTCTGATATTACATCATTGAAGAAAGTTCTATTTGCTTGAATATTCATTATTTCTTTTAATTTTGGTTCTATTGATAGTTCAAAATTAGCTTTTGCTAGTATCAACTTATTTTCTGCTCTCTCTAAATACCCTTTAACCTTTATATCCATTTTCAATAGCCTCCTTAATCAATTCATAATAAATTTGCCCATTCTTCAAGATTATTTTATTTTTCACTATTTCTTTTCCATAATTTTCATTTTTAGATTTTAACATTTCAATAAAATCTTTCTTTGTAATTACATATAAATGTACTTCAGGCACAAAAAGCATTGTTATATTTTCAACTAATTTTTGTATTGCAACTATATTTTCTTTGTTTGGGGCAATTATTACTAAATCTAAGTCTGATTTTTTGTTATAATTCCCTTTAGCATAACTTCCTGTAACTAAAATTAGATAGTCAGTTATTTCTTTTATTTCAATAATCCTTGAATAATTTGGTATTTTGTTTCCTTCTTTCTCTTCTAAAAATGCCAAGTTTAGAATGGTTTCTCTAGATATCTTCAAACTAATGAGATTTAGGCTACCTTTTTTTTCTAAGCTTAATATGTTTTTTTTAACTAAACTTTCTATCGCTTCATAGACTCTTTGATAGGAATTACTTCCTACTTTTTTCATAATTTCTCGAATGCTTGCATTTAAAAAAATATTCCTCCTAAACAAGTTAATTACTTTTAATTCATTTTTTGTAGTTATTTCCATATTGAGATAATATTATCTCTTTTATGGGATATATAAATCTTTTGTTTTGATTAATTCCTGGAAAACTTTTAATTTTCCTAGGAATTTCAAATAATTCTTTAGAATAGTTTAAATCTTGTTTTATCAAAATTGGTTTTGGTGGTCGTATTACATATTATCCAGTATTTATCTTCAACTTCTTCAATAAAAACATTTCTTTGGTATATTTTTTTGGGATGAATTTTTTTAGATTTATTTGCATTTATGCTCCAAAACCTTTTGGCATTTTTCCTTTAAATTTTTTCATAAGCTTAGTTGGATCTTCAGAACCACCAAGCATCTTCATCATCTTCTTAGTTTCTTTATATTGTTTCAATAACTCACGAACTTCAGCGACGGTACATCCAGAACCTTTAGCAATTCTTTCTATTCTATCTTTAGTAATTATTTCTGGATCTTCAAGTTCTTCTTTTGTCATAGACTGCATCATATGCTTCCACTTTTTTAATTTCCCTTCTTGTCCTTCAAGCATTTCTTTGGGAATTTTAGCTCCCCCAAATCCTGGAATCATCTCAACGATTTTTGATAATGGTCCCATTTTACTCATTGCAGACATTTGTTCATAAAGATCCAAGAAATTAAAATCCCCTTTCAGCATTTTCTTTCCAAGGTCTTCAGCTTTGTTTTCGTCAATAGCTTCCCTTGCTTTCTCAAGCAACGCTTCAAGATCCCCCATTCCTAATAATCGGCCAACAAATCCTTTCGGATTAAACACTTCAAGATCTTCAGGTTTCTCTCCAATTCCAATGAACTTAATCGGCGCTTTGGTAACTGCACATGCACTTAATGCACCTCCACCTTTAGCAGTTCCATCTAATTTACTAACGACAACTCCATTAACACCACAAGAATTATGAAAACTTTCTGCTTGCTTCTGTGCAGCTTGTCCGATGTCTGCCGAGATTACAAGTAAATTTTCATCTGCTTTGATATAATTATTCAACTCAGTAATTTCTTTAACTAAATCCTCTGACAATGCATCCCGTCCAGCAGTATCGATAATCAATAAATCATAATCCTTGAAATCTTTTTCAAATTTTTTATAAATTTTTAATGCATTCTTTTCTTTTTCATCAATAAAACATTGAACTTTGATTTTATCACAAATTTGTTGTAATTGTAATGGTGCTGCGGGTCTATGAACATCTAATCCAATGGCTGCAACTTTGAATCCTCTATTAGAATAATATCTTGCAATTTTTCCAATTGTTGTAGTCTTACCAGAACCATTGAGACCAACCATCATTATTTTAAAAGGTTTTTTTGTCTTATCAATAACAATCTCATTCTTTTCTCCACCTAGAAATTTAACCAATTCTTCATACACAATTTTAATCAAATACTCTCTTTGAGAAACACCGGCAGGGGTTTTTTCTGCTAATGCTCTTTTTTTAATGGAATTAGTTAACTCAAATACTAATTTTACATTAACATCAGCTTGTAACAGAGCTTTTTGGATATCTTTTACTAATTCATTAATGACTCTTTCATCAACAAACATGCTCTTCGCTATCTTAGCTAATGTATTCTTCAATGAACTTCCAAGATTGTCTAAAACCATAAAAAAAAGGTATTTAGTGTCTTTTTAAAGGTTTACTTAACTTAGCGAAAACTTTATATACTATAGTAACTATAGAAGATATAGAATGATAACAACAATTCAACTAACAGAAGAAACAAAGGAATTAATCAGTTCCTTTGGTACAAAGAAAGATAGTTATGAAGATATAATTAAAAGAATGTATACTTTTGCTGTAAAAGAACAATTAAGAGAATTCTTACTCTCATCTGATAAATCGATTCCAATTGATGAAGCAATTAAGAAGGTCAAGAAGCAATGGCCCAAGTAGAAATTACAGAATCACTTTTTTTAGAAATAACTAAAAAATTTAAACACGAGAGCATAGAAATATTCGAACTTTTAAAATCTCTTGAAAATAATCCTAAGAAAGGAAAAGAATTAGGTACTGTTGGTGGTATTATTATTAAAGAATTAAAATATAAGAGTTTTAGATTCTATTTTATTACTGATGGTTTTAAATTAAAATGTATTGATGAAAATGCCTTAGTAGATCTTCTTCTACGTTTTGTAAGAATGTCTGATAAGAAAGCACAGCAAGAAACAATTAATGAAATTAAATTTATTTTAAGAACACTTGGCCCAGAAGGTTTTTCTTAAATTAAAAAATAAATAAAAAATTTATCTTCTTTTTTTATGTGCTCTATATTTCTTTGCAGCAGATGGAGATAATTTTGTTAATTGAGCCAAAACAAGTTTCCTCAAATGAAGTGTAGTCATTCCCTGCTTTACTTTTACAGATTTAACAACTGCATTTGCTATAGCACTACTTGCGCCTGCTCTCATTATAGAAGCTTTTAATTTAGCTGGCTTATATTTATCTCCTCTTTTTACTAGTTTTACCATTCATTCACCTCCGATGATAATAACTATTCAAAGGAATAATTAATATTTAAAACTATTGGATAGAAAATATAAATTAAAAAAGTTATTATAAAAAATAAAAATAATTTAATCAACCCATTTTATATTTTTGAATGGGTATCTTTGTGCAATCAAAATAATATCTATTAACCACCAAATCCATCCACCCATACCTAAAGTCACGACGGTAATTAATAATTTTAATACTCCTGTCCCAACCTTACCTAGGATAAATCTATCTACACCTAATGCACCGAATAGAATTGACATCAACAAAACCAAAAGCCAACTAACTTCTTTTTTTGCCATTTTTATTTCCAGGCCTCCATAATAATTCTCACTGAACTAACCAAAGCCCAAATCCATGCGATTAGTACTATCAACATTGCTGCAGGCATAACATACATTAATGCTAATCCTACTAACGATAAAATCATTTGCAGAACTCCTGTACCAAATTTTCTTGATACCAAGGTCCCTAATCCTGGCCATATAACAATATTCAGCAATAGAGAAAGAACGGATAAACCTTTATTTGATTTCTTTCCAATAGCTTTTCTTTTGACACTCTTTTTTTTAATTGGTTTTTTCATAACGCGTATACAAGAATATAATCCTTATAAACTTTTTGAAAAAATAAAAAAAATTAAACTGTAATCTTATCAGCAAGATCACTCAATATCGGAAATCTTTTCTCTTTTCCAGATAAAGCTGAAACGAATGAGATTACCCAAACAACTAACAAGATAATTCCTCCGACAACATATATTATCCAACCGATTATTGGAATCATTCCAACAAGATAAACTACAACCCATGCAATAGACAGTACCAAACCATATTTTGCATAGAACATTGCAAACTTATCTTCTCTTTTTGCCATTAAGATTATTAAAAATCCAATCCATCCTAAAAAGACTCCTAAGAATGCCCAAATATTGCTATCTTTTTTTCCTTTCTTTGTAACCATTAGATCACCTCTCCTCATCTCAAAGTTGATATTGTTTATTAAATTTTCTCAAATCCAATAGAAACCTATTTAAACAAAACTAAAACAAAAATCCTTATGTTAAATACAAATTACTTTGACTGTGTAAGACTTTCTGGTAGTTAGTAATCTTTCTTTATTCATTGACACAAAGCTTTCGCGGCTTCAAATAAATTTATTAATATTAAAGGATGGTAAAATACTATGGTTAAAAAAATTAAAGAATACAAAGATCAAAAACCTTATCAGGTTGCGCCTACTCCAGATGTTGCTCATCTTCCAAAGGTTAAGGGCTACAATTTCGAGGAGGAATTTGATTTTCAAAAATTTATTAATAGCTATGCGACTACTGGTTTCCAAGCAACAAATCTTTCTAGAGGGATAGAAATCTGTAAAGAAATGCAAAAAAATGATTCTACAATTTTCTTAGGTTACACTTCAAATATGGTTACCTCTGGAATTAGAGACATAATTCGTTTCTTAGTAAAGAATAAATTGGTCCATGCTATTGTAACAACTGGTGGTGGAATAGAAGAAGATCTAATCAAAGTTTTGAAACCTTTCCATATCGGTGTTTTCAATGTTAGTGGAAGAAGCTTATTTGAAAAGGGTATTAATCGTGCAGGTAATGTTTTCATCCCAAATGATCGTTATTTGTACTTTGAAAAATTCATAAACCCATTTTTAGATAGATTAATGAAAGAACAAAAGAAAGGAATAATTCACAGCTCTTCAGATATTACTCGAGAGCTTGGTAAAGAAATTAGTAATGAAAAAAACTTTGATGAATCTATTTTATATTGGGCTTACAAAAATAATATCCCTGTTTTTTGTCCAGCAATCATGGATGGTTCGTTTGGTGATTTAGTTTACTTTATGAAACAAAGAAGTCCCGATTTTATCATTGATGTAACTAAAGATTCAAAGGTAATAATCGATTTAGCATTAAATTCAGAAAAATCTGGTGCTATTATCCTCGGCGCCGGTGTAGTGAAGCACTTCATTTTAAATGCGAATATCTTCAGAGAAGGATTAAATTATGCCGTCTACATAAACACTTCTGAAGAGTATGATGGTAGTGATTCTGGTGCTACTGCTGAAGAAGCCATGTCCTGGGGAAAAATAAATACTAATGCGGATTATGTAAAAATCCATGCAGATGCCACGATTATATTCCCTTTATTGGTCGCAGGTGCCTTTAGATAGCTTTTTATAGGCCTATTTTATTTTTTTTTTATGCCCATTGACTTTATGTTTGTAGATGATGATGATGGTATAAGAGAATATCTTGAAGCTCTTGCAGGACAATATAATTTAACCTGTCTATCTTTCTCAAGCGGTGTTGAGGCCTTAAGATATTTACAAGAGCATGTTTCAGATTTACCTAGAGGATATGTCGTTGATATGCGAATCCCCGGAAGTGCTGATGAGTTAGCCTCTTCTGAAAGAATTTATGAATTTTTAAAAGCAAGAGATGCTCAGGGTAAATTTACTTATTTCACTGGTTGTCTTTCCACATATGACGTAGAAGTTCAAAGAAGAACAGGTGCTAATGTTTTATTAAAAACACAACAATTAGAGGAATTAAAACAATTTCTGAGAGAGGTTATTAATTTGAAATAACTAGTAAGCTATTTAAATATACATTCTATAAACATCAATATGCTTTCGTATGTAAAAAAGAGGTCTGGTGAACTTAAATCTTTTGATGCCCACAAATTAAGAATTTCTATTTTACACGCTATGAAAGATGTTTCTCACAAAGACGAATCTGAAAAAGTTTTGAATCACATTCTAAACAAGCTTTCTAATTACAAACTGATTTTCTCAACTTCAGATTTAAGAGACTTAGTAGAAGATTCACTTTTAGAATTAAATCTAAAACCTGTTGCAAAGTCCTATGCTACTTTCAAGAAATTTAATTTAGAATTAAAAGAATTTCTAAAGATTCCTTCAAGTAATCTCTCACATAATGCATTAATCGTATTAAGTCAGCGTTATCTAAAGAGAAACAAGTCTGGAAAAATCGTAGAAAACCCAGAACAATTATTTCATCGTGTGGCTAACCATGTTGCTTCTGCAGAAAAAAAACCATTACAAAAAAAATATTCTGAAGAATTCTATAAACTCTTAAGCAGTTTAGATTTCCTTCCTAATACCCCTTGCCTAGCAAACGCAGGAACATTAAATCAATTAGCTGCTTGCTTTGTATTGGATATGCCTGATTCTTTAGAAGGTATTTATGGTTCCTTAAAAAAATCAGCTTTAATCTTCCAAAGTGGCGGTGGTGTGGGTTATTCTTTTTCTAGAATCAGACCTAAAAATTTCATTATTGCATCAACAGGCAGACTAGCTTCTGGTCCTGTTTCTTTTATGCATCTATTTGACAAATCTTGTGAGGTCATAAAACAAGGGGGTATTCGTCGTGGCACAAATATGGGTGTTTTGAATATTGACCATCCAGATATATTCGAATTCATCTCAGAAAAATCTCACGGTTCTTTGCAAAACTTCAATCTTTCTATTGCAGTAACAGACAATTTCATGCATTCTGTCATCAACAATTCTTCTTTTAAAATCGGAAAAAACAAAATTAAGTCTAGAGAATTATTTGATTATATTTGTACCAATGCTTGGCAATCTGGTGATCCAGGATTAATATTCATTGATGAAATAAATAGAAAACATCCTCTAAAAAAACTTGGAAAGATCGAAGCAACAAATCCTTATGGCGAATTACCATTGCTTAAAAATGAAGCTTGCGTACTAGGTTCAATTAATCTTTCACACATGATTCACAACAGACAAATAGATTGGCCAAAGATTGCAAACACTACAGAATTAGCAGTAAGATTTTTAGATAATATTGTAACAATTAACAAATATCCAACCAAAGAGATTGAAGCTATTTCCCATGCTAACAGAAAAATCGGTTTAGGTGTAATGGGCTGGGCTGATATGTTATTAGAGTTAGGAATAAAATATGATTCTGAAGAAGCTTTAGACCAAGCAAAAGAATTAATGTCTTTCATAAAAAAACATACTGAACTATCCTCAGAAAAGCTTGCTAAAGAAAAAGGCGCATTCCCAAATTTCCATAAATCAGATTTAAAGAAAAAAAGAAGAAACGCAACATTACTTTCCATTGCACCTACTGGCAGTATTAGTTTAATCGCTAACTGTTCTTCAAGCATTGAACCTTTGTTCGCACTTTCTTATGTTCGAAGAGCTTTTGGCAGTATTGATTTATTTGAATCTAACAAAAACTTTGAGAATGCTGCAAGGTACAATGGTTTCTATTCTAAAGAATTAATGTTAAAAATTTCTCAAGAAGGTTCAATACAACATATGAAAGAAATCCCTAAAGATATTCGTGAACTATTTGTTACTGCTTTGGACATTCCATTAGAATGGCATATTAAGATGCAATCTGTTTTCCAATCCTACGTCGATAACGCCGTTTCTAAAACAATTAATCTTCCAAATAATGCGACTATTGGCGAAGTAAAGAGAGCTTATATGTTAGCTTGGAAATCTAAATGCAAAGGTATCACAATTTATCGTTATTGTTCAAGAGATTCTCAAATTTTAAACATTCAAGAACAAACAACTGTCCCTCATGATTTTTCTGGGGGATGTTTTAACAGAGAATGTAATTTTTAAAAAAAATAATTAAAAAATAAAAAGAATTAAATTCTTTTCTTCTTAACAGCTTTTTTCTTGACAGCCTTCTTCTTTCTGCCACCTCTAGCCATTGCTACACAAGCTATGTTACCTTGTTTATCAATGAAATAGAGCATACCTGATTCTCTTTTAATTCCAGATTTCTCTAATACTTCTTGTTTAAATCCGCCTTTCATACCAGGTCTTTTCATTTTTACTCTAGCTGCATGACCTTGTTTGTTAACAAAGTATAAATATCCTGGTTCTCTTTTAATTCCACATTTACATAAAACTTTTGCCATCTTTTTTGAACACCTCAATTTTTGTTAACCCCTTATAGACGATATAAGTATATAAACCTTATGTTTCCTCGAGGATAATTTTATATACTCTAGTATAATAGTCCAAATATGCTTTCCTTTATCCTGGATCCAGTACTATTTTCTTTAGGCCCGATTGAAATTCGGTATTATGGGTTGGTCTATGTTTTGGGTTTTGTTTTAGTCACCTTTCTTCTTCTGAGGTACAAGAAAAAACTTTCACTTTCCAAAGATGATGTTTACGACTTAATTTTTTATCTTATGCTCGGTGTTTTGATTGGTTCAAGACTCTTTCACGTTATATTTTGGGAGCCTTCTTATTACCTTTCTCAGCCCTGGAAAATCTTATTTATTTGGGAAGGTGGCATGTCCTTTCATGGTGGCTTAGTTGGGACTATAATTGCTTGTTATTTATTCGCTAAAAAAAAGAAGGTTTCCTTTTACAAACTAGCGGATTTTCTTGTTGTTCCGGGCTTAGTAGCTCTAGCTTTTGGCCGGATTGCAAACTTTATCAATGGGGAATTAGTCGGCACGGTTACTTCCGTTCCTTGGTGCTTCAATTTTGGTGATGACCTTTGTAGGCACCCCTACCAATTATACTCTGCAATAAAAAGATTCGCTTTAGCTAGTATTTTATTTAGTTTACAAAAATATTATACTTTCAGAGAAGGTTTTATTTTTTGGTTAGCAATCCTATTAATGGATCTGGGTCGTTTCAGTGTTGATTTCTTTAGGGACGAGATGGTTTATTTTAATCTAACTATGGGTCAATGGCTTTCTTTAATTATGATAATTGTTTCAGGGATTGTAATCCTTAAGTATTACTCAAAAAATATTTTACTTGAAAGAAACCTTTAAAAGTTAACTTCCCCCATTAATCTGTGTGAAATCTAAGACAGTTATTTATGACCAAAAAGAATTATTAAAAAAATCGGGGATTAGTTTAGTAATTGGAAACTATGATGATATATTTTCTGATTTTGATCCTAGGCCTTATACACATCGCTCACTTTCAGATGATTTTCTTGCTGAGGCTAAAAGAGCAAGTTATGAAAAACCTATGGATGATCTGGAATTGAAATTTTTACTTCCTGCAACAGAAAGAAAAGTACCACTAGAAAAAATAATTCGTACGCGTCTTCATGAACACTTCATTCACCATTATAATCGATTAATGAAAGAGAAATATAAACTCTTCCGTAAAGGATTTATGTTTATTATTGCAGGTATGATTTTTATGTTTATCACTTCCTATTTATTATTTAGATTTCATGAAAGTTCTTTCTGGCTAAGCTTTTTAATAATTATTTTAGAACCAGCTGGTTGGTTCTCTTTTTGGGAAGGTTTGAATATATTGTTATTTGAACCTAAAAATATTGAATCTGAATTAAATTTCTATAAGAAAATGACCCCTATAAAAATATCCTTTTGGACATACTAAGATATTTAAACTCTTAATTTTTTTATCCAATAAATATGGCTACTTGTAATGAATGTAACGGAGCATGTTGTAGAGAAATATGCGTTGAGATTGACGAACCCAAAACTGTTGAAGATTGGGATGAAATAAGATGGATGGTCGCTCATGAGAATATTGCGGTCTATGTTGATGATGAAGACGATTGGTTGGTTGAAATCCAAACAAATTGTTCTAAGTTAAATAAAGACAACAAATGTCTCATCTATGAGAAAAGACCTTTAATCTGCAAAGATCATAAAACTGATACTTGTGTAAAAAATGCTGAAGAAGAAGGTGAAAAATTAAGGTTTAATAATGTTGAAGAGGTTGAAGCCCATATTGAAAAAGTTGTAAAACCTAAAATTAGAAAAGATTTAGATGAGTGGAAGCTTTAAGCATAATAATATTTATTTTTCTTCTTTTGTTCATTATCTAATTGTGACCCCAATTTATTTATTCTTGGCCTACCAGTTTCCTTATCCATTCTATAAGTAATATCCAACATTTTCAGAACTTCATTCATTCCTTCTTTCTTTGTTAATGGTCCAACAACATGCCCTTCAATTCCCGGCACTCCTTTGAATACTAACATTGCATCCCCAACATAATCCAAGAATTGTACGTCGTGATCAACTACGATTGCACATTTATCATTAACTAACATAAAATCTTTGATAACTTCTGCGACTGTCAATCTATCCTCAACATCAATGAACGCTGACGGCTCATCGAATGCATATACATCAGCATCTTGTGATAATGTAATCGCAATGTACACTTTTTGCAATTCCCCCCCTGAGAGTTCAGAAATATAATTATTCAATATATTTTTCAGGTTCAATTTCTCCATAATATTCTGTTTGAACCACCCACTTTCATTATTTTTCTTAAACTTATTCAACCATTCAATAACTGTCCCCGCATCCGAGGTCAAGTCTTGCGGTTTGTATGCAATCTTTATTTTCTTCTCTACAGTTCCCTTATCCGGTTTTATCATCCCCGCAATCATCTTCAAGAATGTAGTCTTCCCTAAACCGTTAGGCCCAGTGATTGTTAAAACATCCGTACGTTGAATATTCCCTGCATTGATTTTTATTCTAAAACTCCCAAAATCCTTCTCTAAATCATTCCATGTAAAATGTATTGGTTGCTTTGTATGCTTCTCCACACCTTTGTTAAAAACAATCTTATAATTTCTAAACTTAACATTATCGTCGGGTAAATATCCATCTAAATATTCATTTATCCCTCTACGCACTTGCTTCAATTGTGAAATAATCCCATAAACTGCCGGTTGCCCGTAAAGTATTTGCATTTGATCCGAAATAAAATCTAATGTCGCTAAATCATGTTCAATAACAATAACTGCTTTCTCATCATCTGCTAAAGTCTTAATCATCCTTGCAGCTTTGATTCTAAAAGTAATATCTAAGAATGATGCCGGTTCATCAAATATATACAGGTCTGCTTCTTTCAAAATTGTTGCAGCAATAGCAACTCTTTGCATTTCTCCACCTGATAATTGGCTTAATTCTCTATCTAGAATACTTTCCATTGTTAATTCTTTGACAATAATATCAAACTTATTTCTTTGATCCACTTTCCTCAGCATATCAATAACTTTTCCTTCAGACTTTTTTGTAAGTAAATCTACAGCTTGCGGTTTGTATGCAACTTTAACTTCTCCATTTTTTATTCTCTCTAATAATTTGTAAATCTCTGTACCCTTATACAATTTCAATAAATCTTCCCAGCTTCTCTCAATTTCTGATTCCCCTAAGTTCGGTTTTATATTCCCAGCTAAAATTTTAATTGCAGTACTTTTTCCAATACCATTTCTTCCAAGTATTCCTAAGATAGACCCAAAAGCAGGATAAGGCAAATTATAAAGCATGAACCCATCTTTCCCATACCTATGCACAGGTTTCTGTGTTAACTGGTCTGGCAACTTAACCATATGTATTGCATGCATCGGACAAATATTAACGCAAACTTGTAACGCATCAGTTGCTAGATCTTCATTGATATGTGCTTTCCCATTGCTTCCTTTAAAGATTGCTTCAATCCCATTTCTATTTAGAGGCGACATCCGGATACACAAATAGTCTCCGCAATGTATTGGATTACATTTCTCTTGATCAATAACAGCTAGCCTTTTCATAGTATTATTATTTTCAATAGATTTATATAAATTTAATTGTTTCATTTTTTAATGGAAAAATGTGCAATTTGCAAGTCTAAGGTCGAGGAAACATTTCTAGGCAAGATCCAAGGCACGATTATTAAAGGTAAATATATTTGCAGTGTTTGTCAAAAAAAGTTTGGTTTTGATTTAGCAAAACAACTTTAAATTTTGCCCTGGTAGCTTAATGGTAGAGCAATTGCTTCGTAAGCAATAGGTTGAGGGTTCGATACCCTTCCAGGGCTTTTTATATAAACTAAACCATGGAAAAGTTTATAATTCTTATATTATTCAATAACTTTTGGTAGTAAAAGATGGATGGAAACGAATTAATGAAATTAAGTGCTGACGATCGTATAAATTTTCTCATTGGTTCTATAAGGAATTATGATTCTTTGTTAAGAAAACACATTGACCAGGTTATAAAAAATGGTTCTAGTAATGATAAGATTTATTATGCTTTTGATTTTAGGGTCAAAGATAATCTCGCTTCTCCTGGTGACGATTTTGGTGGGCATGCTCTAGATCATTTACCTCAAGGTAGACCAAGTGTTATTTCTCAAGAACAATATAATCAACTTCAGTTACATGCTTGCATTTTAGCTTATGAAATTTTTAGGCTAGCTGGATTTCAAAAACAGGGACAACCCCTATTAGTTAGAATAGGAACATTAACACATAGGCTCCATTATTCATAAATTTAATTAACTATATCTCAGTGTCGTAAAGTTTATATATTAATTATATTTTTTCACTACTCACAAAGAAAAACTTTGGAGGAATAATAAAATGGCAAAAGAAGATGTATATTTGTTTGTAGTTGATGATGATCAAAGAGTATTTAAAGGAATACAAGAACATGCTGATGGAGCTTCAGATTATTTTAATTTTAAACCTGTATTTGTAAGAGGAGTATCAGATCTTGATAATGTAAAAAGAACCATTCCTGATGGTGCAAAATATTTTGCTGTAGTTGATATGATCATGGAAACTTCAGGGTCTGGTGTTGAAGTATTATCCAAATTAAAATCTGCTTTAACTATAAACAGAACTGGTTTCTGTGGTGCTGTTGTTCACACTTCTTTAAGATCATTAAAATTAGAGATTTTAAGAAAAAATTCAAACTTAGGTAATGATTTAGAAGCAATAATTGTTAAAGAACAAAGAGATGGTTTATACGGTGGAAATGTTATAGATTATCTAAAAGAAAAATTCGAAAAGGAGTATTAATTTTTATTTTATTAATTCTTGAGGTAAATATATCTCTAAATCAACACCACCAAGATCATTATTTTTATATTCACATTTTCCTCCATGATTTCTAACTACATCATGAATTACAATAACTCCTAATCCACCACTATCTTGTCTCTTTGTTGAATGTGCTTCTGTTCTATAAGGATCATTTATTCTTTCTAATGTTTCTTTTGGTGGATTTCCAATACCAGAGTTTCTAATAGTCAAAATTACATATTTTGTATCTCTTCTAGTACAAACTCTTACACAGGGTTGATGTCCTGCATTTGCATGTTCATGTGCATTATCAATTGCGTTATAGAGAGCCATTCCTAATCTATTCCTATTTCCTCTTAATTGTAATTTTTCTATTTCAACTTCTACTGGTGTTGAAGTCAAAGCTCTTTGTGCTTGGATTTGTTCTGTAATTAATCCTTCTAAATCAAATACTTCTTGTCTTCTAGAAATGTCTTCTCCTTCTAATCCTGTTTTAACCTGAGCCATAAATTCTTCACCAAATCTTTCAAACCCTCTACAATTATCAACAATTTCTTGGATTCTCGTTGATTGTTTTAGATAACCCTTAATTAATTCTCTATCTGTGTCACATAAATTATTCAAATCTAATCTTATTCTATTAGAAAATCCCTCATATGCTTTATTAAATTTTAATTGACTTTGCCCAGTTAAATCATTTTCTAAAATTGTTTTATCAACTAATCCTGAATGCAATAATCTTACAGCCATTCTTCTTAGTTCGAATATTTCAGCAACTCTTTCGTTGGCTTTATGTTTATAGTCATGTGCAATCTCTTCCATTCTAGATAAAAGTCTATCTCTCTGCATAATTGCATGATATTCACTACTAGTTCTAGTTCTAATTTGGTCTCTAAGAGTTTCTGCTTCTCTTTTTGCCTTAGCATTTTCAAGTGCTTCTTTTCTCGCAATCTCATGCATAACATCTCTTGAGGTTCCACTTCTCCACCATTCAGAAACATTCACAACTAATTTTGAAAGCCAATTCAAAGGTTTTTCATCCCATTCTAATTCATATATTGAAAATGGTCCTCCGAAATAAGTTCCACCTTTTGCAACTAAAATCCTATTCCCATTTTTATCAGTTCCAAAAATGTCCTCGTAAACTTTATGCATGGGTTGGTTAGCATAATCAATTTCTTCATAATCTCCTTTGTTTAATCTCAAGAATCTTCCTGGATCTCCAACAAATAATCTTCCTTCATGTTCACCATTTGTTATTCTATAAGTTTTATGTTCTTGGTTTACATCTGTGTATGGTGTTTCAGACAAACTTACTTTTGCTGCAACTATTCTTCCGGAATCATCAACAAAATTCCCCTCAACATCTTTTGTTATTCCAATATTAACTCCAGAAAATTCCCTATCAATGATTTCTTCTAATCCCTGGTCAACCATTCTTATGACAACATTCATAGGATCAAATTCCCAAAGAGTTGGAATCCCACTAAGATATCCTGCGGATGTAATCGGTGCTGTTAGATATTTTTCATCAACGAATCCTAAATTATCATGCGCTAGTAATGCTTTCCCTATTTGCCTTCCCTCTTCCTCTTCTACTCTTACACTTAACGGCCTTATTACAGAATCAATATTTAATTTTGGGTTTGATTTCATTCCAGACAAAGCTACAACTGCTGCTGTCGACCCTAACTTTCTTGCTACACTGACTGCGGGATTATCCGTTTCAGTAATGTATCGCCCAACTTCAACAAATTTCCAAGGATCAACTTTTCCCCAGATATGATAAACTAATTCTTGTAGCCCTAAAAATTCATCATGTGATATTGAAACAGTCCTTTTCCATTCTTCCTCCGTTTTTTTAGTCTTTAATAAAAAATCTTCAAACTGCTCCGAATGCTCCGCTCTAACAAACTCAATAACCACTTTAGCAGCTACAGCATCCAATTCCGGGGTTTTTCGATCAAAAGGCATAACTACTACCCGATGACACCAGATTTATAAGCTTTATGTCACTAGAATTCTATAAAAAAGTTTATAACTCTCCATTCTCTAACAGAGAATAATGGTAAAAAAGGGTGTATTACTTAGTTCGATAAGTTTTTTTGAAAGAATATTATTAAATAATTATCCCCTTAGTAAGTTTGTCATTGAAAATTCAAGTCCTAACTTATTAGATTCCATTTCAAAATTTAAATCTTTAATGATTCATAGACTCGCTCAAAGGAATGTTCCTGCATATAAAAAGTTTACAAAAGATAAAAAATATTCAGATATTCAAAAAGTTCCAGTAACAGATAAAGAAAATTACATCAAAATGTTTTCTTATGAGTCCCGTTGTATTGATAACAAATTCCCGAAAACAGGGAATATTGAAGAATCTTCTGGCTCTTCTGGACTTCCAACAAACTGGATCCATTCATTATCTGAGGAAGATTTATTATTCAAAGCTGCCAAGTTCGAATTCTTCTACACCTTTAATTCCCAGAATAAAGATTATGTTGTTTTAAGTGCTTGGTCTTCTGGCCCTTGGGCTACAGGTTTAAAATTTTGTGAGATTGTTGAACATTATTGCCTTGTAAAGAATACCACTGCTGACCCAGAGAATATTCTTCGAACATTAAATCAATTGGGTAAAAAACACAATTATTTGATTGCAGGTTATCCCCCATTTTTAAAAAATCTTTTTGATAAGACTGAAGTTAAATGGAAAGATTACAAAATTGATATTATCACTGGGGGTGAATCAACATCGCTTCAATGGAAGGATTACGTCAGAAAAAAACTTCAGAATCCAAATTCTAGAATCATTTCTTCATATGGTGCCTCAGATATTGATATCGGTGTTGGCTTCGAAACTTCTTTTTCTGAGTTCATTAGAAAATTAGCCTTGAATAATCAAAAATTAAATCATGAATTATTTCATACGTCTGAAAATGCAATCCTTTTCCAATATAATCCTTTAGCACATTATATTGAGAATACAAAGAAAAATGATTTTTCAATAACTGTTTTAGACCCTTCAACAATTGCTCCCAAAATAAAATACAATCTACATGATTTTGGTGGGAGAATCTCATATAACGAAATGGTTTCAATCCTAAAAAAGTATGAACCTAAAATAATCAAAGAATTTTTACAAAAAAATAAAACTTTAAAACTACCTTTCCTATACGTAGCTGGGAGGGTAGACGGGACTATTTCTATTGGTGGTAATAATATTTATCCCGAACAAATCAATATTGCTTTACAAAAGTCTTCTTATGCAGACAAAATTAATCGTTTCATGCTCAGTCGTTCTCAAAATGGCAATCAGGATGTTTCTTTTGAAATACATATTGAGCTCAAAAAAAATATTACTCCTTCAAATCAAATTAAGGCTGAATTAGAGAAAGCAATATTAAATGAATTATTAAATGTAAATCTCGAATACAAAGAATATTATCATAATCATAAAGAGAACCAAAAATCTCTGCAACCCCATGTTAAACTTTATTTATTTGACCAGAATCCAATTTTCAAAAACCAGGATTCAGCAATAAAAAACAAATACATCTTAGATTATCGTCATTAAAAAATTAAACGTTGCTGAATTAAAGTTTTTTGGGTCTTCTAAAGGTAACAAGTGGCCTGCATCAAAGATTTTTAATTTGGAATTTGGCAATAATTTCCCCATAGCTTTGACCTGTTGAAGTGTGATCGTTGTATCCCTCTTTCCACCTATAACCAGGCTAGGGTTTTTATAACCTCTGAGTGCAATTTCTACTTCTTTTTTTCTTTCATCAGAGAATTTTTTTGTTGCATCTAAAGAATCAAATATAACTTTGAATGCAGTATGATACATCTCGTCATAAATTTGAAATATAAAATTCTCTGTAAGGAGTTTACTTTCATCAAATGTTCTTCTTTTTTCAGAGAATACTTTATTTGTTATAATCCCGTAATGTACTAACTTTCTTAATCCCCAACAGACTACTGGATTAGCATTTAATTCTCTATTTTTTTTATAAGGATATTTGTGTGTTGTTTCAACTAAAACCATCCCTTTTGGTTGTAAATCTTTATACAAAGTACAATAAATTATTGCAATGACTCCCCCAAAGCTATGGCCAACTATAGCATAATTTTTAATTTTCTCTTTTTCAAGAGTTCCACGCAAATCTTTTGCGTAACATTCTAAAGTATACTTACTTGCTTCTTCAGGTATATCTGAAAATCCATGCCCACGTAAATCTAAGAATAGGGTACTAAATTTTCTTTTTTTTGCTTCTTCGAGCGTATATTTCCATTCAGTACTATTACCTCCAAGCCCATGTAAAAATACCAATATTGGTTTCTTAGGATCACGTTTACAAATATTATAAGAGATTTTTACTTTATCTGAGCTCAGAAATGTTTTTTTCATCACTTTATTTTATGTCCTTCCTTTTTTTAATGCTTTCTAATCCAAAACTATTTTAATCACTTATTCTTAACCACTGATATGTTCAATCCATCTATGCAAACAAAGATGCCTGGAAAAAAGAATTTGGGTATATTCCTCGCTTTGGCGTTAGCAGTCACTTTCGGTTTTACTTTTCTATCCAAATCGACTATTACTGGGGCTGCAGTAGAATCCGGAGAGATTGTTTCTTATGGAACTATTGTTTTAGCTACTATTGTGGTTTTAATTTTGCTAAGTCTCCTCTGGTGGTGGCTAAAGAAAAAATAATTATTTATTATTCAACCAGCCATAATTCCATTTCTTCAAATATTCTAATGCTTTTTGTTTAGAAGTCCCAGAATTAATATATGCTTCATACTCCCAATCAAATCTATACTTATTCCAAAATAAAGGAAAAACAAAAACATACAAGAATAAATATTTCAAAACTCCAACTTTTTTTTGTTGTTTAAGATGAATCTCTTCATGCTTAATTATTCTTTTTCTTATTAGTCCATTGGAATCATAATAATTTTTTCCTAGGTAAATATGTGGAGATATAGTTGTAGTAACATCCGTATTTGCAAAGATAGTTAAATTCCAAACCCAGCTTTTGTCCTTAAGCATATTATCTTCTAAGATAAAAAAATTAATAAACTTTTAGAATCCAAAACTATCTGTAAATTCTTTAATTTGCTTATAATCTGATAAGAACTTCAATCCTTTATCTGTAATCCCATATTTCTTTTCTTTGGTTTTCATGTCTTCATTTTCTAAGACCATTTCTTTTTCCATTAGCTCAGAAACATATTTCTTCATAGAATCATGAGATAGATTGGACTTATACAACAAATGTGTAGGTTTAATATTCCCACCTTTATCTCTAATCGCTTCCAATATATCCTTAATAATATCAAGCCTTTCTCTTCTCTCGCCCATGGTTCAAAACCCTCAATAACATATAGAATAATACTAAAAATCCTACTAACTGCATAACTACTGCAACTACATATGATAATTCATAATAAATTTCTCCTAAATAAAATAATTGTGCACAAGCTAACAAAAAGAATGATACAAACACTAACTTTGAATTAAAGCTCTTTTTCTCTAAATAATTCTCATAGAAATTGTATGCTAACAAGAATAGTACTGCAAACAATGCTATATGAAATTTCAAGTAATATTGATATGAAACAACAGTCAAAGTAAACATCAAAGTCAAAATCAAGGTTCTAATCTTTGGTTCTTCAATCTTCAACGTTGTTATGAATAACAATGCATATGCCATCATTGTAAATAATACATAGATTAAGAATGCATAATCAAATCCGGATAATAATTCTAAAGCTAAAGCAATCTTATGTGTTGTTAATAATACCGTAGCAGCAAAGTACACAAAGAATGCAATGCTCATTAAACCAAATGCTACTGCAAAATATTTGTACCTTCGTTCTTCAGTTAATTTGTATGCTTTGTAACTTAACCCACCAATAAGTAAAGTAATCAACACATAAACTAAATTGAATAAAGAATCTAAACTCATAAACCAATAAGGTCCATTTAACAATACCATTATTCAAGACCTAAAATCAAATATTTATAAGGGTTGTGTAAGATTTTTCTATTTTTCATTCAAAATCTAGATGACAATTAATTTATCTTCACTTTCCAAAGATGTCATTTAAAAGCTTTATGTACGGAGTTTTCTTTTTGTTTATAAACCCCACGCGTATCATATAGTCAAGGACTTAAATAATTGAGCAAATTATGACTAAAAAAATGTTTTCTCCAAAAATTTTCTAAATGTTCATATAATTCCTTCTTGGAATTGTGTGATTCATTTGCAGTAACTTCCTCTCTAG
>Ga0208375_1001988_pt1 | contig 20416 bp, 20 predicted proteins | sample RifOxyD1_FD_184038 | JGI IMG/M metagenome (GOLD analysis project Ga0208375, IMG submission 184038) | Soil microbial communities from Rifle, Colorado - Rifle Oxygen_injection D1 (SPAdes) | ecosystem: Environmental > Terrestrial > Deep subsurface > Rock core/Sediment | place: Rifle, Colorado... | reverse complement strand
AATCTATGTTGACAGAGCATCAATAGAGAAGATGAATGGCGCGACAATTGATTATTATGATGCCCTGCAAGGCGCAGGATTCAGGATCCAAAACCCGCAAGCAACTTCCAAGTGCGGCTGCGGAACAAGTTTTGGGGTTTAATTCTTTTTTTGAGAAGTAAAAAAATGATGGGTTATTATTAATGTATATTATTAATTAGTTAAGAAACTCGTGGCATCGTAGTAGGTAATAAGAATTATTATAGGAGTTTTCGCTTACTCAAATGGAAAGTAGACCATTTTCTTCTCTTCTCGTGCAATTACAAATTCGTAGTCGTCTATCATACCTGCAAATTCTTGTCTAAGTTCGTTCATTATAGAGTCAAATTCATCAAAAGATTTCGCTTGTAATTCAATTTCAAAATCCCTGCCTCCAATCGTTCTGTTTACGTTGAGAATATTTGGATGTTGTAAACAAAACTGTTCTAATTCTTGTAATCGTTCTGTATTTAAGAGATTAATATAAGATTTGTAATATCTATATCCTAAAAAAGAAACATCAATCAGCGCCCTATAACCCTGAATGATCTTGTTTTTCTCTAATTTTTTCACGTGGTTTTTAATGACCTGGGGGCTTGTATGTAGTTTGGTTGCAATTTCAAGCAAAGGCATTCTGCCATTATCCGATAAAAGTTTTAATAATTGAACATCTAATTTATCGATAGGCACAATTTCTTTAGACGCGCCAACAATTGTCCCTCTTTCGGTATTTTTTTGATGAATAATGTATGATTTTGGGTACTGTTTAATGTGGGTATAAATAACCACGGACCTCTTACTGATATATCTTCTATACTTGGTCATAATCTTATCCCAATAATCATAAAAATCAAGAATATTTTTGACAGCAGTAGCATAGCCAACATCCCACTGCCCCTCTAATGTAACGAGCCACCAGACTTCTTTATCTTTGATCAAATTATTTTCTAATTCGTCTTGTTTTTCTCTTGTAATATTGTGGAATTTAAAATAAACTCTGATGCTTTGATAACCCAATTTTGAATAGTCTATAACCGTTATGTATCCAGACAAAACGCCAGCCTCTTCAAGACGCTTTATTCTATAGTCTACGAACTGTTTGGACTTTCTAATCTTCTTGCCTATTTCAGTAGTTGTGATTCTGGCGTTTTTGTCCAATTCAAAGAGGATTTTACGGTCATAACTGTCCAGTTTTAGGTCTTCTTTTGCCATATTTAAGACAATAATAATAAAAGCTATATAAATCTTTCTTTTTATCTAAATTTTAAGTAGTTTATTTTATTATTCTGTTTCTACAATTATCAACTAATAAGTAGTAAAATGACTAAAAAAATAATGCTGATTAAGCCTGCATATGAGACTGATGCAGTTTGGGATACAATTAGAACTAGTCATCCTCTAGGTTTATGGTGGATTGGGTCTGCACTCAAAGAAAGGGGTCATGAAGTAAGACTTCTTGATGAGACGGTAAGAGGTGGGGGTTTAGAAAAAAAAATTATGTTCAGAAGAGAAGTAGATGGTACTGAAAGCAGAGATATTCCAAGCGAACTTTCATATCAAGATTTTCAGCTTCAAAAAATGCATGATTTCAACAATCTAAGTCCAGATGAATTTGCTGAGAAATATTCTGCTTTTAGAGAGAATAAGATTGTAAGAGATATGGTGAGAACTGGAAATGCCATTGAAGAAACATTAGAAGAAATAGGGAAAATGGATCCTAACTTTGTGGGTATCCCTATCTTTGCCAGTTGTAATTATCCTGCTGCATTGACACTAGCTAATGCGGTAAGAACACATTATCCGCGCACAAAAATAGTAATGGGGGGACAGCATGCAACCGCACAACCTGAAGACGTTTTGGCAGGAGGAGCAGATTATGTAATTATAGGTGATGCAGTGAAAGCAATGATTAATCTTGTTGAAGATGGATCGAACATGAGGCTGATATTTGGAGGAGTATCAAACATAGGAGATTTTCCATTGTTAGATATGGATTTGATGGCTGAAAATTCATATCCTTTGAGGCCTACCCATACATACAACACACAAGGACGAAAATCTGTTGATTATATGTTCTCTAAAGGATGCTATCGTAGCTGTGAGTTTTGTGTAGCTGGGGAGAAAGAAAATCAGATTTCAACAACAAGACTCGAGCAAATAAATGAACAGCTGAAGAGATTTGCAGATGCAGGAATTGAAGAGATTGTAGTACAAGATGATGCTTTTTTATTCAAACCTCAAACAAATCTAAAATCGTATTTAGCGTTAATGAAAAAGCATGGCTTATATTGGCAAGATAATGGTGGAATTGAATTCGAAGGATTAACTCCAGCAGTTATCGATATGCTTATAGAATATCAAACCATTGGTGGAGGCAGAATAAATTCTTTATATGTTCCTCTAAACCCGCGAACAGGCACACACACGGAGAGCGCATTAAAAGATATGAAAAGGAGATTTGCCACTCATTTTTCACATATCAAAGTATTAAGGGAGTCGGGAATTTATGTTTGCACAAGTGAAATTATTGGATATCCTGGACAAACACTAGAAAGTATGGATGAAGATATTGTGCTTCATCAGCAATTGGTGAGAGAAGGCTATGTCGATAAATCTATGACTTTTGTAACTTCTACTCTTCCAGGAACAAAATTACATCGTGAACATCATCAAAACATTGTAAATCATACAGATTGGGCCTCTTACTCTAACTTTGTTCCCCAGAGTAGAACAGAAACAGTACGAGACATTCATGATATTGAAAGAATGACTGTTCGTAGAAACAAAGCGATGAATGATGTTCAGGTGAGTTATGCGTGGGGAAGCACTTTTCCAAATGAATGACCTATGTCAGCCTCACGAGAAGTATTTTAAGACGTAAGCGAAAATTTGGGTGAAGCGTAACCAAACGTGCCTGCTAAGGTGAAAAATTTCTCTTAACAATTCATTACAATTCATCAGGCCCTTCTTTCTTCCTGAGCAAGATATAAATTACTAACAGAATAACGATCACCACAAACAATACTCCCATAATTATTCCTCTTGTTCCAATGTCAAAAGGCAGGAATTCGATCAAACTTCGCAGGAATGATTTTTCTTGCTGTGCGGTTATGGCAAAGAAAGAAAAGTGGTCTACTTTTGCTTGATACAGCAATTCTTCTTTGGAAATCAGTTTTGTAGGCAGTTGTTGCCATCCATCTTCATACGTTTGGAGGGCAACGGTTTTTTCTGAGAATCCTTGTTCTTCAAGCCAGGATCTTAGAACAGTAAATTGGACTGTTACTGAATCAATATCATCTTCTGTCAAGTCAGCAGTTATCTCTACAAATTTATACACATTTTCTAATTCTGTGACATCGGCAGGTTTCTCAGAAAGAGTTTTGATGTCCAAAGATACTGTTTTTTCAACGTTGGATTTAATGTTGATTTCTGTAATAGGAATATTGCTTTTACTAATCTTTACCACCGCCGCCTCTTCTGGAGAAACAGTGATGCTTCCTGAAAACGTTGTTTCATCAATAACTACAGCGTCCTCACTTTTTTCTTCAGCTTCTTGTTTTCCTTCCTCAGCTGGCGTTTCAGCAGAACTTACTGCTTCTGGTTCATCTCCTGCTCCTCCCCCTGCTGGTGCTTCGGCAACAGCTACAGTGCTTCCTCCACCTCCTCCACCTCCTCCCCCGCCGCCGGCAGCGCCAACGCTGCCACCACCATCACTGCTTGAGGCAGTAGTGAAGCTATATCCACCTGAAGTGTTGCAATTTCCGGCAAAGTCACAAGAGGTAACATTATAATAATATAATGTGCCTGTGTTTAAACTGCTGAGCGTTCTGCTATGTGATGTCACGAAAGCTGTGCTGGAAGAAATGCTTCCTAAGGCTTCTGTCGTCCCGTACTGAACAGTTGAATTTGCTTTTTCACCAGTTGTCCAGGTAATTGTTGCCGATGTTGTGGAAGGACTTCCTGCGCTTACAGAAGTAATGTTTGGTACTACCGTATCAATAGTAAACGTAAAATTAGCAGATGCAAAAGAGTTTGCACCACCAGCATCAAACGCAAGGCAATTCCATAGATATCCGGCATTAGTGATTATTTGTTTCGTAAACGTTGTTGAATTGCTTGTTCCATTCAATGGTTTTGTTTCATTGGCCTGCCATCCATTACTCCAATTGCCGTATAATGTCACATTGGCAATTCCTGCATTATCCGTAACAGAGCAATTAAACGTTACGGAAGTGCTGGAGGAATTAAACCCATTTCCAGGGCTGTTTAATGTTACGATCGGCGTGGTGGTATCAACGGTAAATTGAATGGTTTCCGTCATATTGATGTTGCCTGCGGTGTCGTTGGCAAACCCAGTAACAGTATGTGTTCCATCAGCAAGAGATGATACGTTATAACTTGCTGTCCAATGACCAGATTGGTTAACTGCAGTTACATTAAAACCAGTTCCAGATGCATTGTCAAAACTGAACAACACCCGCTGCAAGGTAAGATTGGTATCACGAACTGTGGCATTAAATGTTTGATTTTCGGAAGCAAACGTGAAGCTGCTGCCATTGGAGGGAGAAATAAAGGTAACTGCTGGCGGCGTGTTATCGAGCGTAAACGTGATTGTTTCCGTGAAGTTGGTGTTTCCAAGAGTATCATTGGCAAAGATCTTAATTTCATGCGGCCCTTCTACCAATGTAGAAACATTATAACTCGCTGTCCATTGGCCGGATTGATTTATGGCAGTGACATTAAATCCATTTCCAGACGCATTGTCGAAACTAAACAGCACCGTTTGGATGGTAAGGGTGGCATCTGTTACTGTAACATTAAAGGTTTGATTGCTGGAAGCAACGGTAAAATTTCGTTGCGCTACGGGTGAATTAATGGAAACAGCCGGGGGAGTGGTATCAATGCGAAATTGTATGATCTCGCTGGTATTTCTATTTCCCGCGCTGTCATTGGCGAGAACGGTCATGGTATGCAGTCCGTTAGTCAGAAGAGCGAGGTTAAGGTTTGTGTTCCAATTTCCGCTTACATTTGTGGGGGTAACATTAAACCCATTTCCGGACGCGTTATCAAAACTAAACAAAACGGAAATACTTCCACTATTCAGTTCTTTAACGGTGGCATTAAATGCTTGTGTTCCCGTACTGAAATTAGTATCATTAGCAGGATTTGTAATGGTGACGATTGGAGCGACAGGGTCAATTGCCGCAAGAATATCAAGCCGAGAATAGTTTCTTCCTGAGCCGCTAGAATCATCGATCTGCTTGCCGGTAATTGTTAATTGATGTTCAATCTCATCCGGGGAAAGCGTTGGACGGTTTGCTAATCTCCAGTATTGTTTCAGCAAGGCGATCGCACCGGAAACATGGGGGGTAGACATCGATGTTCCAGAAAGAGTTTCCGTTCCACCTGTATTATAAGGGGCGGTGATAGACACGCCAGGAGCAAGGATCTCTAAAATGGTCCCGCGGTTATAATTAATTTCATCGTTATCATTCACTGCTCCTACGGGCGTGGCATTTTGCACACATGCCGGAAAACTGATGCCATTGGTAAACCCATTATTTCCAGAAGCGATAACCACACTAATATTCTGCTGTACTGCAGCGTCGATGCTGGCAGTCATGGCAGTATCATCAGTGTTGCAGTAGCTGTTGTACGGCCCGCCACCACCTAAACTCATGCTGATAACAGAGATGTTGTATTTTGTGGCATTGTTGGTGCACCATTCAATTGCCGAAATAACATCGTCTGTTCCACATGATGCTGAAGATGCGTTGTTACATACTTTGATCGCTACAATTTTAGCATCTTTGGCAATTCCGGTATACGTGCTTAAATTTCCTGCGGCAATACCAGCTGTATGCGTTCCATGGCCCTGGTCATCTTCAGCAGTACTCGCTTCACTTGTACTTCCTGTGCAACAACCTCCGCTAAGACTGCAGTAGCAGTACTGATTCAGAATTTTGTCTTTGAAAGCATCATGATCCGTGTCAATGCCCGTATCAATCATACAAATTGTTTCCCCTGCACCGGTAATGTTATACCCCCCGACGGAAAGATTCCACACATCATTGGCGTTTATTTGTGGGGCACTTGTATCAAGCGTGGGATGAAGAATTGTATTAAAGATGATTTTCTCGACGTTCTCATTTTGGCGTAGGCTGTCCAGACCTTCCTTCGTTATTTTTCCGCTGAATCCATTGACAATACTATATCGGCGATTGAGTTCAAACTCGTACTTCTCTTTTTGCCGTTCAGCACCTTGTTGTACACCCAGCCCATTATTCTCTTTTCTCTCCCGCAATTGTAACTTGCTCAGTACGTCATCCTGGACCTTGCGAACCATTTCTCTTCTTGTTGAAAATTGTTTGGAAGATTCAGAAGAAGTTACTTGCAGTCCAGGAGATTCTTCTATTGCTTTATCTTTAAGAATGACAATCACGGAAACTTCCTGGTTTTCTTCTAATTGGTCCAGAACGTCGGGTTCAATAGTGGCAGCAGAAACAGAATTAACGAGTAACAAACTACCTAGTAAAAGCATCAAAAAAAGTAAATACACTCCTCTCCTCATTTTGACATTTCTCAATCATTACCTTTTCTAAATAAGCATCACTTTCTGCTGCTCTGCAAAGATGGAACCAAGTCCCTCCCCGATACGAAATGAAAATTCTGCAAAGACGCTTGCCAGCGCATCAAAAAAACCAAGTTCTCTTTCATAAACGACATAATCAATTTCTTTCAACCCATAGGCGTCTTTCATGAACTGCTCCGCCGTATCTTTATCCCCTACCTGGTCTACTAGACCAAGGTTGAGAGCTTCTATGCCGAGATAGAACTCGCCGGTGGCGATGCCTTTTACTTTTTCTACAGGAAGGTCTCTATTTGCAGCAATTTCCTCGATAAAGAAGCCATGGATCTTGTTCAGTTTTGTTTGGAGAATCGCCCGTTCCTCATCTTGCAATTCGCGGAAGGGAACTCCCATGTCTTTGTATTTTCCCGCAACCAGCCGTTCATACCCGACACCATATTCTTCCATTAAGCCGCTAAATTCCAGATATGAAGAAATGACTCCGATACTGCCGGTAATGGACATCTTATTGGCAATGATCTGGTCTGCTGCGGAGGCAATCCAATATCCTCCGGAAGCGCCCACTTCCCTGATTAAAGCAACCACCGGTTTTTCTGTTTTTTTAAGAGCAGAGGCTATTTCATCTGATGCGACAGCTGACCCACCAGGTGAATTGATTTCAACCAGAATGACTTTAATTTGCGGATCCGTCCCTGCTTCTTTGATAAAAGCAACAATCTCCACTGATGAAGCAGTCGGGCTGCCAAGATAGTTCCCGCCATCGCCGGTAATTGGGCCTTCGATGGGAATGGAAGCGACATTTCCGACTTTTGATCCGTCAAAAAGGCTCATTGCCAAGGGAAGAATGATAAAAACAAAGACCAGTATGGCAACAATAGTAAGAACTATAGATTTTGTTTTACTTGGTTCTGTTCCTCTTTTTTTCATGCTTTGAAAGAAAGTGCTTTGCTATATAAATGTTTTTGCGAGAATCGTCGATAAGAAAAATGCAAAATGTTTTTAAATGAATAGTCGTTTTCAAGCAACATAGCGGGGTAGGGAAGCTAGGAGTACCCGATGAATTGGATAAATAAAATTTATCTTATGCGGAAGGCTCATAAGACTCTTAGTATGTCCTTGGACACCCATATCAGCAAAACTGAAGGGTAAAGATCGGAGGTTCAAATCCTCCCCCCGCTATTTTCTTTTCTCACGAGCCACTCCCCAGCGGACAAGTTCACGTAGACTATATAAATAAAGAATTTCTTTACTAAATATGAAAATACCAAAAAAAATAAAGATACCGAAGATGAGTGAAGATTTAGCTTATCTTTGTGGAGTTTTAGTAGGAGATGGTTCTATTGCCATCAGAGAAAATAAGAATGAGTATCTTGTTAATTGTGGTGGTAATCCAAAAGATGAAATACAGTTTTACAAAGAGATAATAGTTCCCATTTTTAAGAAGTTATTTGATATTAATATCAAAGATAAACTTATGGGCAAAACGTATGGTGTTAATATCTATTCTAAAAACTTAGTTTTATTCTTACTAAACAATATAGGTTTATCCAGAAGTCCAAAGACAGAGATTGGTATCCCTACAGGGTTTTATCAAAAGCAAGAACTTTTATTATCTTTCATTGCAGGAGTTGCAGATACTGATTTCTCATTTAAACTAAGAAAGGGAAATTATCCCATTATTTCGGGGTGTTCTAAAAGTAAAAATCTAATGCAGGAGATTTCCTTTATCTTAGAAAATCATGGATTTAAAGTACTAAGATATTTTGATTATAAAGTGAATGATCAACGCCTTAAGAAAGGATATAATATTATCAACAGAATAGACATTAATGGGCACGAACAATTTGCAAGATGGATTACTTTAATTGGTACTAGACAACCTAAAAACTTGTTAAAAATTGAGTTGTGGAAACAAAATAGGAGCAAAAAAAATCTATCCTAACATCCAGCCGATAAGCTGATCCGCTGACAACATTCCAGAACCTAGTAAGAATAAAGTAATTAATCCTGCCAGAATAATAGCGTCAAATTCCCAGCCTGCTTCCGGCGCTTTGGTAAACGGTTTCTTCCATTTGAAGATGCCCATAAGCAAAGCAGTAGACATGCTGATAATTAACAATCCTGCTGCAACCCTGGAGGCAACTCCCACAAGAATCGCAACCCCACCAAAAAATTCTGTCGCACCTAACACAAACGCCCAGAACGCGCCGGGTTTAAATCCTTCTGATGCTAACCAGCCGGCAACATTTTTGAAATCTTTAAACAATTTTGGATAGCCGTGGACAATGAAAATTGCTCCAAGAATCAGTCGTAAGGGTACAGATACCCATTCAACACCTATCACTGCCATTTGTAAAGAAAAGATATTTTCCTATTTAAATATTTCTAACGGAACGGACAACTTGGACACTGTAAATGACTCCCACCGCTCTTCCTTCCGCAACAGGTCGGTTTTCTTGCTGGAAGAGAATAAAAACTCGCTCCGCTGGAGGAAGAATACGCTGTTGATGATGTTGAATTATTGTATCCGGAATTTGAACTGTAATACACCATAAAAAATTAAAAGATTCTGGTATATATTAATCTTTCCTACAACTTTTTAATAATCGTTTTTAATATTATAAAATCATCAATCATTTTCTTTTTTATTGCCGGAAAGCGCATGCCCGCTGATGGGTGATAGGTAATAAAATACCGCTGATTATTTTTTTTGATAACTTTTCCATGAAGAGGTTGTATTTTTGTTTCATTCAATAAGGATTTTAGAGCAATGGAACCTAACACCACAACCAGTTTTGGTTTGATGATTTCAATTTGTTTCTCTAACCAGAGATGTTTACAGGTTGTTAATTCAATAAGAATTGGAGTGCGGTTTGCTGTTGGATGACATTTGACACTTCCCGTGATAAAGACGTCTTTTCTTTTGATATTTGCTATTTTCAATAATTCATCAAGAAATTTTCCTGATCGTCCAACGAAAGGCAGCCCTTGTCTATCCTCTTCATTCCCAGGGGCTTCTCCCACAAAGAATATTTCTGCCTTTGCTGGTCCTTCTCCAGGAACAGCCAAGGTTCGTGATTTATGGAGAGGACAGGCTGTACAGGTGCGGATGCCTTCTGATAAGGAAAATAATGAAGTCATCTTTTATTTATCCCTTTTTTTATAGCTCTTATATGTCCAGCAACACTTTTGCTGTCCATCCCTCTTTCACTTTGGCGACTTCAAACAGATGCATCGTGACTGCTTTTACATCTACTTTTGGATCGTGTTTCGTATGATCAACCTGTTCTCCATACGCCTTACAAGTTAAATAAAATTCCTGATATTTTTCTTCGATCTCGATATCAAACTTACTAAATACTAACAAGTCTGCATCTTTATAAAAAATAAGATCATCAATAAAATCAAACAGCAATCTTTCAATAGTATTATTCTTTCCTGTAATAGTCACTTCTTGCAATGGTTCAACGGTTTTAACATCAACCTGGGTATCTTCCACAGCCAAGGCGCATTGCTCAAACAACTCTGGCAGAGTAGGCGCTTCTGCTTGGAATAAAACGTCTGCGGTATGTTCGAGAAAAGTGTAGGATGGTTTCATGAAAAAGATAATGTAATGGTTATTATATAAATCTTTTAGTTTGCTAAAGTAAGTTTGATTTTATTTTTCTTTTTTGAATATTCTAAGAATCCTTCTTCTTTCAACCTTGCGCACAACATCAGTAACCACTCTTCTTCGTTTGTTGTATAATCCTTCTTAATTTCTTTTCCCAATTCTTCAATACCTACTTCTTTCATTTCATTCTTCCGCACAAACTCCACGATTCTTCCCCGGAAAATCCGGTTCGGGATGTGTTTTCCATTTTCCATCACACCTTGCTCTACTTTTTTTTCCATCACGAATAGTACTTTTTCTTTTTTCGTTTCATATAACGGAAAAAATTGGCAAGAATCGGCCAGGGGACAGGCGGAACATAACGGATTCTTCCGTAGGCATACTAACGATCCAAAATCCATTAATGCATTATGCAAATCCCTACTTCTGTTATTGGGGATTGTCTTTTTAACTACGTTGTACCACTTTTCTTCTTCCTGTTTTGAACCAGGCAGTCCCTGATCTTTTCCTGCAAAAAAACGGTACAAAATCCGCCGCACATTGACGTCAATCGCCGGTTCCGGCTTGTTGAAGGCAAACGACGCAATGGAACCTGCTGTATATGGACCTATTCCTGGCAGGGTGATTAATTCTTCTGCTGTTCCCGGGATGTTGCCCTCATATTTTTCACAGATTACTTGTGCAAATTTATGCAACAATAGTGCTCTTCGGTTATATCCGAGACCGCTCCAGGCCTGAATAATGTCTGCTTTGGAAGTCTTTGCCAAATCATGGATCGTAGGGAATTTTTCTGTAAATTCACGAAACTTTTCCATCACGCGGGGCACTTGTGTCTGTTGCAGCATAAATTCAGAAACAACAACATGATAGGGATTAATATCCGTCTTACGCCAGGGAAGATCACGTTTATGATGCGAGTACCAGTGTAGAACTTTTTGAGAGAAGATGTTACATGCGGTAGATTTATTAAACATGATGAACTCTCTCTTTTGTACGCAAATCTAACATTTTCTGAAGGGTAGAATCAACGTCCGCGCAAAACTGTCTTCGACGTAATTCTGGACAGTAATCCTTTGAGAAATGGAATGTTGAAATGACAGCATCCAGACCAGTCCGTGAAGCAGTAGTAACAAATTCGCTTGGGCCTGGTTTTGGATCATATAATTCTTGTGTTGTCACAATGATGGCATGGGGATTAAGAAAAAAGACTTTCTCCACTTTTATAATTGGCGGAAAAGAGTTCATAACATCCATTAAAAAATCTGCGTTTAACTGGTGTGGATGAAATTTTGGCGGATGACGGCTTCCACGGCGTGCTTGCTGGAGGTAGGATGCGTAACTCCGTTTAGGATGAGCATAAAATTTAGCAGAATCATCAACATTCTCAACAGTCATTGGTTTTCCATACTGTTTTAACAGAACATCGACTCTTTGTTCTATCAAATCGAGATATGATGAAGGAACAAAATGTTCTCCGTAGATAAAAATGGCGTTTGATTTTTGAACCATAGATCCATAAAAAAAAGCTGTTTTTTAATAATTTATTCCCTAATTTACTTTTTCTTTCTTTTGTTCTTATCTTACTTTTTCTTTATCATATAAAAGATTTCATTTTCAAACTCCAGAGTCCGATAATGGTATCCCAAACGATGGCACAGTAATTCAATCCATTTTCTTCTGGGATAATTCATCTTCCTGCCGCTCATCGTTAACGTAGGAAAACTAACAACCACAACCCTTGCGGGAATGTTTTGGAGTACTTTCTCTGTTACTTTGTGTCCTTTTCCCTGATCAAGAACATCGGTCATCTTAAACAGGAAACAAAGATCTACTTCTTTGAGTTTTGCGAGTTTTGCCATCTGAAGAGCATCAAGAACGGCGGCATGGCCTGCAAAATTGACATTTTTTTTATGCAGTTCCTGAAAAAAAAGATCCAATAATTCCACTTCTTCTATACTGATATCGTACGCATAATACGTACATTTCTGCAATTTCATAAACGGAAGGGAAAAAGGGTTTATCCCGCAGCCAAGATCGATGAGTTTTGTTGGTTTTCCCGTGATGGAAAATATTTTGTCGTATAACTGTGGATAATACGATACGCGTTCTCTCGTGGAAGCATGCGTTGCCAGTATTTTTTCTATGGTCTTTCTTCTTTGACGTAGAGAACCTTGCAGCCATTCTTCAAACAATTCTCTTCTTTCCTTCCCTTCTTCCGTCGTTCGAAACAAACTATATATCCGCCGCAACTTGGCTCGCACTTCTTTGATAATTTGTTTGTATTTCTGTGATCGCGGATTGGCAAGTTCAGAAATTCTTTGCGGGTTTTGTTGAAAATAGGAATAGACGTGATCACGGACAAAGTCATTGCTAATCTGCTGTAATTCTTTCTTTTGTTTAATTGCGAGAATGAGTTCACGGATTTTCTCTTCGTCCACCAGCTTCTTTCCGATCAGCATCTTTCAAACAATCAAAAGAGACTATAAAAAACTTTATACAAAACTTTTTAAACTGAAAGAAAGCTATTCTCCCATGGATAAATGGGCAAGAATAAAATACCATAGCAAGCAAGCCTGGCGTTTTTTCTGGCACGATGATTCTGTCTGGAGTTGGCTGGCAAACCTTATCATTGCTTTTCTTGTGATACGCTATCTTGTTTATCCTCTGTTAGGAGTCATTCTGGGGACAGGTTTTCCCATCGTTGCTGTGGTGAGCGAGAGCATGGAACACGGTCTTCACAGGGGAGTTCTCTGCGGCCAGCAATTTGCGGAATTTCAACATTCTTTCGATAACTATTGGGACGTTTGCGGGAAATGGTATGAACAGCAAGATATTACCAAACAACAGTTTAGAATGTTTCCTTTTAAAAATGGATTTGATAAAGGGGATGTCATCATTCTCTGGAGAGCACATAGAAACAATGTTGATGTTGGTGATATACTTGTGTTCCAGGGAAATAAACCCCAGCCGATCATTCATCGCGTTGTAAAAACGTGGCAGGAAGACGGCGATTATTTTTATCAAACGAAAGGCGACCATAACAGTGAAAGCATTGCCGGTTCGTTAGGGGAAACGAAAATCAGTGAAGACCGTGTCTATGGGAAAGGGGTATTACGGATTCCATATTTGGGATGGGTTAAAATTCTGTTTGTGAATGCCGTCCAGCCCTTTGGGATCACGATTGAGAGATAAAGTATTTAAATAAAATGTTAATCCCCCTAAGAAAGATATGCGAAAAAATATGCGGAGGGTGATATCCTATGTTTTGTCCCGAATGTGGTTCAATCTTGCGGCCAAAAGATAAAGGCGGTAAAAAAGTATTATTTTGTTCTTGCGGTTATAGCAAAGCGCCGGCAGGGGAAGCCAACACGGCGATTAAAGAAACCGTTCCTCCTAAGAAGAAGATAGAAGTCATTGAGAATATCGAAATGAATCCCAAGATGCGCACGAGGTGCGAGAAATGCGGGCATGATGTTGCTTATTTCTGGACGCAGCAGACGAGGGGTGCGGATGAACCGGAAACACGTTTCTTTAAGTGCGAAAAATGCAGCTATACATGGAGAGAATATGCCTAGTCCACAGAATGCCATTGCTCCCCAGGAAGTGCTTGCTGTTATACAACAGGACGATCTTTTTCAGCAATGGCAGGAACGCAACAAGGAAGCATTTCTGTCTCATTTTTTTTCTTCTGTAACGGCTGAAGGCACACCAACACAGGATTGGGAAGTTGGATTTTTCAATCCCGCCACAGAAAAAATTACGGTGTTTTTGCAGACGAACAACGCTATTGAAATTAAACCAGCGGATGATGTTTTTAAGAATGAATCAATGACCGTAGAAAAGTTAGATGTGGAAAAGGTCATGATCCCGTTTGAAAAAGCCCGGGAATTATGTTTGGATAATGTACCTGCTTATTTTCCCCGTGAACAGTTTGGCAACGGATTTGTTACCTTGCAAACGATTAATGGAAGAACATTGTGGAATTTCACGTTTATCACCCAGTCATTGAAATTTGCGAATGTGAAGATTAATGCTGAGACTGGGGAAGTTAGTTCTCATGATGTCATTGAATTGGTGCAGAAGTAATTACGTTGTTTTTTTAAAATAAAGTTCCTGATTAATGAATGGGACCAAAGCCATTACCAGTCCATGGACATATAATTCTTTTCTGTCCATGATCCCATTGGTGAGAATGCCGATAGTTCCCGATTTTTGTTTGACGTTCTGCTGGCCGGTATGATGATCCATAACTTTTCCCAGTTCTTCTCCGGCGAGGAGTTTCTGGACAACACTCTGAGGAAGCGTAAAATGGGGAGATTTCCCAAAACTTTCCCTTCCCGTACGATCAATAATGCACATTGTTCCGAAGGAGAACCACGTTGCATACGTTTCCTCAATCCCTCCTTCGATGCCTACAAAATATGCGGCATCCGGATGTTGTTCCTGAGCAAGTTGCCACAAGGCCAAGGCTCTGTTTCGTGCGCCATCATAGGTTTGGTTATTTATGGGCTGATCAGGAACTTGGGAAGGGACATCAATACCAATCACCTCAACATCTCCAAAAAATTTTGTAAATGCTTCCTTGGTGGCACTTACTTTTACTGGATTTTGGGAACCGACGAGGATTTTCATGAGTACAATTCGACAAAGATAGTTAATAAGCTTTTTTAGACTAAAGAATATACCCTAAATACAATTTTAAAGTAACAAATTGCCTTTTCATTTTTCAAGTGGTATCGGCTTGAAGAATATATTTTCCACGTCAACAGTCTTTATATATGATGCTACTCTTTCTTGTAATGTCGATAGATGTTAAAAAGGGGTGATAGATTTTTTATGATTTCCTACAAAGCCATGATGAGCAGTAAAAAGCTGAATTCGTTCTTTAAAGAAGAGAAAGAAGAAGTGGCTGAAGAAAAGGAATGATTTTTGCTGGCATCTGATATTTTTTCGTCGCTTTCTTTATACTATTTTCTTGCTATATTCTAGTATCTAAAATATTATTAATGATCAATTCTGAAAGCATCGTATGAGCACATCCGTTTCATCAGATACCATTGACGAACAGGTTATTGCTGCCTGGAAGAGGCATGTTTCTGAACTTGCTGAAGCAAAAGATGACCTTCTTGAATCTATACGCCCATTTTATCCTGATGCAAGAACTGCTGCTGAGATTCTGCAGGAAGTACACAGTAAATCAGAAGGAGGGAGGGAATTATATAAAAAGATAGTAGAACAAACTCCACAGTATTATGTTGAGAAAAAAGAAGAATAAAAAAATATTAATCAGTGAAAATTCCTTGGAAAAAATAAATTAATCATTATACCCAAAGAGTTTATCAACTTCATATTGAACTTCTTTCGTAACTTGTTCGAGAGATTGCGAGCCGTCAATCATAACCACGTTTTGCTGCTTCCCTGCCAACGTAATTGCTCTATTATAATTCTCCGCTGTTCTGGAAAGAAACCCTTCTTTCTTTTCAAAATATTCAGGATCACCGGCCCGATTTTGCATAATTCGTTGTACTGCGATTCCTGCCGGAACGTGTAAATACAGTGTCAAGTCTGGTGCGCGCATGCCTGTGTGCATTTCAAGCAGCTGTTTCATCTCTCCACCCTGTGTTGATTGATATGCTAGGGTTGAAAGCATGTGGCGATCTGAGATAACAGGCAATCCCAAATGGGTGGCATAGTTAACAACATTCTTAAGATGCCATTTTCTGTCGTTGACAAACAAATTTGCCCAGTGGACAAAATCGTGAATTTCTTTTTCGTCGGATAATAATCTTCCTTCCAGCCTCCGTCTAATTTCTGTTCCATAAACATTTAGTGAAGTAGGTTCTCTTGTTAAAACAGGAGCATTGGCTTTGTCTTTCTGAAATAAATAGGAACTCAGTGCTGCCGCTTGGGTGGTAGTGCCGGAACCGTCTATTCCTTCAAAGACAATGAATTTTCCAATGTTCGTTCCAACCATTATTATTCTCTCTTTGGTTTTCTTATATAGGTGGAAAAGGAATAACCACTCCTCTCCAGATGTTCTGTTTCAACCCATTCATCAAAATTAACTTTCGGAAAAAGAGTATCCCCTTCATACTCTTTATGCACATGCGTTAATTCCAGTCTGTTTGCCCGCGGAAGGGCTTCCCGATAAATGCTTCCCCCGCCAATGACAAATGCTCTATCATAGTTAATTTCTTCTTGAAATGGTCTTTTTTCTTGTAGTGATGAGAGCGCATCTTCCAGTGAATGGACAACATAAATTCCGTTGGAGTTATAATCATCCTGCTGTGTCAGAACCATATTCAATCTTTTTTTCAGCGGCCTAACTTTTTCCGGGATAGATTCATACGTTTTCCTCCCCATAATCACAGGATAGCCAACTGTAAGGAGTTTAAAACGTTGTAGATCTTCCGGAATATACCAAGGGGTCTGTCCATCTTTTCCGATAACATTATTTTTAGCCAATGCGGCAATTAAAGTTAATTCCATTGTATACACCCTCCTGTTGATATTATACTAAGATATTATCTTAAATTCTTTATACTGCAATTTCAAATTTGATATTTGGATGACTCTTATATCTAATTACTTGCGAATCCGTATGTTTCCATTCAAAAAAAGATGTGAGCGGGTTTGTGTTAATCTGTGGTAAATCATAGGGTTTTCTGATGAGTTGTTCTTCTGCTCCTTCCCGATGGTTTACATAAATATGAGTATCTCCCAGGAATCCGGTTAATTTTCCTTCTTGAAATTTCCCTTCTTTTGCAAGCAAATGAAGCAACGTGGCGTAACTGGCAATGTTAAAAGGCAGTCCCAGCATGGTATCGACAGAACGCTGGTTCCACATAAGGTTGAGTTTATCACTAATAACTGTTACCTGAAATGAGTAATGGCATGGAGGCAACGCCATTTGATGCAGCTGAAGAGGATTCCACGCGCTTACAATCATTCTTCTGTCGTGGGGATTTGTCTTTAATGTATCTACAAGTTCTGCAAGTTGATCTGTGCCCTTAAAAAGATAATTTGCATCTGGTCCTTTATATTCTGCGCCAAAATGCCGCCACTGGAATCCATAAATGGGTCCTAAGTCACGCTCTTCTTTCATTTTTTGTTTTGTTTCTTCATCATTTTTATAGGGAACTTTCTCTGGGTTGCACCATTCATCCCAGATATGATTATTTCTTTCTTGCAGCCAGCGTTTGTCGGTAAGCCCCTGAATGAAAAATTCGAGTTCAGATGAAATTAAACGGAAAGGAACTTTTTTTGTTGTCAACAGAGGAAATCCGTCTGTCATATCATGTTCAAATTTCATCCCAGAAAGAGCCAAAGTATCGATACCAGTTCTGTTTTCTTTCTTTACTCCGTTTTGCAGGATCTGACGAACAATATCAAGATACGCTTCCATTGACAATGGAAGAAAATACACTTATTTAAATCAATTTATCTCCCCGTAAATAGAAATCCAAGGCTTTGTATCAAAGAATAACGTCCAAAAAAATACCAGACAAAACACTTTTAAAAATACTATCAGCCAAGAGTGATTCTTTTTATGGAAGATGTACTTACCCTACACTTTCTTCAAATTCATCAGCACAGTCTTTGGAACAAAAGGTATGTTTGTCCCCTTCCAGCACGCGATGATGTGCTTTTCCTTTAATTGCCGTTCCGCACTCTGCGCATTCTGTCACTTCTTCATCATCATCGTAGCCTTTCATAAACCCTTCTTCAAGGAAAGAAGTATCTTCTTCGTCCTCAAGGACGGTCCTTTCTTCTTCAAATTTTTCCATGGTATTTTTAATGCTTCTACAGATCTTTTTTAAACCTTTTGTTTATACTGTATATGCTTTATTCCATTTTTGCTCTATTTCCCTGGCGGGCACTATCCAAAAAGCGAGTGATTTTGGAATGAGCGCTGTGACGTGAGCGAGCCGAGCTCGCTGCGGCGAGCTCTGGCAAGTCGGGGCCAAGAGGTGAAGCGAGAACTACCTTTTACTGTATTGGTAGGTGCAACCCTTTGATAAAACTTAAACTATTATGCACTGGTAGGAGCGAGGTTGCACGAGCTGAACGGCCCGTCAGCGTTCATTCTGACGAAAAAACGCCGCCTGTACCGTTCGCTCAGTTTGCGTTTCGATGATTCTTCCGATGAAATATAGAATCAATTTTATCGATAACGCAAAAAATTTTATCGATAACGCAAAACGTATGGAATTCTTGTTATACGTAGCGAACCTTTGATGGTGAGCGGAGTTTTTTTGTCACCGAGAATTTAGCCGTTGTCGTACTTTTGTATTTAAGAATTAAAAAGGCTTATATATTTATAAATAAATAATTGAATATTATGGTTAATTCAGAATATGGAAATTTCTGGAATAGAGTTTTAGCTTTTATTATTGATGGTATTGTTATGGGGATTATTAGTTTTGGGTTATCAATTCTTTTAACTTTTACAATATCGGGTTTGGATGAAAATTTATGGTATCTTGGATTTATAATTGCAGGATTATATTTTTCAATTTTGAATAGTAAAATTGGAAATGGACAGACATTAGGAAAGAAAATATTAAAAATTAGAGTTGTGGATAAATATGGAAAATTGATTAGTCTATTTGATTCCGCTAAACGTTATTTGATACTTAGTATTTTCATATTTGGTTCTGGAGTTACTGCTATGTTTAATACAATGTTATATCCAAACCTTACAGTTACTTTTATCATTTATTCTATAATAACAATATTATCTACTGCTGTGTTTCTGGGTATTGCTGGATTTCTAATTTATAATAAAGAAAGGAGAGGGATTCACGATTATTTAATTAACACAGTTGTAGTTAAAAGTAAAAGCCCATCTGATGTAAAAGTATCAAAACTAAGACCATTTGGTCAATTTATAAAAGAGCAAAAGGTTGGATTTATTGTTATATTAGTATTATTTGTAATTACATCTTCATTGTTGATTATTGTACCAAAAGCAATTTCTGATAAGGTTTCTGATATGGAACAGATAAATGAGATATTACCTATAAAAGAAGAATTGGAGAGAAATATTCCAATTTCTAATGTAGGAGTCCAGTATCAAACATCATCATTTTATGATTATACAACAAAAGAAAAATCTATAACTAAAAATTTTGTTGTGACTGGATTTGCTGATTATAAATTATTAAAAGATGAAACAAAAAGAGAAGAATTGCTATTGTCAATCAAGGAAACTGTTGAAGATTCTTATCCACAGATTGTTGAATATGATAATATTTTGATTGTTTTGAGAACAGGTTATAATCTTAAGATAGGAAATTTCCATATGACTTTTAAGGAAGTTTATCCAGTAGAATAATTCTATTAAATACAAAAGTTAGGTCAAAGTGAAAGGTAGCCGTATAACGTCTTACATTATGCGAAGACAACAGCGTTTAAATTCTCGGCGTTAGCCCTCGCTTCTCGAAGGAAGAGATTATGACATTAGTTATAATTGAGCTTTGTATGAGAGGAAAAGCCTTCCATCCTAAGAAGTCGCAGAGGTGACAAAAAAAATACGTATAACAATAATTACGTGCAAGCAATGGTTGTTCTTCACTCACACATTGGTACGGGCGGCGTTTTTTCTAAAATCACTCGCAAAAAGAATAGTGTCTCCTAGCTTTATTGTTTATAATATTCCTGCAGCAGCAACCGGGTTATTTTGCTTATGGATCGTTCCAAAGAAAATGAATACGCCACTGTTTTTCGTGCATTTTGCCCTAGCCTTGCCCGCAGGGAGCTGTCGTCAAGAAGTTTTTGTAACTTCATCGCTAATGTCGACGCGCTGTTTTTCGGGAAAAAGATTCCATTGTAATCCTTCACGATGTAATTCTTCATGAAACCAACTTTGGAAACAACAACTGGTACACCACAGGACATCGCTTCCAACGTCGCCAGGGATGTTGTCTCCGTCAAACTGGGCATGACAAAGATGTCCATGGCTTTCGCATAATCGTAGACATTGTTTACGAAACCGGTGATTGTGCAATTTTTGAGGGACTGAAATTCTTTCTTTTGGTCCTCTGGACCGTCTCCCACCATCAGCAAATGGAGACGTTCCTGGTTCTTCAACCTGCGAAAAGCCTGGAGCAATATTCCCGGATTTTTTTCTTTTGATATCCTGCCTACATAGCCAATAGTTGATAGATTCGCCAGTTTGAGACTTTCTTTGCTTT
>Ga0208375_1001987_pt1 | contig 20422 bp, 16 predicted proteins | sample RifOxyD1_FD_184038 | JGI IMG/M metagenome (GOLD analysis project Ga0208375, IMG submission 184038) | Soil microbial communities from Rifle, Colorado - Rifle Oxygen_injection D1 (SPAdes) | ecosystem: Environmental > Terrestrial > Deep subsurface > Rock core/Sediment | place: Rifle, Colorado... | reverse complement strand
TACGAGCGAGATTGCAATGAAACGGCTTGCGTGGCTGTGCGCCTTTGGCGGCGTGTTTCTTGCCGGTCTCGGGATAAACGGACTGCTCGGATTTTTCGGCCGGTCCTTCATGATCAATTTATAGGATGCGGGGAATTATAAAATGGCAAAACCTCACAGGTTGATAGTAGTGGGCGGAGGCCTCGCCGGCCTTATGACGACAATCAAGGCGTGCGAAGCGGGAATGGAAGTTGATCTGTTTTCGATCGTACCCGTCAAGCGCAGCCATTCGGTGTGCGCGCAGGGCGGGATCAACGGCGCCGTCAACACAAAAGGCGAGGGCGACTCGCCATGGGAGCATTTTGACGACACGGTTTACGGCGGCGACTTTCTTGCCAACCAGCCGCCCGCCAAAAAAATGTGCGATGCCGCGCCGGGCATCATCTATCTCATGGACCGGATGGGCGTGCCGTTCACGCGAACGCCCGAGGGGCTTTTGGACTTCCGCCGCTTCGGCGGCACGAAACACCATCGCACGGCTTTTGCCGGCGCATCGACCGGTCAGCAGCTTTTATATGCGTTGGACGAGCAGGTCAGGCGTTTTGAAAGCATGGGCAAGGTGCGCAAGTTCGAGTGGTGGGAATATCTCGGTTTCATAAAAGACGGTGAAGGCATCTGCCGCGGCATCACCGCGCAGAACATCGTCACGATGGAAATCAAAACCTTCCGTGCCAGCGCGGTGGCGATCGGGACGGGGGGGCCGGGGATCGTATTCGGCCGCTCGACCAATTCGCTGATCAATACGGGTTATGCGGCGGCGATCACGTATATGCAGGGCGCGAAGTATGCAAACGGGGAGTTTATCCAGGTGCATCCGACCGCCATGCCCGGCGAAGACAAGCTCCGTCTCATGAGCGAGAGCGCGCGCGGCGAGGGCGGGCGCATGTGGGTCTACAAGGACGGAAAGCCCTGGTACTTTCTGGAAGAGATGTATCCGGCTTACGGAAATCTCGTGCCGCGCGATGTGGCGACGCGGGCGATCTACAAGGTTGTATATGACATGGGGCTGGGCATAAACGGACAGCCGATTGTTTATCTCGATGTTTCGCACATGCCATCTGGCGTGATCCGGCAGAAGCTCGGTGCCATATTGGACATCTATGAAAAATTCATGGGTGACGATCCGACCAAGGTGCCCATGAAGGTGTTCCCGGCCGTGCATTATTCGATGGGCGGACTGTGGGTTGATTATGACCAGATGACAAACGTGCCCGGGCTTTTTGCCGTGGGCGAGGTTGATTATTCCATCCACGGCGCCAACCGCCTCGGCGCAAATTCGCTTCTGTCGTGCATTTATGCGGGCATGGTCGCGGGCCCCGCGATGGCCAAGTGGTCAAAAGGCCTGGGGACGCATGAGGACGATGTTTCGCCATCCGTTTTTGATGATGCCTCGAGAATCTTCTCCGACAAGATTGAAAGCATGAAGAAGATGGACGGACCCGAGAATCCGTATCTGCTCGGGCAGGAACTCGGCGAATGGATGACCAAGAATGTCACGGTCATCCGCTACAACGACCGCCTCAAGGAAACGGACCAGAAGCTTGTGGAGATCCTGGACCGGTGGCACAGGATCGGCATCAAGGACCGCGGCGGCTGGGCCAACCAGACGCTTCACTGGACGCGGCAGCTTTATCCGATGATCCAGCTTGCGCGCGTGATGACCATCGGGGCGCTTATGCGCGACGAGAGCCGCGGGGCGCATTACAAACCGGATTTTCCGCAGCGTGATGACACGAAGTTTTTGAAAACCACCATCGCCGAGTACAAACCAGGCGGCGCGCACGGCGCGCCGGCAATCAGCTATGATCCGGTTGATGTGTCATTGATCAAGCCGCGTCCGCGCCAGTACGACGTGGACAAGAGCGCGAGCTGAGGGGCGGGGGAGATATGGAAAAGGAAAAGAACAGGCAGCAGGACAAATCAGGCAGGATGATCGAAGTGCACGTAAAACGCCAGGATACGCCGGATGCGCCGGCCAAATGGGAGGTGTTCCAGATCAAGTGGCGTGCCAATCTTAACGTGATTGCCGTGCTGCAGGAGCTGCAGATCCATCCCGTGCGCGCCGACGGACATGCCACGACGCCGCCGGCCTGGGAGGCCGCGTGTCTTGAAGAGGTTTGCGGCACTTGTACCATGATCATAAACGGGGTGCCGAGGCAGGCCTGCGCGGCGCTGGTCGACAAGCTTGAGCAGCCGATCAGGATTGAGCCGCTTTCAAAATTTCCGGTCATGAGGGACCTGATGGTGGACCGCCAGAGGATGTTCGATCATCTCAAACACGTCAAGGCGTGGGTGGGTATTGATGGCACCTACGAACTCGGGCCGGGGCCGCGCTATTCGAATGATCTCGCGCAGGAACGATACAAGCTCTCCGAGTGCATGACTTGCGGCTGCTGCGTCGAGGCGTGTCCGCAGTACGGGCCGCACGCGAAGTTCATCGGTCCGCAGGCTGTCAACCAGGTGCAGCTCTTCAATACGCATCCATCCGGCGCCCTGAACGCCACCGAGCGGCTTGAGGCGGTGATGGGCGATGGCGGGGTGCAGGATTGCGGTGATGCGCAGAATTGCGTCAAGGTATGTCCCAAGAAGATTCCGCTCACCGAATCGATCGCGAAAGTGAGCCGGGCCACTACGGTGCATGCGATCAAGAAGATCATTGATTGACGGGCAAGCGAGCCAGTGCGAAGGGTGCCTGAATCCGAAGTCGAAAGCGAATTCGAGCGCCAGTATGCCTGGGGCGACGATGAGCGCAATTTTTATCATCCGCTGAAAAAAAAGGCGGCCGTGCTTGGCTGTCATCTCAGGCTTGAGACCGTGGTTTCGCTTGTGAAAAGGTATGTGAAACCGTCCGGGCGCGCCTTGGGGCGCGCCTTAGGGCGCGTGGCTGATTTCGCCAGCGCGCAGGGCAATTACGCGCTGGCGCTTGCCGAGGCGGGTTATGATGTCACGGCGGTCGACATCAATGAAGAATTTTTGCGCTATGCCCGTAAAAAATACGAGCATGGAAAATTCACGACCGTGCAGGCCAATATCATCGGGTACCGGGACGGTGCGAGGTTTGACGGTTTGATTCTTGGCGAAGTGCTCGAGCACGTGGCGCACCCGGGTGAGCTTCTGAAGTCCGCCTTTGAAAATTTGAGACCGGGCGGATTTCTTTTCATTACAACGCCGAACGGCGCGCAGCATGGTCAGAAATTGCCGACTTTTTCGCAGGTGACGGATTTTTCTGCTTTCGAAGGAAGACAGTTTCATTGGGGAAATCATCTGTTTTTGTACACGCCAAACGAGCTTCGCGGTCTATTTGATGCGGCCGGGTTTGAGGTCCTGGAGATGTTCGGGGTCAACAGCGACTATGTGAGCCAGATCAAGGGGGTGAGGTTCTTGCTTCCTTATTTTTTGTTGCGCTGGATGGAACGTCGCACGCGCACATGGCGCATCCGGGGCCATGAATCTACAAATACTTTAGTGGCGGTTGGCCGGAAAAGGCAGAATTCTGCGTTGATGTCCGCAAAGTAAAATATCTTAACAGGATCTTCACTCTTACTTTCAGCGCTGAAACCGACGATAACGGTCGGTTGGCCACATGAAAAGCCCGAGCGCCGCCCAGATGCAGCCAAACGTGATGGCGTGCGCGCGCGTGAATTGTTCGCCGTAAACCGCAACTGCGAGCAAAAACTGCAAACTCGGTGAGATGTATTGCAAAAAGCCGAGTGTCGAAAGCGTTACGCGCTTTGACGCTTCGACAAAAAGCCAAAGCGGTATCGCGGTCACCGCGCCGCCCACAACAAGCAGCCATGTGGTTGACGCGCCAAAATCCGGCAGCGGAGAGACAAAACCAGTTCCGTTTCCCCCGGACTCGTAAACCACAAGCCCGATCGCTACCGGCACGCCAAGCAGCAGTGCTTCAAATGTTGATGCCTCAAGCGGTCCGCCGCAGTGTCCGGCATCGCATTTTTTACGAATGAGTCCGTAGAGCGCGAACGAGAATGCCAGCCAGAGCGGAATCCAGGGGGAAGTCATTGTGCCGCCCGCGCCGAACCCGCCTGAAGCCATATAAAGGACGCCCGTAAAAGCAAGCGTCACGGCAGCGATTTGCTGCCGCGAAAGCTTTTCGCCCAGGATGACGACACCAAGCAGTATGGTCATCATCGGATTTATGAAATACCCCAGGCTCGCGTCCAGTATCCGCCCGGTGTTGACCGAATAAATATAAACCAGCCAGTTGGAGCCGATCAGAAGCGCCGACAAAAAAAGCTGCAAAGGATGCCGACGCATGAGCGCGCCGAGCCGCCTGAAGGCCGCCGGTCCGTTTTTGAGACGCAGGATCAAAACAAAAAACAACGCCGCCCACACCATCCGGTGCGCGACAATTTTATACGGATGCACATTTGCAAGCTGCTTCCAGAAAAACGGGAACAGTCCCCATGTCCCGTAAGCTCCGACGGCAAGTGCCACGCCCAGATGTGATTTTACAAGCCGCAGCAGCATGCTTATTTCCGGTATTTTTTCAGATTTTCAAACGAGCGGTCGTAGGTTTTCTCGCCTTCGGCGTTGAAATAGCATGCCGGAAACTCGCCCATGCTGCGGTGATAAGCGAGGCACTCGCAGCATTTGCCTTTTTTGGAACAGGAATAGGTGCAATTGCAGTCTTGCATGTTCTTTTTCTTTTCGGTGCAGTCGGCCATGGCGGCTAGCTCCTCTTGAGTTTTTCGAGCACGAGCGCGGTGCGGCTCGGGAGGTACATGTTGATAAAATGCTGTAAATCGTCGCCGTGGAAGCCGCCCCCGGAGGTATACGTCTGTCCCGCTTGAAGGCGTTCGAATCCACCGAACTCCGGGCTGTCGGAATCGAGGAGGAGGCGGTATCTGCCTTCCGGTGCCTTTACCTGGTAACCGGTGAACGACCTTGTGGCGTCGAAGTTGAAAACAAAAAGGAGCCCGGCGCGCGAAAACGACAGTGTATGGTCGTCGACATGCTCGTGCCATTTCCAGGGACTTTCGGAGCGGATGAGATCGTACTTGGCGGCGATGCGTATCATCGCCTCGTCAAACTCCGCCAAAAAACGGTATTTCAGTTCCGGATTGTCGCGGAGGCTCCATTGCCTGCGCGCGTAGTGATACGACCAGTTGTTGCCCTGACGCGGAAAATCGATCCATTCGGGATGGCCGAACTCGTTGCCCATGAAGTTGAGATACGCGCCGCCGGCGGTTGCAAGCGTGACCAGGCGGATCAGCTTGTGGAGCGCGATGCCGCGGTCGATCCGGAGATTTTGTTTTGCAATGCTCATGTCCCAGTACATGGCCTCTTCAATCAGACGGAAAATAATCGTCTGGTCGCCAACCAGCGCTTGGTCGTGGGACTCGCAGTAGTTCACGGTTTTTTCGTCCCAGCGCTTGTTTGTGAGTTCGTGCCAGATTCCGCTCACGTTCCATTTTTCGTCCGGCAGCTCTTTTATGACCTTGATCCAGTAGTCGGGCACGCCCATCGAAAGGCGGTAGTCAAAGCCCACGCCGCCTTCGTCAATTGGCGCGGCAAGCCCCGGCATGCCGCTTACGTCCTCGGCAACCGTGATCGCGTCCGGACGGATTTCGTGGAGGAGGGTGTTTGCCAGCCCGAGGTAGACCAGGGCGCTCCGGTCGACGTTGTCGCCGAAATAATCGCCATACGAGGTGAAAGTCTTGCCAAGCCCGTGATCGATGTAGAGCATGCTCGTTACGCCGTCAAAACGGAAGCCGTCGAATTTGTACTCGTCGAGCCAGAAGCGGCAGTTTGAAAGCAAAAAGTGCAACACCTTGTCCCGGCCGTAGTCAAAGCAGCGCGAGTCCCATGCGGCGTGATTGCCGCGGTCTCCGGCATGGAAAAACTGCGTGTAAGTGCCGTCGTAGCAGCTTATGCCTTCGACTTCGTTCTTGACCGCGTGCGAGTGGACGATGTCCATGATGACCGCGATGCCCATGCCGTGGGCTTCGTCGATGAGTTCCTTCAGTTCTTCGGGCGTGCCGAAGCGCGACGACGCCGCAAAATAATTTGATACATGGTAGCCGAACGATCCGTAGTACGGGTGCTCCTGTATGGCCATGAGCTGGACCGTGTTGTAACCGGCTTTTTTAATGCGAGGCAGGATTTTTTCCCGGAATTCCACATAGGTGCCGACCTTGCCGTCTTCCTGCGCCATGCCGATATGGGCTTCATAGATGACCGGGCCGGCGTCTGGCCGGCGCCACTTCGGGTGCTTCCATTTGTATTTTTTTTCGGGCGCCCAGACCTGTGCGTTGAAAATTTTTGTGTGGTTGTCCTGTACCACGCGCCGTCCCCAGGCGGGCAGGCGGTCGCCGCGCCCGCCGTGCCAGTGCATGCCGAGGCGGTAGAGGTCGCCGTGCCGGAGCCTGTCGGGCGCAAGCCAGAGTTCCCACGTGCCGTCGCCGCCCACGCGCTTGAGCAGGTACTCGCCCTGGTCCTGCCAGTTGTTGAATTCTCCGCGCAAAAAAACCGCCGTGGCATTCGGCGCCCACTCGCGGAGCACCCACCACCCTTCCTTGTTGCGGTGCAGACCGTAGTATTCGTGACCTGCGGCAAAGTCGGAGAATTTCTTGTATTCCCCCTGCAGCGTCCGGGCTTTTCCGGTTATGTCATTGATGCGCCATCTGACGGCCTCGGTGTGGGATTGCAGATACGGGTCGCGCCGGACTATGGCCGGGATGAGATGGTGCGTCCAATCATTGCGGTTCATGGTTTAGAAAAGCAGTATAGAGCAAAAAAGGCGGATGTAGTAGAGGGAAGGTTACTTCCAGTAATAAAGGAGCCTGGCCATCTGTCTCGCGGTTGTTGTCCGGTATGCCCAGCATAATGAGGTGTCTTTAAGATTATGGTCGTGAAGGCATGCGCCTAGCGCATCGGTGAGCGGCTTGTGATTGCGTTCCTGTGCCCACTCCGGGAACATGTAGAGTTTGGCTGGTCCGTTTTCAAACCATGCGGTTTTTGCTTTCATGGGTGCAAGCCATGCCTTGATCTCGTCCAGCTCTGCCGCGCTGATCGCGCCGCTATGGTGTGCGCTCGTTGCATACAGCGTGACGTCCTTGATATAACCGCTTGCGCACAGTGAGAGATCAAGTGCGCTGGTGTGCTGTCCCGGTTTTATCCAATTGCATCTGGCCGCCAGCACCGCGCGATAGTTCTTGTCATCGATTACGGTGATATTTTTAAGATTCGCCCCCTTGGCCAGCAGATTCTTCACCCGGTCCGGAGTGACGCATCGGCCCCCGCCCTGGTGCGGCACGCAGCGGAAAAGCTCCGGTACGGATTTGTCCGCAAGCAATTTATCATATGCGGTTTCGAGCCGGAGATACTCGCGGTAGATGTTGCAATGGATTTTACGCTCGCGTTCGTTGTAGCGGTGCTGCTTCAGGGCGCCTTTGTGGGACTTGGCCGCCCAGCAGGCCTTTGAGGTCCCGGCGCGCATATCGGCGAGGATTTTGTAGGGTTTGAAACAGTGATTGGACCAGAAATAAATTTCATCTTCAAGAACCTTGCCAGGCTCATTGCTGTTGTGTTCTGCCGGAGTCTTGTTGTCTGTTTTTGTAAGATGCAGCAGTTCGTGAAACCAGGTGTCTTCGCTTGTAAAACCGTCAACAGAAAGGAATTTTATCCTGTTTTCGCCGTGGAATGCGCATGCGATTGCCTGTTTGCACACATCATCCGGGGGGCCGCATTCAATGGCCGGTTTTTGTGCGAGCACTTTGCGGATTGCCGCCGGGTGCGCTGAAAGCGCCCGGTTTTTAATACACGAGTTGATTCCAGCCATCATTTTGGAAACAACGGAATCGATTTTCCGGGTCACCGCGGCGTCAGTTTTGAAAGCATCGGGCCGGCTGGTTTTTATGAAGGAAATGCAGGATTTGCTCACGACCGCTCCGGCGGCTGTCTGGTATCTGCCATCGGATAAAAACCCCGGTTTGAATGCCACCGGTATTCCGGAAAAATTTGAATTTTCAAACAGCGGCTTGAGGCCTTTTGTAATTTCAACAAGTGATTGTGTGGTTTTGTGGTCGCATCCGGCGCAGTTTTCGCCTGTGGCGGGCGATTCCAGGAGCAGCAGAGCCAGCGCCATTATTGATGCCGTATATGATTTCATTCCCACAAAAAGATTTTACCATTTATTTTTTTAGCCTATATATGCATTGCGTCATAAATGTGTTATGCCTTTGAATATGTTTAATAATGTGTGGCGGTTGGCAGTTGTTTCAATTTTTCTGGTGGCGTTGACCGGTGCGCGCGGTGGTTGCATGGATAACGAGCCGTTTCCTTCATATGCGGGCACATACGAACTGGTTGAAAGCAATTACGAAGGTTATGGAGTGGCGGACGGCAAACCCACGGAAATCTTTCCGGCAGTTGTCACGGTGCCGACAAAACTTGAAATCTACCAAACGCCGTTCAACAGGACGAACGCGCACAACGATCATTATCTTGTGAGCCTTGTCGATACCGTCGCTGGCAGCGGAAAACTTTTTGGAGCACATTTTGACGGCGGCGGCGTGGTGACCGAACAGCTTTTCAAAACCGCCTGGGAGGACAACGAGTCGCCCCTTGTCTCTTTCGATGAGGGCTACGCCTGCAAGTTTGAAACCGGTGCGCGCATGACACTCACTCTCACGCCGGACACGCCTGCGCTCGATAAAGCCTATCCGGTTTGTGAAATCGAGCAGACAAGCAGCGGCAGCGTATGCGTGCAGCCGCAGGAGTGGTCTGATCTTCCGGTTGACGAAGCCAGATGGCTTGGCGTCGCGCCGGAGATGGAAGTGGAGTTCGAGGTTTACCGCAAAAAACGCGTCGATGATCCCGGATGCGCCAAGCAGAGCCTTTCAAGCCGCGCGATTGCAAAATACAAGCGTTCGAGTGCGCGTGAAATGGGTGATCTCAGGGTGCGCGACAACCCGGAGACGCTCGGCATTTTGAAGGCCGCCCTGGGCGGAAAAGAAGAGGTCATGCGGAAGGTTTTTCTCGTGGACGGATCCAGGTACATGACGCTGTTTCAGGATTGAGAAGATTCCTGCTGGCTCGAATCAAACTTGTAATACACCATCACCAGAAGCGCGATTGCCAGGGCAAGAATAAAGCCGCCGGCGAGCTGCATGGTCGAGGGTGTTATCGACCAGAAGATGAAATTGAAGAACACCGCAAAAAGCGGGTACAGGAGCTCAATGAAGGTTACGATGTGCGCCGGCATGCGCCGGAGGCCCGTGTAGTAGATGGCCATCGCGGCAACTCCCGCAACCGTGGCAAGGAGAAAAAACGACGCGAGCGCGCGCGGGGAGAGCACGGTCTGCCAGTCGATCGGCGTGCCTTCGGCAAGCACGGCTGCGCACAAAAAACCGGAGGCAAACAGCCAGCGCCAGAACACCAGCACGGATGGCGAATAACGCGCGAGCAACGCCTTGCCGGCCACCGTTGCCGATCCCCAGAGCACCATTGCCGCAAAGGCTTTGAGGATGCCGGAGTTTGAGAGGTCTGCGTTTGCGTCGCCAAAACCGAAGCTGTAATCGGGCAGGCTGATCAGCAGTGCGTTCAAAACCACCCAGAGCGCGAGCGGATAAAAGTTACGTCCGGCGCGTTCTTTTAAAAACACATAGGCCGCTCCGACTACAAACATGGGCTGGAGCATCTGGAACATCGTCGCGATCGAAGGGTTCGTTTCCTTCATGCTTGAAGTGAAGAGCATCCCGCCCAGGGCCGATCCGCCTATGCCGATGACAGCCATGAGAAGAGCATCCTTGGGCGGCGGCCTGCGGAGTTCGCTCCGGTGACGCCAGAGCACCCACGGCAGGATCAGCACGAAGCCCGCCAGGTGCTCGAACAGCACGACAACCTTGAAATCAAGCTGTGCCACGGCCGGGTACCTGAATATCGAGTCCGTGGCCCAGAGCAGTGCGGCAAGTGCGACGCAAATGGCCGGAAAAAATCTGCTCTTCTGGATGTTCATCTCCAATAATCGTAACATCGCCTGCGCCGTTGGGCCAGTACACCCTGTGACAACGGCAAAAACCGCACTATAATGCAGTAATGGGGTTTTGGCTTCCGGAAGGTGGTGCTGCCAGGTGGCGCGGCGGCCATCTGTATGTAGGTGAAAAGCAAGCGGTGGCGCTTGTGCGTGCGCAGGGCACGCCGCTTTATGCTTATTCAGCGCGGACGATCCGGCAAAAGTATGCGGGATACCTTCGCGCCTTCTCCGGTTGCGACGCGCTTGTGGCGTTTGCCGTGAAGGCGTGCCCGAACGCGGGCGTGCTCCGGACGCTTGCGCGGCTTGGCGCGGGGATGGACGTGGTGTCTGGCGGCGAACTCGGGCGTGCCCTTGCGGTCGGCGTGCCGGGTGAAAGGATTGTGTATTCGGGCGTCGGAAAAATGCGGGAAGAAATCAAGGAAGCACTGCGGGCGGGAATCCTGGCTTTTAATGTTGAATCAGAGGGGGAACTGGAGCTGATAGCGGAGTTGTCCGGAAAGCTTCATCGTGCTGCGCGTGTTTCTTTCCGGCTTAACCCCGGCGTTGATGCCGGTACGCTGAAGGGCATCACGACCGGGCGGCATGCCGACAAGTTCGGTCTCACGGCGCGCGAGGTGCTCAGGCTTGCCGGCAGGATATGCAGGATGCACCGGAATATGAAACTCACCGGGCTCAGCATGCATATCGGCAGCCAGCTCACGCGTCTTGCGCCGCTCGGGCGCTCGCTCGGGTGCCTGCGCGAAACCGCTGCCAGGATTTACAAGGAGCACGGCCTGATGCTCGACTTTCTGGACGCGGGCGGCGGGCTTGGTGTGGCGTACCGTTTTGGCGAACGCGTGCCATCCGTAGAAGATTATGCGCGTACGGTACTGCAAGAGCTTGGCCCGGGGCGTGCGCCGTATCCAGTGCGCATCATTGTGGAGCCGGGCCGGTCGATTGCGGCCGATGCGGGCGTGCTGCTTGCCACGGTTCTTTACATAAAGACGCGCGGAGCGCGCAGGTTCTTGATCCTCGATGCCGGGATGAATGACCTCATGCGCCCGGCGCTTTACGGCGCGCATCATGAAATTGTACCGGCGCATACCGGGCGTCGCGAACGCATGCAGAAATTTGACGTTGTCGGCCCGCTTTGCGAAAGCACCGATACGTTTGCGGCGGGGCGCCTGCTGCCGGCCTCTCTCAAACCGGGCGATGTGGTTGCGATTTTATCCGCCGGTGCGTACGGCGCTTCGATGGCGGGTACGTACAACAGCCGCCAGTTGCCGCGCGAGATCGTGATTTAGGTGCGCCGTTTTATCGAATCATTGTTCCACTACAGCCTTGCATTTGAACGCGGCGCCGGCAATTCCTCGATTTGATATTGTGACGTCAAACGAGCCGGACTTCATGAGATGTTTTTTTGCTATGATTACGCTGAAAAGAGGCTCGGGTCCGTATCCTGTTCCGCCCTGCTCCCTGGTTTCATATGTGGCATCACCCAGGAGCCAATCCATGACGTTTGATTTACTGTAGACGCTGATGCCCCGGGCGGCGTCCCAGCTCGAGGACCACCAGGGGTTGAGTGTCAGTTTACCGTATTTTTTGTGATTGTCTTCGGTAAACATCAAAAACGCGCATGCTGTTTTTTTTGTGTCATCTTCTTTGTAACACGAGATTTTCTGAACCGTTTCGGCCTGCGCCGACAACGAAAAACAAATGGATGCCAGAACAGCAATAAAAAGTTTATTCATGTAAATCCCCTTATGGGAAGGCAAATAGCATTATATGGGGCGGTGCGCAATGGCGTATTGTGGCTTGGTGGGATGCGAGCATTCAAAAAGTGCTTTTATTGGGTCCGTCCTATGATTCCTTGGTGATTCAATATCAAGATATCAAGATAAGTTGTCAAGATAAGTCAATTTTTTGCCGAAACTCAAGGTGGAGGACGGATAAAGGTATGGTGTTTGTTTTGTTTGCTATTTCAATGGTAACGTCAGCATTTGCGGTCGAAGATGAATTTGATCTCAATTCAATAGTATTGAAACGCATCAGCCCAGCCGCGGCGTGCCAGAAATGTGAAGCACGGGATTCCCGTGTTCAGCCGACAATTATCCGGCGAACTTCAGGTGTTGACCGCTGCAGCGATCTCTTCAATGCGTCCTGCATGGATGAGAATGGCAACATGAAAGAAAGTCTCGGTCTTGCTGATGAAATGGAAAAAATTATCGAACAGGGTTATCTGAAAACACTCAAGCGGCAAGGATATGATTCGGTTGAAGCGGCTCTCACCGCCCATATGAAATCCAACGGCTTTGAAATAAACCCGAAACTCGAGAACCCCCAGAAGAAGTTGTTTTTTTCCGGCAATCTGTCCGGGGATGTCAGAATCGAGGAATTCATCTCGAACGCACCAAATAACTGCGACAGGCACTCATTTCAGAAGGAAATGAAAAGTGAAACCAAAAGGCTGAAACAATCCGTACATGACAATGCTACGGAGCTTGAAAACGCAAGGGCGCGCGGCATGCCCCAAAAGAGGATCAAGGCGCTCGAAGAAACTCTGGCGGCGGCTGAGCAAAAGCTGTTCGCCGACCTCAGAAGCGAGATCTCGCGGGCGGGCGAGATCTCCAAAAAATACACTGATCGCGACAGGATTCTGCATCAGCTCGACTTCGTGAGCATATACACCGAAATCCTTGCGTTCTGCCCGGCAAATCTTCCCGTCACTATTACCGAAAAAAAAGAGGAATACGCAAAAGCGGTCAAGAAGGCACAGCCCGTGGATAGCAAGGAAAAACCAAATGTGGCCATTACTGCATTGAAAGTGCCGGAAGCTTGCTCCAACAACGGGATCTACTCGATCAGGCGCAAGATATTGGAGATCCACAGAAACACCGACCCCGCCAAGGCAATACGGAGTAAGAGCAAATTCGTGAACGATAATTTCGAATTTCTGCTTCTCCTTAGAAGACTTGATTTTCAGGTGAATGGCATGCCGGTGACCGTCAACAAAGAAGAGATTGCCGTGCAGGAAAAACTCGAAATGGATGCGAATTCAGCCTTCGAGCTCGCCCGACAGGACTGCGTTGATCTTTCGAAGACGCACAGTGCCGCCGTCAAGGAGGAATACCGGAAGTTCTTCCGCCGCCTGGCAGGATCCCGTCCGTTTGTAGAATATATTTCCGACACGGCATATTCGGCCGACAACAAGCAATCCGTCTCTGCCATATTCAAGAAGGCGCATGCCGGAGTCACATATTTTGTCACCAAAGAACTCGGCCGGATGCGTGGATTGAAATGGACAAGAAAACTCTCCCGGATGAAACGTGAACTCAAGCGTCTGTCGCTCACCTGGAACCAGAAACCGCCAGCGCGGTATTACAAGGCTTCAGGAACGCTTGGTATTGAAACCCTTGATTTTGACGCTGTTCCTGAGCATGACGGGTTCGCGAATTCATTCCAGGACCATGCACTCACGCATTTCCGCAATATCAACGCATATTATGCCCCGATGACACAAACCGGTGCTTTCCGGCAGAATGAAACCGTGAGCATCATGCCGGTACTGTTTCCCATGGCTGCGAAAAATCCGTACGCCCTTTTGATGATCATGGCGCACGAGATCGGCCACAAGTTCGGACTTCGAACAAGTGGCATGAACGGGTATGACTTGTCCGGCCACTATGGAAAACTCGTCTCATGCCTTATGGGTGCCGGGTCTATCAGGATCAACAATAAACAGGCCGACGAAGCCATTGCCGACTGGATAGCGGCGAAGGTTGTTGGAAGTGTTCTCATGTCCCTGCCGGCCGGTGAGCGCAAAAACGCCGCCCTCAAACTAAGTGGCTTTTTCTGCGAGACCGAGGGAAGCGGTTTTTTGCAATATTCCCCGTTTCTGAAGGCTTCGCATCCGGACGCGGTTCTCAGGGTAAATGGCATTTTTGGAGCAAATTCTGATGTTCGCAGAGCTCTCGGTTGCGCACACCCGGGCATGTATAAAGAATGCACTCTGGCGGGGGAGGCAAAATGAAGACACTGCTTGTGTTGTTATTGGTTGTTTCTGCCATCCATGCGGCGCCGGGTGGACAGCCGGGTATTGTCGCGGTTGTTGAAGATTTTTCCGCCACACCCGGCGGCAGCCCGGTTATATACAGGATAATGGTCGGCGAAGCGATTGGATCGCACAAACTCACCATGAACGGGACATCTGTTGCAACAAAGCCGGAGGTTGCCATTTCCAGGGAGCGATCGGGAGAAATCATTTCCATGCTCCGGAAATATACGATCAGTCTGGAAGCCCGCGGAAAAAACGCCAGCCAGTTGAAATGCCCGCATGCGCTGAGAATTACTCTTTCGTCGCCCGAAGAAAACGTCGCTGTTTGTGTCGGCGATGAAAGAAGCTATCAGGAAGCCAAAGCGATCATTACAGAGATGAATGCCGATCTCACAAAAAAGCAGCTTATTCGTTCGCACCAGAAGTGATCTGCAGCTCAGTTGCAGGTCGCGCCGCTGAACCGCGCCTTCTGGGCGTTGCAGTTCTGGGATACCTGGGCGGGGGTGAGGACGCCTTCATAGAGGCGGAAAACGGCCATGGAGCCACGAAAAAAATTTCCAAGATAAATATCATTGCCAATTGTTGCAGTAAAAACACCACTTGCGCTGTTGATATAGGAACCATTGAAATAGAGCGTGACTGTCGAGCTTGACTCATCGATCGTAAATACGACATGTCTCCACGCGCTGTCGTGGGGTGTCGCTGTTAACTGATAATTTGTGCCATTGTAGTAACTCACACTTTGCGGTCCATTGTCATCCCACATCAGGCATGTCCTGTGTAATAATGAATTTGTTGTATCAAACAAGTAATCACTGACGATCTTGGGTGAATCCTTCAGCCAGTATTCCATAGTAAATGATTTACCGGCGCCGGACGAGTAGTTGGATATTCTTACCATATCCCGCGTGCCGTCACTATTGAATGCCAGCTGATAGGGAGAACCAACAGAGCCATCGCCAAGCCATCCCGAGTCCGCACCGCAAGCTGTGAAAAGCCATAATATTGCATTGAAGGTGCCAGAGCCCGAATTGAACCATTTTAGATCACTTGCTGCGCAGCCGTTTGAAAAAGGAAGTTGCCCTTGTTTTGCATTTGCCGCATCAAGATGGATTTTGAGGTTGTCCGTCACGATATTGCCCACCGGTGTCGTGCGGTACTTGTCGCTGGAGGCAGCGTAGTTTGACGAAACCGACGCCGAGCTGGCCGTCTCATACGCCCGCACCGATCCCACCTTGCCGGTCCACTCGTTGGCTGCGGCGGCGGTCGCGCCAAGCGTGAGATCGGTCGAAGGCGTGAACGTGGTTCCAGGTGTGACCTTGCACTCTTTTTTGCCGTTTACATAAAGCTCGGCCACGGTGCCGCTCCAGAAGCCGGTGACATGGTACCAGAGATTGTCGGCTAGCGTCTCGCTTGTCCGGCAGACATGGTATTTTGAAGAGGCGTAGAGCGCGCTGATTTCTGTGGCCGTCAGAGCCCGGCGGAAGATCGCGACTTCGTCGAGCCAGCCCTTGAACGGATAGGTGCCGCCGTTGTTTGCTCCTATGGTGAGCAAATTGGTGGCGTCTCCTGCTGCTGGCGCAGGCAGTGCCTGCGGAGTGCCGGCAACTGCATCCTTGTATACGGTAAGTGTTGAGCCGTTTCCGACGGCAACAATTTGGTGCCAGTTGTTGTCAGAAATGGCAGAGGGTGCCGAGGCGGTTACGTTATTCGTGCCGTTTGCAAAGAACGAGTAATAAGTATCGGTTGTGTAATTGTATTGAACGGTAACCCCTTTTTCGGCGCCTGCCGTGGTGTTGCAGATGATTGACTCGTAATCCCCATGCGTATAGGCGTATTGCCTGGCCCATGCAACGACAGTGAATTGCCCGGTACTGCTGACAAAGGAAAAATCGGATACTGTACCGACGTTAGAAACATAGCCGTTCACCGTCCCGTCAAAATACGCCGCTGTGTCCGGATCGTCAGCCGGTCCGGACGAGTTAGACGGATCAAGCGCACCGGTATGGTTGAGCTGTACCGCCGAGCCATACGTGCCGTTGTTTGCTTCGACCGTTTTGTCGGTCACTGCAGTCGCAATGCTTGTTTCGTTCAGCCGCCAGTAGCTCTCGGGCCCGAGCGCCATGTAGCGGTTTTCGGGCCAGGTGGCGTACTTGCCCATGTTGTAGTGGTTTTTGATCTGCTGGTACGAGAGCGTGTAGTTGTATATCGCAACCTCGTCGAGCCATCCCTTGAACTTGTATGTTGCCGTGGCTCCGCCGATTGCCGCCAGGTAAATGGTGTTTGATGAATCGCCGGAGGCAAGCGCGGCGGTAAATGCAGCGGTGTTCTTGAGCGTGCCGTCCAGATAGATCTTGCATTGGGTGCCATCGCCGGTGGCGATAACATGGTGCCAGTTGTTGTCGGTCATGCTGTCCACGCCGGTATTAAGGTGGCAGATTGACGAGCCTCCAAGGCCGTTTTTGACGGAGATGGTGTAAAAGTGATCAGCATTGAGCGTGCTGTACATGAAATTGAAGCCCTTCAGTGCGTCCGAGTTGGCATTGCCCATGAACCAGCCGTCCGTGGTCGCATTGTTTGAGTTGTATGCAAAGGTCTTGACCCAGGCTTCGAGCGAAAATATTCCGGTGTTTTGAATGAATGAGTGGCTCGAAACCGAGCTGATTTCGGCTCTTCCGCCTCCATCACCGTTGAAGTAGATCGCTTTTGTCGAATCCGTTAGTGCACCCGTCTCGTTCATCGTGTAGCTGTTTCCGATTCCGCCGTCAAAATTCACCGAGCCCACATCGTCGAGCACTGCCCCCGCTGTCTCGTCGAGTTTGAAATAACTGTACGGATTATCGGCAAGCACAAGGTCGGTGTACGCTTTGCTGCCCACGGTGAATTCGAGTTTTGAAGTGTCGCCCGTGCCGCTTTGCTTGAGCTCAAAACCATTGCCAGCGCCGCCGCCGGTAGTGAGTATTGTTTTGTTTGCCGTCGCGATCGATCCGGGCGAGAGCCACATGTCAAATGCGAGATTGGTTATGGGATTCAAGCTTGATCCAAGGGCTACGTAATCGCCCGTGCCGTCAAACGGGAGATGATACGGATTGGCGGCAGTACCCGCCCCCGCCCATGCCGAAGAGAGCGAGCCGTTTAGTGAGCCGTGACATGCGTTGGTTGTGAGATCGTACCAGGTGGCGCCGGATGTCTGCGCATAGCTGCGATTGGAGAACATGGCTTCAATATCGAGCAGCAGGTTTGTGGTCGAATACGCCTCGCGCACATCGGCCACCACGATGCTTGAGCTTGAACCCCTCACATTGGTGCCGATGACCTTGATTTCAAAACTGCCCCATACCGTGCGGTTCGTGGTCCAGGTCAGAATTCCGGTGCCGGTGTCGAAGTTAACGGTGCCCGTGAGAGTAGAGCAAGCTGCGCCGGCAGCAACCGCGCCGTCAATAACAAGATCAAAGGTGCAGGCGTAGCTCATTGCGTCGTCGGTTGGTGCGCCAGCGGCCGTATTGCCCCAGTCGATGGTGCCTTGGGTGTTTTGCACAAAATTGTTTGAAGGAAATGTTTTTGCCGTAGGGGATGCGGTTGTGACCGGGGGCACAGCATCAATTACCAGTGCTTTGTTGGCGCCAAGTGAATTTGCGGCGCCAGGGGCTGCGAGCGTGAGTGTCGCATCATTTCCGGCTGCATCTTTTATCGAGGTTCCAGCGGTGAGTGAGGTGGTTGCCACGTAATCAAGATCCGACGAGATGTCTCCCGATTGCACCGTGTACTGGAAGGTCAGCACGCTTGTGGTTGAGCCGCTTGTATAGTTGACAGTTTGATCGCTCGCGCCCGTTTCAAGTGTGATCGTCGGAGTTCCGACGACCGTAACTGCTTCTGTAAAGGTGACGGTAATGTCGATTACCTCTCCAGTGGTATAAGTAGCGTTTGCCTTTGTAGAAGAGACGCTGCTCACGGCTGGCGCGGTGGTATCAATCACGATGGCCTTGGCGTTTGCAATGGAGCCTGCGGCTCCTGGGGCTGCGAGCGTGAGTGTCGCATCATTTCCGGCCGCATCCTTAATAGTTGTTCCTGCAGTCAGCGAGGTGGTTGCCACATAATCAAGATCCGACGATGTGTCACCAGCCTGCACCGTGTACTGGAAGGTCAGCACGCTTGTGGTTGAGCCGCTTGTGTAGTTGACAGTTTGATCGCTCGCGCCCGTTTCAAGCGTGATCGTTGGAGTTCCGACGACCGTAACTGCTTCTGAAAAGGTGACGGTAATGTCGATTACCTCACCAAGTTTATAACTGCCATTGGCCTTGGTAGAAGAAACGCTTGAAATTGTTGTAGCTGATGGACCGACAGCGGCCGATGCGGCGGTCGTTGCTGCACTTGTGCTTGCTGCCGTCTCTGCCGCTTCCTTGCCTTCAACGTTTCCGCCCACGCGGCACGCAGTTGCGCCCGCAAAAAGGCAAACAACGGCAAGACAATTACATACTGAAATCCTACGCATATATCACACACGTCCCACTGTTGACTAAATTAGTACGATATTAATTATGCTATTTTTTCAGGTGTTTGTCAAGCCCCGCATAGCGCATAACACATTGAAATAATTCAGCAAACAAGCAATCCCTGGGTCATTTCACCACGGCTTTGCATTTGAACGTGGCACCGGCTATTCCACGATTTGATATGGAAACGTCAAACGAACCAGACGTCATCAGATGTTTTTTTGCAATGATCACGCTGAAAAGAGGCTCGGGTCCGTACCCTGTTGCGCCCTGTTCTTTGGTTTCGTAAGTGGCTTCGCCAAGAAGCCAGTCCATGAAGTGTGCTTTCTTTTTGACAGTGATGCCACGGGTCGCGTCCCAGCTCGAAGACCACCAAGGGTTGAGCGTCAAGCTTCCATATTCCTTGTAATTATCTGCGGTAAACAGAAAAAACGCGCATGCCGTTTTTCTTGTATCATCTTCCTTAAGTAACACGATATTTTCTGAACTTTTTTGGCCATTGCCGGAAGCGAAAATACAAAAGCCGCCAGAACAGGAATAAAAAACTTGTTCATACAAATCCCCTATATAGATTTTAATCCAGCTTGACCATCCCACGCTTCAGCGCTTCGGCCTCACTGAAGGGAAGTTTTGTAACGTGAGAGAACATGGCGCCTGTCAGGTTTGTGGAAGCTGTTTTACATCCCGACAGGTTTGCATTTCTCAGGTTCACACTCCTCAAGTCTGCCCCGGTCAGATCGCAATTAAACAATTCCGCATTTCTCAAGTTGGCCTTGCTCAACCTGGCTCTCACAAGAACCGCTTCGGCCGCTTTGCATGAAATCATTTTCACATCCTCAAGATCTGCCCCAGTGAAGTTTGTGCTCACCAGAACAGCGCTTGTAAAATCTGTTCCGGATATCCTGGCGTTCGAGAAATTCGCACCCGTAAAATCTCCTGCATTCCAGCTGATGAAACCACCGTAAGAGCCCGAAAAATCGGCTCTGTGCGCAATTACCGAGATGAAATTCGTCCCATTGATATTCTTCATTCCACGTGCATCCGAAAGATTGGCCCCGCTGAAATTTGCAAAGGTAAGATTTGTATCGCCGAAAGTCACTTTTGAAAGATTGGCGCGGTTCAAGCGGGCATATGAAAAATTAGCCCTTTGAAAGGAGGTATCCCTTGAAACAGGTGTGAAAACCGCATCAGTGAGGATGGCCCGCTCAAAGGATGTATCAAGAGCGTGCGTATCTGAAAGAATTGTTTTTTCCATTTTGGCATTCGAAAAATTGGCATGATTCAGATTCGTTAATGTCAGATTTGCATTGCCCAGGTTTGCTTTGACAAAGTATGCCTTCTTCAGATTTGCTTTATAAAAATTAGCAGCAATAAGTGCAGCTTCTTCAAAATTTGTTGATATTGCGGTCGCAGAATTGAAGTCTGATCCATGAAAAAGCGCGCCAGCAAGATTGGCGCCGGAGAAATTGGCTCCCCGGAAGTCTGCTTCGAGATATGATCTTGAATGAAAATCTGCATTCTGGAAATCTCCACACTGTCCGTTGCCATGACGTTCTGCTTCGCTGATCCAGCCATTGTTGTATCCAGAACAAGTCGGGTTGAATCTAAAACCACCGTCTGAAGCAAATGCAATGCTTGAAAAGGCCATAAGAAGAATGAAGCATCTCGTAATCATAAATATTTTCTCCATATATCCTGCTATTATTTGTAATTGACTGTTAAAATGGCTAACATGGATAACGCTCGGTGACAATGGTCGCATGAAAGCCGTCCCCCCAGCCTGTGCATGTTGAGTAAAAAAGGCGAGCCCAGCGGTTAACTGCTGCGAATCGAAAGCCAAAACACCCAGGTTATCATGCC
>Ga0208375_1001985_pt1 | contig 20447 bp, 13 predicted proteins | sample RifOxyD1_FD_184038 | JGI IMG/M metagenome (GOLD analysis project Ga0208375, IMG submission 184038) | Soil microbial communities from Rifle, Colorado - Rifle Oxygen_injection D1 (SPAdes) | ecosystem: Environmental > Terrestrial > Deep subsurface > Rock core/Sediment | place: Rifle, Colorado... | reverse complement strand
CACCAAGAAGCTGCTCTTCGCTGCTTACTTAATAATTTACATCCAGAAGTAGCTGAGGATCGAGACAATCTTATTGTTTACGGAGGAAATGGTCAGGCAGCAAGAAATCACAAGGCACTCCATGATATAATTAAGGCACTTAAAAACTTAGAAAATAATGAGACTCTACTTATTCAATCAGGTAAGCCTGTTGCGATCATGCCAAGTCACAGTCATGGCCCGCGAGTTTTAATTGCCAACTCCAACTTGGTTCCAAACTGGGCTAATTGGGATCATTTCAATCATCTAAAAAGTGAAGAAAAAATGATGTATGGCCAGATGACCGCCGGTAGTTGGATTTATATTGGTACCCAAGGTATTTTACAAGGTACTTATGAAACTTTTATGGCCGCTGCTGAAAAACACTACGGCGAAAATAAAGATCTCAAGGGTAGATTAGTTTTATCCGCAGGAATTGGTGGAATGGGTGGAGCTCAACCTTTAGCCGTCAAGATGGCTGGTGGAGTTTTTCTGGGTGCAGATGTTGATCCCAGTCGAATTCAAAAAAGAATTAAAACAAAATACCTAGATGTGCATGCTAATTCCTTTGAAGAAGGTCTCCAATTAGCCTTGAAAGCAAAAAAAGATAAAAAGGCTATTTCGATTGCTGTGACTGGTGACGCTTCTGAATTTTATGAATTTATTATCAAACAAGGAATTGTTCCCGATCTGACCACTGACCAAACTTCCGCTCATGATCCACTTAATGGTTATGTTCCCCGAGGTATGAGTTTGCAAGAGGCTATGGAACTTAGAAAATCCAACCCTAAAAAATATATCGAACTTTCTTATAAAACCATGGGAGATCATGTTCGAGCCATGCTCAAATTAAAAGATTTAGGTTCACATGTTTTTGATTATGGTAATAATTTGCGCGCTGGCGCTTTAAAAGTTGGCGTTGAAAATGCTTTTGATTTTCCGGGATTTACTCCCGCGTATATCAGGCCCCTCTTTTGCCAAGGAGCCGGCCCGTTTAGATGGGTAGCCTTGTCTGGTGATCCAAGTGACATTAAAGTAACAGATGATGCTTTAAGGGAGTTATTTCCTAATGACAAAAAATTATTAAACTGGCTAGATAAAGCCGAAGAGATGATTGCTTTTCAAGGACTGCCATCTCGAATTTGCTGGTTAAAATATGGAGAAAGAGAAAAAGCAGGACTTAAATTTAATGAGCTCGTTCGATTGGGCAAAGTAAAGGCACCAATTGTGATCGGTCGAGATCATCTAGATTGTGGATCCGTGGCATCACCTAATCGAGAAACCGAGAGTATGAAAGACGGTACTGATGCTGTTAGTGACTGGCCACTTCTTAACCTCATGATTAATACTATGAATGGTGCGAGCTGGACAAGCTTTCATCATGGAGGAGGTGTTGGTATGGGTTATTCACAACACGCAGGTATGGTCATTTGTTGTGATGGAACTAAAGATATGGATGAGCGGTTAAGGCGTGTTTTAAATAGTGATCCCGGAATGGGAATTGTTCGCCATGCTGACGCTGGTTATGAAATTGCCCTTGAGTGGACCAAAAAAACCAATATTAAATTTCCTTCTCTTGATGGTTAATTATGAAAGTACTAAAAAACTTTTCTCAAATTGCCACTCTTTCAAGCGCATATAAAAAAGATGGGCGTCATATTATACCCGATGATCTTTCTATTATTGAAAATGGTACAGTTGTATATATAGATAAAGAAATTCTTTGGGTCGGAAAAAATAATGATTTACCTCTTGAATACCAAAAATTGCGATCAGTCGATTGCACAGGAAAAGTTCTTGTCCCGGAAATAGTGGATTGCCATACCCATGTAGTTTTTGGAGGCAATCGTGCTGGCGAATATTCTATGCGTTTGAATGGTTCCGACTATGAAGCTATTGCCAAAGCTGGTGGCGGCATTTTAAACACTACAAGTGGAACCAATAATAAAACGAGAAACGAATTATTTAATGAAAGTATTAAAAAAATTGAAACCATTCATTCTTTTGGAGTTGGTACAATTGAAATCAAATCTGGCTATGGGCTTAACTTCGACAAGGAATACGAAATTTCCCATATAATAAATGATCTTAAAAAACATTTTTTTCCTCAAATACAAATAAAAAATACTTTCATGGCTGCTCATGCTATTCCCAAGGAATTCAAGTCGTCTAAAGAGTATATGAATCAAGTGGTCCTTCCCTTATTAGAAAAGTTAGGTGCTGAGCACATTCTTGATGCTGTCGATATTTTCTTTGAGCGTGGATATTTTGATAAGACGGATACCATTTCGCTTTTTGAATACGCAAAAAAATTCAATTTACCAGTTAAACTTCACGCCGATGAATTTCAAGATAATAAGGGTGCCGTCATCGGATGCGAATACAAAGCATTATCGGTAGACCATTTACTAATGACTGGCGCCGATGGCATTGAGGCTTTAGCCAAATCTGATACAGTAGCTACACTTTTGCCTGGTACCGGTTTTTTTCTTGGCAAAAAGCAAGCAGATGCAAAAAAGTTTTTAGATGCCGGTTGTAAGGTGGCTATCGGTTCGGATTATAATCCAGGTAGTTGTCATTTAAATAATGTTCTACTCGCTGCTTCTCTCGCGGCTCCTCATTATAAAATGAATATTGGCCAACTTTGGTGTGCGATTACCCTGAACGCTGCTCATGCTCTTAATTTAAAAAAACAGGGTGCTATTATAAAAGGACTTTCTCCTAGATTTTCTTTTTTTGACTGCGAAAGCATTGATGAAATCACTTATTCCTGGGGTAAAAACCTTGCGAAAACCGTACTGAATTAAAAGATATTTACCAATCCGTTTTACGAAGCTTTGTTATAAATTTTAGCTGCGGTATCTGAAATGATTTTATAAATGTCTTCTCTATTAAAAGGTTTAAAGATAATCCCAGAACTTAGTCTATTTACAATATCACTGGTTTTAGATTTCTCTTCATTTAACTGACATCCGGTTACAACTATAATTGGAATGTTATCACACAACTTATTTCTAACTTTATCAATAAACTCATCACCTCGCATATTGGGCATCTTTAAGTCAACAAAGACCATGATATATTTTTCTTCTTTGACCATATCAAATGCAATTTGTCCATCTGCTGCTTCATCAACTATAAACCCCACATCTTCCAGATAGGATTTTAAAATCTCCCTGATATCCTCTTCATCATCTACTACTAAAATTTTTCCTCTGTAACAGGTAGAAGTCGTTTTCTCTTTAACCTTTTCCTGTTTTTTATGAATCTCTAAAACACTATCTGCTAACGGTAATAAAATTTCAAACTCTGTCCCAACATTGATTTTGGATTTAACACTTATACTTCCATCGAAACTATCAATTATAGACGAAACTATTGAGAGACCAAGACCAGTACCTTTTCCAACATCCTTGGTAGTGTGAAATGCTTGAAAGATTTTTCCCAAATCTTTTTCCTTTATACCACATCCGTTGTCTACAATTTTTAAGCAAACCTGATTATTAATATTTTTTGTAATAATATCTATCTGTCCCCCGACACCCTCTAATGCATCTTTTGAATTTGTTAGCAAATTCATTATTACTTGCTGAAATCTTCCTAAATTAATAATTACTTTAGAGTTGTTACATCCAAAATTTTTCTTAATAATTATATTTTCTTTTTCAAAAATAGACTCTACCAAATTCACGGTATCATTTATAGCCTCGTGAACATCTAGGATCTCTTGCTCCTCAGAATCGTTTCTGGCAAAACTCCTAAGACCTTTAACTATTCCTCTAATCCTATCCATCGCAGAATTTATTTTTTCAAATCGTAAATTAAATGCTTCATCCTTAACATAATCCCTACCGAGCATTTCCAAATTGCCTTGAACAATCGTCAAGGGGTTATTAATTTCATGACCAACCCCGGCTGCCAATTCTCCAATAGTAGCTAATTTATCACTATGAATGAGTTTTTTTCTCATTTCGGATTTTTCATTTTCTATACTCATTTTAGCAGTAATATCCTGCTCAATCGCAATATGATTGATGACTTCCTGCTTACTATTTAATATAGGAATTACCTCAATATTCAACCAAACTTGTTCACCATTTTTTTTGTAGTTACATAAATCAACGCACACTCTTTTTCTGTTTTCTAACCCCTGGCGCATTTCCAAAATTACATTGGGATCAGTATTTTCTCCATTTAAAAAATCTGCAGGCTTTTTTCTAAAAACTTCTGGTAATGTATACCCCGTAATATTGGTGAAACTTTTATTTAACCATTCAATTTCACCATTTTTATTCATAATTAAGATGCCACTGTGGGTATACTCGGCAATCAAAGCTAGTCGTTTAAGTTCGTTGGTTTGCAGCTTTATTTCTGAGATCATAGACCAATCTCGTAATTTTAAAGTCCATGCCATCAAAGTTATTGGCATAACTAAAGCTAACAAAATTATTCCTAGTATTTGTATTAGCTTTTTATTTTCTATTTCAAGCGTGGCATTGAAATCTTGATAATCCAGGTCTCGACCAATAACCCATTTCCAAGGTTGAAAACTTATAACAAAAGAAATCTTTTGGTTTTCAAAATAAATTTGATCTCCTGTTTTTTTGTTATAATCTAAAAATCCATAACCTTTACTTTCAATAATTTGATTAAATTTTTGAGCAACCATTGGGTTTGTTGTTAACTTAGAATTCATATGATGAATCCAAAAATAATTTCGTTCATTTGTTCCATGGTTTAAAAATGCTATTTCCGATTTTGCTTGGTTTTGCGCTTTTATAAGTGAAATTTTTCCTGCAGACACTTGCTGATTATAGTAATCGAGTCGGTTGATTATCATCATACTCATTTCTTGTAGTTTTTCTTTTTCTGCTTTAAGTAAAATTTCTTTTTGAATTGGGAAAATTAAATATTTGACCATTAAGCTGACTGTCATAAAAATGATGATAACGGGAATCATCATCCATATATAAAAAAACCGGCTTCTAAGAATCTTAATTTTATTAATACTCATACAATTTCTAACACTTTTATCGGGATTAGCTATGCTGACATAAATATTTCATTATAATTTTTTATAAATTATGAAAGGCAAAATATGGCATTTTACTAAAAATATTTAATTAAATAACTCGGATATTAAGTACTAAAAAAAAACTTTAAGCCAGTGTCATGCATCTAATTGATATTACATTGACTTAAAGCTTTAAATAAATCAGATCTAAAGACCTAAATATTTTATTGCACCAGGGTTTGGTTTTTGATTTTATCCAAAACTAATTCGTTAGCCGATTTTTGGCAAACCTTTTGTTTTGGATAAGTTGATAAAAAAGCGCCGTATTCCTTAATTTCTTCTAAGCGGCAGCTCCAGTAAAGCTCACCTTTATGAACCGTGATATCTGGACAACCATCACACATATTCTGTCTACCATCTTCCAAAAAATCGATTGGCTGAATAATCATAAAACCTTGGATATTTACTTGCTTAAAAAAGTTCCCGGGTGATAAAAGATTTTCTCTTATATATTTGAAAAATATTTTTCGCATCTGCTTATCAATCACAGAAAATAAAACCATAACCATTCTACCGGCTGTCCCCATCTTGGGACTGGAGTATGACAACCATTTTCCTTTCATGTAATGAGTTACATTTTGGATTATTTTTTGAAAATTGGGAGAAACAAAACCATAGGTCTTATCACCTTGGGCCATTCTTACACTTAACAACCACTTAAACGAAGCCGGATCACAAGTACCATTTAAATAAGCACTTGGCATATAATCTGGCTCAAATTCTCGGATAACATCTACTGCATCTTGCGCCTTTAAAATACTTCCTTCTCCCCAATCAGTATTGGAATAAGGCATTTCAATTTTTTGGCCATTAACATAGGACTCTAGATGAGGAGACATACCAGGCTCTCGATACAAAATGAAAACAACCGATTGTACAATATCAATATTTTTGGATGCCCATTTATAAACTTCTACCAGTTGTGGCAAGGTTTTATGAGTCACGGTTTGATTAAATGAACAGGAAATTCCACCAATTTTTTGTAACATTCTGGCGTATTTTTCCCGGACCACGTTTAAGTCTCCCTCGGTGCTAGCATCCTTCGGGGCATCTGGTCGGTTTTGGCTTAAATCAATATGAAATGTAAATCCATAAACGCCTGCTTTTTTAAGTTGAACCAGCATCTCTTCTGTCAAAGCTATTCCATTTGTATTCAGAATTGGCTTCCATCCCATCTTATAAATCATACTGACAATTTCAACAATCTGAGGATGCACCAGAGGATCTCCTCCTGCTATACTCATACAATCACTGACTCTTTTTTCTTTAAAGACGTCCAAATCTTCTTGGATTTCTTGTAAGGTTTTGTGACCGTCTTTTAAAGGATCTCTATAACACCCCTTACAGCGTAAATTACATTTGGTCGTTACTTCTAACCATGAAATACCATTATCTGACAAAGACCATGGCAACCGGTATAAACTTTTATGGTTTAATTTTTTCAAGATGAACTCCCTGACTTTTTTTATTGTTTATCAAGACTTATCTGAATATGTAAATAAAAAAGTTCCTTGTGAAAAGTTTATTTAATTTCTTAACATTTGTTTAAAAAACATAATGAGATTATTAGGTACATAATTTATATGTTGATCATTTCTATCTACTTATTCTTTTAAAATATACAATTGTACTCGAAATTGAAGTAGCATAAATTTATCTAAAAACACCTTTTTTGTACTTGTAACTACTGGATAATTATTATGATTTTTTTTAAGAATTTTTTTTCCTTGTTCTTTATTAAGGAAGTTTTTGCTTTTAATTGGAATTTTCTAATTCTGTACAGGATAATTTAGTTAATAATAATGATATTATATATTAAAATATACTTATGAAAGTTCACTCCAAAATTATTATTTTAAATAACATCCATGGTCAATCTTTTATGGAGTTTTTGTTTCTTTTTTTAACTTTAATTATTTTGTCTTTTGTAATGTTAAAAGCAACTAACAACGGCATTGCCGATCGTTGGGTTACCCTAGTTTCTATTATTACTAGCCCAAATCCTGACAATAAAATCAAACCTGTTTTAAGGTAAGGAAACAATATGAGTTATATTTTATCTATAGATCAAGGTACCACTGGAACTACTGCCTTACTTGTTAATACCAGCAATTTTGAAATTATTAAAAAATGCAACATGGAATTTGAACAAATTTTTCCTAAACCTGGATGGGTTGAACATAATTTGGATACAATTTGGGATTCAGTAAAAAAATCCGTTTCCCAGGTAATTGTCGAGTCTGGAATAAAACCAAAGGATATTATTAGTATTGGGATCACCAATCAAAGAGAAACTACTTGTGCTTTTAATAAAACCGGACAACAACTGCATAATGCCATTGTCTGGCAAGATCGCAGAACCGGCGAATATTGTCATAAACTTAAAAAAGCCAAACGCGAAAAAATAATTAAAGAAAAAACGGGTCTACCAATCGATCCCTATTTTTCAGCAAGTAAAATACATTGGTTGCTTAACAACTCAAAAAAAGTACAAACAGCTCGAGAAAATAATGATTTATTTGTTGGAACTATAGATGTATTTTTATTATATAAGCTGACCAATGGTAAATCATTTTTAACAGAAGCGACCAACGCATCTAGGACCATGCTTGTTAATTTAAAAACTTCCGACTGGGATAATGAGCTCCTAGATATCTTTGAAATTCCAAAAAATATTTTGCCACATATTCAAGATTCTTTTAGCCATTTTGGTAAAACTGAAGGTTTAGATTTTTTACCTGATGGTATTCCAATAAATTGTATTTTAGGAGATCAACAATCCGCCCTTTTCGGGCAAGCCGGTTACCAGGAATCATCAATGAAATGTACCTACGGTACTGGTGCATTTATTTTATTAAACATTGGTCAAAACATCATCTATTCCAAATCAGGTCTGTTGACTACAATTGCATATCGTTACAAAGGCCAATCTTTTTACGCTTTAGAGGGAAGTTGTTATATCGCCGGAGCAGCTGTTCAGTGGCTAAGAGATAAATTAAACATTATAACTCATTCCAACGAAACTGAAAAAATTGCTGAAAAAATCACTAATCTAGATGAAACTAAAGATATTTTTTTTCTTCCTTTTTTTACCGGAATTGGTTCACCCCACTGGAATTCTGAGGCGAAAGCAGCTATTTTAGGACTTTCTAGAGATTCTAATAAATCTCATATTGTTAAGGCATGTCTCGAGGGTATTGCTTTTTCCATAAATGATTTGTTAACTGCCATGAGTGAGGATTCAAAAATAAACATTGAATCGTTAAAAGTGGATGGCGGAGCCTGTGCCAACAATTTTCTTATGAATCTCCAAGCTACCATTTCTAATATTAAAATCATTAGACCTAAAAACATAGAAACCACCGCTTATGGAACAGCTTTGGGAGCTGCAATTGGTTTAGAATTAATAGAGTTTCATGATATTGAAAAATACTGGAAAGAGGATCTAATTTTTTCTCCCAATACCAATCAATTAGATTATTACGCTGAGAAAAAAAATACCTGGTCTCATTACGTAAAAAAAATATATTAATCAAAAATATTTTTTAATTCACTGATATTATTTACTAAAAGGTTGTTGATTAAAGTTTCTTTTGACTCAAGATTTTTTCTAGAAGTAATTAGCTTTTTATAACTAAGTTGTTGCATAGATCTGAGACGAATATCCATTCTTGGAGTTGATCTTATTTCCCCGGTAAGTCCAACTTCTCCAATCCATACTGTTCTTGAATCCAGGGATTTAACAAAATATGAGCTTAAAACTGCCGCTATAATACACAAATCGGATTCCCTGGACAAAAGCTTCATACCTCCAGCTACATTCACATAAACATCAAAAAAAGAAAGACTTATTCCAAAATATTTCTCTATTACCGCAATAAGCATTGATAGGCGATTATTGTCAAAACCCTGAGTCGTACGACGACTATTTCCAAATTTATTTTCTACTACCAAGGCTTGTATTTCCACAAACAATGGCCTAGTTCCCTCTAAAATACAGGTTGTGCATCGTCCATGTCCTTCATTCTCGTGATCATCTAAAAAATATTCTGATGGATTACTGACTTCCATTAAACCAGCACCAGTCATTTCAAAGATACCTACTTCATTGGAATCACCAAAGCGATTTTTAATTCCCCGCAAGAGTCGGTAATAACCATTTTGATCTCCTTCAAAATAAATAACGGTATCCACCATATGTTCTAAAATTTTAGGCCCAGCGATTGCTCCTTCCTTGGTAATATGACCAATTATAAAACTAGTAATACCTTGATTTTTTGAAAGATTCATTATTTCAAAGGTAACCTCTCTAACCTGTGAAATCGTTCCGGGAGCTGATTGTAATTCAGGAGAAAGAGTGGTTTGAATCGAATCGATTACCAGAAATTTAGGCTTAATAGTTTTTATTTCGGCAAAAATATTCTCTAAATCCTTTTCGTGGTAAATAAACATATTTTTATTATTTTCAATACCGAGCCTTCTCATACGAGAAGCAATTTGCGAAGTTGATTCTTCTCCGCTGACATATAAAACCCGATTTTCCACATCCCTTTGGGATAAATTACCAAGAACCTTGGTTAGCAGTGTCGATTTTCCAATACCAGGTTCCCCTCCTACTAAAATCAATGAACCCTTGACTAGTCCTCCTCCCAAAACGCGATCAAATTCGTTTATTCCAGTAGATGTTCTAATTTCCTGGTTTATATCTATTTCATCTAGCAGCTTTGGCCTTTCTTTTTCCTGCTGCTTGTTTACTAAATGATTATTGGTGGATGTTTTTCCCTGGAATTGTTCTTCAAATGTGTTCCATTCTTCACACTCTGGACACTTGCCAATCCACTGAGCAGTTTGATAGGTACAATTTCCGCATATAAATACAGAGTTTTTCTTTGCCATATACTTTTACACCTTTAATAAAAGTTTATTTTTATACCATATCTTTAATAATAAACAATTAACAAGAAATGTTTTTGTCAAATTTGAAATATTTTAAAAAAATCAATTTCATTTATAATTTTTATACCTAGTTTTTGAGCTTTAACAAATTTTGAGGAGGAGGAATTTATCTCATTAGTTAACAAATAATCCGTGTCTTTAGAAACTCCGCTAGTTACCACTCCGCCCATGTTTCTTATTTTTTGTTCAACGATCGCCCTTTTTTCCGCAAGGGCGCCAGTAATACATATCTGTTTACCATTTAAAATTTTATTTTCTTTAGATATTTCTTGGAAAGAAAACCCCATGCCGACCAGTTCTTTAATTAATTCTTTTTTATCTTTAAGTGATGCAATAAAATCATTTGAAGATTTTTCGGCGAAAGTATCCACTCTGGAAAGTTCTTCAGCTGATAGGCTAAAAAGTTTATCAAAAGTATCATATCCGGCGTGTACCACTTTTTCGCAAGTGTTATAAGCCCCATGAGTAATACCAAGGGCAGATAAAAAAGTAATAAGATCCGCTTTTTTAGAAGTTTGAATACTTGAAAATAATTTATCTGAAAGTTTTTCTTTCGTTTTATCCATCTTTTTAAGATCGTCTGCACTTATTCTATAAAGATCTGGAATGTTTTTAATTAAGCCTTTACTCAAAAGTTGTTCAAGGCGTTTACCAGACAAATCTTCAATTCCAATTTTTTTAATAAAGTTTAGAATTTGCTCTTGCAATCTCGCCTTACATTCATTGTTTGTGCAAATTAAGCGAATATCTTCAACTTTTGTTTCACTGCCACACTCAGGACATTTATCTGGAATCACTAATTTATTTGCTGATGCTTGTTTAACGGATAAAAATTTAGGGATCACTTCACCAGAACGAATAATTTCTATTTCATCCCCTTTTTTAAGATTATAAAGTTTTACCACTCCATAGTTATGTAAAGTGACTCTAGCTATTTTCGCCCCTGACAATTCAACTGGTTCAACTAGTCCCACAGGTGTGAGTATACCATTTCTTGATACCGACCATTCAATATCCACTAGTTTGGTAATTTTTGATTCCCCTTTAAACTTGAATGCCATTTTAAATTTTGGATGATGTTGAGTAAATCCTAACTCTTCGTGAAGAAAAAGATCATTATATGTAAAAACCAGGCCATCAATCTGATAATCCCCCTCCATCATAAATTTTTTGGCATCATCAATTATTTCATCAAAATGCTTACTGTCTTTATGAAGAACTGCCAGAGGAATATTAAATCCCAAATTTTTAAGAACAGAATATTTTTCAATTTCAAATTTTATAGACGTCGTTTGTTCTACATAATCATACGCCATAAAGGAAATATAACGACATAATTCTAAATTATCCTTTCTAGAAACAAGCCCTGCTACTATGTTTCTTGGGGAGGTTGGTTTATCTAACCCTATTTTTTCCATTTCGTTTGCTAATTCAATAAAATTTTTTTCCTTACAAAACAGCTCTCCTCTAATTTCAATTTTTTCATCTTTGGTGTTAATTCTTTTGATAATTGAATCCATCCATAAGACTTTTGCGGTTATATTTTCTCCATACACTCCATCTCCTCTGGTTTTAGCTAATGTCAGTTCTCCTTTTTTATAAATTAATGAACAACTAACTCCATCAATTTTATAAGTCGAAACCACGGCTTTTTCTGCTTGCCATGTTATCAAATCCTGGGGGTCATAAGTCTTTTCTAGGGATAACATTTTAGTATCATGTTTAACTTTATCTTCATCTTTTGAAATTGAACCCACCAAATTTAACACTTGGTTTTCTGGGTCCAAAACTCTTAATTCATCTTCCAGAGAATCATACTCACTGTCAGTTATTAATGGCCGACCTTGATAGTAATAGGCACGATATTGGATGATTTGTTCTTCCAATTTTTTTATTTGCTCCGTACTCATTTACTTTCCTTAAAACGTAAAGACCACTCCGGAACGTACTGAAGTATCTTTGAATTTATATTCTCTTTCGGGGGATTCAAACTTTGCTTTACTTGAAACATAACCAATCGCTCCCTGAAAACTCATAGTAGGATTCCAAGCATAACTTCCTCCGAACTCCAAATGATAGCTAGAGGAAGATTCATCCTCCCCATATACTACAGCTTCTTCGCTATAGGAAGCTCCAATAATAAAATCTAACTCTACCCAAATCCGAACATCTTTATAAATTGGAATATTACCGTTAGCCCCAAACATCAAACCAGATATACTTGCTGCCACAATTCCATCGGCTGCTGAATTTTCAACACCGTAAGAATGCTTCGCATACCCGATAAACCCATCTACTCTTGGCCCATAAAAAAAGCCAAGTGGTAAATATCTATATCCCGCCTTGATTTTATATATTCCAAAATCTGTATTATTAGAATTTTTAGCAAATGTTCCTTCATCTTTAGAAAGTGATGCAAATTTTTTTTCAATTTCTACTGAACCCCAAAAATCCCTGGTTGCCCATAACTCTAGATCTAACTTAGCACCATACATGAAACCACTCATCTTTCTAGTTATAGTACCCGCAGTTTCTTGAGATACACTTCCCGGTCCCAGGACTATATCAAATCCGAGTGTCCCCAACCTTCCGAAATCAAATGTTTCTGATTCTGGATACTTCATTATCTCGATTTCTTCTTCGGTTTTAGCCCTTTTTGCTTTTTTTAAGATAAGCCAATCTCCCACCTTTAACTTCTTTTTTGATTCATACTCTATGACTTTCCCTTGCGAGATACTTTTTCGAGCGTGGAATATTTTAGCAATAGCAACTTGATCATATTTCCAATCTACAATTGTTTTTAATAATGGGTGAACTTTTTTCTCTGTGAGCCTTACGATATCTACATGATCCTCATCCATAACACCGTAGAGTGTTCCTGTATCTACTGTAAACTGATCTCCCAAAACACCAATAATGAGCCCATCGTAAGGAATCATTTTTTCAAATTTAGTTAGCCAATTTATCAGAGTTTGATAAATCATTTCAACATTTGAATGACTTAAATTAGTTTTTTCATCTAAGTAAATATCTTCGCCATTGCTACCATAGATTTTTAAAAACACTTCAGAACCGCTAGCAAGTGATTTTACAGTTACACTTATCAGAGAACCCGAATTAGTTTTTTCTGCTATTAAATTTCTTACTTCTGGATTATTCAAATGTTCATGAATATTATTTTTATAATTTTTTAAAATATTCATTATTTCCGAATTATGCCGGTAATAACACCAAGTCGAATCTTTCAAATAATTTTCTAGTTTTTCATATATCTGATATGAAATTGCACCTTTGATAGAATCCGCCACCGGAAGCAACATACATCTTCTTAAACTGATTTCTTCGTAGGCCAATATGTTAGAAGTAAGAAGTACAAATAATATTAACCCAAATATTTTGTTCATGTAAAAAATCCTATTGAATGTGTTTTTCCGGTTTACTGTAAACTGAAGTAGTATTTTTTTGAGATATTTGTTTTTCATACAAATTCACTAGCATTTTTAATTCACTGATTTCCTCTTGTGCTGCAACCAATTGTTTTTTTAAAAAGACCACCTGCTTTTCAAATTTGACAATCTGATTATCAGGAGAATCGGTTTGCGTGTTGTTTTTTCCATCAGTATCTTCGAAAATATAAAACTTTCCATCAATCATCTGGCTAACAATACGCTTCGATTTAATATATCTTCTGATGGTTGAAATAGATTTTCCGGTTTTTTTTGAATATTCAAAAATGGGTAGCCAAACACTCTCATCTTGCATTTTATTCATTGTTTCATCCTTGTAACAGCTACATAAATTTTAAAGCAAGTTTGAAATATATGCAAAAGACTTAATATTTGTTTTTTCAAAAACGCAGCGCGTTTTTTAGAATATGCCTTTTTTTTATAAAAATTCTAAATTAATGTTAGAATAAAAGCTTCAAGGATCATAATTATAAAACTACTAACACTACTTTCTTTATTATCGTCACTTTATTCATTTCAGATTCTGGCGTACAGTCTTGAAAATTTTTTTACTGACGACTATTTGAACACCAAGATTATTTTAAATCCAGATTTGGTTTCCAATGTTAGTTTTAACAAAAACCTTGAACTTGATAATTACGACTATATCAAGCAAGATCCCGAAAATTTAGTTGATCCTTTTTTTAAAATCCCCGATTATTTATCATCATCTGTAAAATTCTGGTTTGACATTTATACTAAATACGATGAAACCACCACTCTTGTTCATGACAAAGCCAATTTTGATCTTATTTATGGAACAATCAGTTTTACTGACCTGGATTATAATAATGTCGGACCGGTTACCAAAGCTAATTTTCGACAACAAATGGAAAGAGAAAGGTTCGCTGAGATCAAATTATCTATTACGCATATTTTTGATGGTAAACCACTTAATTCTTTTGAAAACAAAATACTTGAAAAAATTATTCAAGCTGGGATTGCAATCCCTTTAAATAAAAAAGAAAAAAATAAGCTAAAAAATGACTTGCTACACGGGCTTCGCAGACAATCAGGGCTAAAAAATCAAATTAATCAGGGACTAGTTTATTTTGATCATTACCGCAACACTATTCAAAAATACCTCAATATCTTTGAACTACCTGAAGAAATTTTAGCTATTGCTTTTGTAGAATCCAGTTTTAATATTAAGGCTCATTCAAGAGCTGGGGCAGTTGGTGTTTGGCAATTTATTAAAAGTACCGGGCATTCTTTCTTGAATATTTCTGATAATTATGATGAAAGAAAAAATATTATTATATCTACTCTCGGTGCCTTTCATCTACTTAAGCAGAATTTTAGAATTCACGAGTCATGGCCTCTTGCGATTTCTGCCTATAATAGCGGTCATAAACATATTCTAAAAGCACGCAGTTTAAATAAAAAGGGTAAATTTAGTTTTCAAAAATTTCTTGAAAATTATTCACACGCTGATATAATGTTTGCTTCTAAAAATTATTTTAGTGAGGTTTTAGCAATGGTTTTCTCTCTAAAATATCGCAAACATTTTTACCACAATACTAACAACAATAATTATAAAGAATTTTATCTTTACAAAAACACCAACTATTCTAACCTACAAAAAACTTCTTCACAATTAAGATTAGATCCTTTACTTTTGCGTGGTCATAATCCACACCTACCGCTCCAAAGTAATCCACCAATTGTTATTACCCTTATGCTTGATCAAATTGTGGACCATCCAGATTATATACGCATAGATGATAAATTAGTAACCAAGTATTTTCCCAAAAATTTTAAAAAGATATCTAAACCTAAAGCTGCTCAATAAGATATGTATTCATTGAACAATACGTTTGAATATAGTCATATTTGCCATCGTAATATTTAACTTCAATATTTACAACTCCATGTCGGTCGCCATTTATAAATATTTTTTCTGTGGTTTCGGTTAACTCGCTATATAATTTTCCTTCTTCATCTAAATATTTAACTTCCAGACCTAGTTGACCATTACTGGTATTTCCTGAATAGAAGATTTCTTCAGGGTTGTTCTCAAGATTTAGCTGTATTATACAGCTTGTTTCTAAATTTTCATAATTAAAGGCTTCCAATATATACTCAATAAACGCCTGATTCGGAACAGTCAGGCTGGTTTTTTCATAATAACCCAAAAAGATTGGCGCCTTTAGATGGGTCAATTCTAAATATTTTCTTGCTCCAAGGGATTTATAAGGTGTCTTAATTGAATAAGTATATAGAGATTCTTTTTGAGAAGTTGATTGATAATTAAAATATTTGATCTGTTCATTGGAAATATCTAATGCTTTTTCTTTTTTAATTAGTAAGCCTTCTTCCATTAAATCAAAAATATCTAAATCACCTCTTACAAAGCTGGCATTTTCAAAAAAGATTTCATCCTCTACCACATGAATAATTTTTTGAGCGACTTGATCTCCAATAAGGTATTTTATAAGAACATTACCCGGCTCAACTCCGGCAATTAAAACAAAGGTTGCGTGCTGTTCGTCGACTATTTTAAACGAATCACTAAGATATAAATATTTTCCTTCATCCGTTTCAAGATTAACATCTTCCACTAATTCATCCAACTCGATAAGGATAAAGCCTCCCGGTAGGTTTGCGTTCTTGCTAGTTAAAAAATTTTTAAAATCTTCTGCATGAAAAACTGGCACATTAATTCCAAAATCACCTTCTTCAAGCAACACATCTAAACTAGTGCCTACAAAGTTATTAGCAATAACTCGCCCAGGAATTGTAGCAAATTTTGTGTTCAACTCCCGGGATAGATTAATCTCACCTTCACCTCGATCAAATAAGGCATCTTGATTATTATAAGCAGGGATAAATTGGAATGAATGCACTTCCTCCATCAGCCCTTTGCCAAACTTTACTCGGGTAGCTTTTAAAGTAAGATTTGCGAGTAAGCCCGATGGGGATGATTCAATCTGTTTTGATTTATTACTTTTTGTAGTGTTTTCATAAGCCACTTCGAGCCGTTCAACCATATTTTTATCAGGTTGAATCGAAGAAGGAGACTTTTGCAGCTTTGGAGTAATTTGATTTTTAGCCTTAGTGTTATTAATTTTTTCTCTTTTAATAACTTCCGCTAGTCTATTTGAAACACCTGTCATTTGAGATATTACTACCGATTGACTATCCATTTTTTTATTATTATTTTTTGAATAGTCAATTACATAGAAGTCATCAATCTGCGTAGATATGCCAGTACTATTATCTTTGGAATTAGAAGGTGAGTAGTCATTTTTTTTTGCTGATGCATCGTCAGTACTAACACCTTGAAAATCAACTTCTTCGACCGATAGCGGTTTTTTCATTTTTTCAATATCTGGATTATTAATTTTTGAGTACTCACTTGGAGTTGCTTCATCTAAATTTTCTACTTGTTCAAATTTGTTGAGGTTTTGGATTTTAACACTTTGAGAATTCTTAATGTTGGTTTTGGCAAGTTGAGTATTCACTTCATCCAAAGATTGTAACTCTTTTTTTTCATTGATACTTAAATTTGTTGGTTTTTTATCACTTTGAGCAATGACATTTTTTTGTTCTGCTGTTTTTTCGTTATTCCTTTTTATGTCTTCCGCTACTTGAATATCATTCAACTTTTTAAAAGCATTTATTAGTTTGCTCTTCAGAGTTACAAGGTCAAGCGATTGGGGAGTTGTAAATTTTTGTTCATATGTTTTTAAAATCTCATTATTGTTTATATTTCCATCACGAACAACTTCTTTTTTAGAAAGAGTATCAATAATATTATGATCGGTTGCTATCGGTTTGATTTTTATTTCTTGTGCGGTTGTATTTATATCTATAGCGGCAATAACACTTTTATATTCCTGAATTTTTTTCTGCTTTTGCACTACGGGCGGGTTGTTTTTGAAATAATTTTTTTTATGCTTGATATCCGCCACAATAGAATTAATATTTATGGTTTCGTCTTCAGAATTGTTGTTGGCAATATTACTTTTAATTATTTCAGGAACAAGTTGTATATCTTTTACAATTGTCATGGTTTTAGCTAGTTCATCGATAATACCAAGATCAATAATTATTGGGTTTCTAGACAGATTAAATTGACAGAGAAAAATCAGACACGCAAAAAGTACTGCGATAAAAAAATTACCGTATAATAGGGTTGATATAAACCTCATGTTTCTAATCATCTAGTTATATTTTGCATCTGTTTTATTTTTTTTGGAAGAAGTAAATTTTATCAAGAGTAAAGATTTTTAAAAATCAAGTGTTGAATACTCACATAGGACCACTATTTTTCAAACATCATTATTTTTAGCTTAGCTTCCTCTAATTTTTTATAAGATTCTTGGTATTCATCCTTTTTCATATTCATTTGCTCAACTACTTTCTGATATTTTTCTTTATCTTCGATTGCCTGTTTAATATCAATTTCCTCTTTAGTTTCGCAGCTGTCACATAATAGCGTTACATTATTATCTAAGATTTTGCACACCCCATTCTTGATTAAGTATTTTCTATTTTCATTAGCACATTCAACATAGGCAATTCCTAAATTCAACAGAAGTATCATGTCATCATGATCATTTAAAATACCTGCCGGGCCCAGAGGAGTCGGAATCGTAATATTTTTTGCCTCTAGGTTTGATTCAACGTTTTTATTTTTAGTTATTATTTTTACCTTTAGCATAATATTAAAAAATTAAAGTGTTTTAGCTTTATCGTAAACCATTTCTAAATTTCCTACCATATAAAAAGCCTGTTCGGGAATATGATCACATTTCCCACTTAATATCGAGTCAAAGCCTTCTATCGTATCTTCAATTTTTACAAATTGTCCTTTATGACCAGTAAATGTTTCAGCTACTATAAGTGGTTGAGATAAAAATTTCTGAATTTTTCTCGCTCTCGATACAATTATTTTATCTTCTTCGGATAATTCATCCATCCCGAGAATAGCAATTATGTCTTGCAATTCTTTATACCTTTGCAAAATAACTTGTACTTGCCTTGCAACTTGATAATGTTTTTCACCCACGATCTCAGGAGTTAAAACTGTAGAAGAAGAGGTTAGTGGATCAACCGCTGGATAAATACCTTGTTCCACAATCGCTCGTGAAAGTTCTGTGGTTGCATCCAGGTGGGCAAACGTTGTCGCTGGAGCTGGATCGGTATAATCATCGGCTGGAACATATACTGCTTGAATAGAAGTAATTGATCCTTCATTGGTAGAGGTTATTCTCTCTTGCATTTCTCCCATTTCTGTTCCTAGGGTAGGTTGATAGCCCACAGCTGATGGTATTCTACCCAAAAGAGCTGAGACCTCTGAACCGGCTTGGGTAAATCTAAAAATATTATCTATAAAAAGAAGCACGTCCTGTTTTTCTTCGTCTCTAAAATATTCCGCTACTGATAACGCAGTTAACGCAACCCGAGCTCGCGCACCAGGTGGCTCATTCATTTGTCCATAAACCAAAGCAGTTTTACTAATAACGCCAGATTCTTTCATTTCTCTATATAAATCATTTCCTTCCCTGGTTCTTTCACCAACTCCTGCAAAAACCGAATATCCTCCGTGATGAGTGGCTATATTATTAATAAGTTCCATTATTAAAATTGTTTTACCAACACCAGCACCGCCAAATAATCCAATTTTTCCGCCTTTTAAATAAGGTGCCATAAGATCAATAACTTTGATTCCTGTGAAAAAGGGTTCCAGCCTGGTTGATTGTTGGTCAAAAGAGGGCGGGTCTCTATGAATGGAATAACTTTTATTTGAATCAATTTTACCGTTTTCGTCTACAGGATTTCCAATTACATTAATAATTCTTCCGAGCAATCCTTTTCCAACCGGAACTTGAATTTGCATTCCAGTATCCCTTACTTTAAGCCCGCGCGCCAAGCCTTCGGTAGAATCCATGGCGATACATCGAACTACATCATCACCCATATGTTGAGCTACCTCAAGCACCAGATTTTCTTCCAGATCGGATATTTGTTTATTAGTTGTTCGAATATCATTTAATATCGCTGGCAAATGTCCTCCGGAAAATTGGACATCGACAACGGGTCCTAGTACTTGTTTTATTTCGCCATAATTATTTTCAATCATATGAGCCCCACTACAATGTTTCTGCACCAGATACAATTTCAATTAATTCTTTTGTAATCGATGCCTGTCTTCTTTTATTTATTTTTAAATTTAAATTTCTAATTGCTTCTTTACAATTTTTAGCAGCACTATCCATTGCGACCATTCTAGCTGCATGTTCCGTTGCTTCAGAGTTTAAAAAACAACTATATATAATACTCTTAAACGCTTCAGGTAAAACATAATCCAATATTTCATTATGGGTCGGTTCATATTTGTAAGCGCAAGTTTGGGATTTATCATCTTCATTTATTTCAAATGGTAATACCTTTTTAATAACTGGTTTATAAGATCCGCTGCCCTTGTAAGCATTATATGCTACATAAACTTCTCCGACCTCATTACTTAAAAACTCTTTTAAAAAATCTGCCGCAATTGCGTCTAAAAACTGATCAAAGCCGTCATCGATTTTATGATGATGTTGTTTTCCGACATTATGATATTTTAATATTTCCTTTGCTTTTGATCCCCAATAAGAAATTCTAATAACATCTTCTTGGCCGTTAATAAAATTTTTAACAAATTTTGCAATATGATAGTTACAACTTCCACACAACCCTCTATCCGTGCTAAGTACTAACATATGTTTAAAAACATTGTTAGTTTTACGCAATATCGGATGAGTTAGGGTTTCATCTGTCGTAGTACACTTATAAACCAGTTCTTCTATTTCCTGTCTATAGGATTCAGCTTTGTGAAGCTTATCTTGAAACTTATTCATTTTAGCAGCCGAAACAAGTTTCATTGCACTTGTTATTTTTAAAGT
>Ga0208375_1001977_pt1 | contig 20485 bp, 29 predicted proteins | sample RifOxyD1_FD_184038 | JGI IMG/M metagenome (GOLD analysis project Ga0208375, IMG submission 184038) | Soil microbial communities from Rifle, Colorado - Rifle Oxygen_injection D1 (SPAdes) | ecosystem: Environmental > Terrestrial > Deep subsurface > Rock core/Sediment | place: Rifle, Colorado... | reverse complement strand
TTCTTTGGGTAATGTTCTCGGGGCCAATATCGCCAACATCTCCCTGGTGGTTGGGGCGGCCACTCTTTTAGTCGGCAGGGTCAATGTCCACGGAGAATTTTTAAGAAGAGACGTCTGGATTGCTTTGGTGGCGGGAATTTTGCCCATTGTTCTTGTTTTTGACGGGGAACTTTCTAGGGTAGACGGGCTCATCCTTCTTTCTCTTTATGGAGCCTATGCTTCCAGTTTTTTTAAAGACAGATTTCTGGAAATTGGCCAGGAGATTAAAGAAGGGACCTTTATCCATAAGTTTTTCCGAAGAGTAAACAATATTGACGGAAATAAAACCAAAGAGGCCGCAAGGCTATTTTTGGGAATTGCCGTCCTTCTGGTTTCTGCCAATTTAATCGTCAATACTGCCCAAAGCCTGGCGGCAGCGGCCAATATTCCGGTCTTTTTAATTGGGCTTATCCTCTTATCTATCGGGACCACGCTGCCGGAGCTGGGATTCTCGATAAAATCTCTTCAAGATAAAGAGCCGACGATGTTTTTCGGAAACCTCCTCGGTTCAATCATCGCCAATTCGACTTTGGTCATTGGTATTACCGCCGTCATTTCTCCGATCAGGGTCGCCGCGATTGAAGAATATCTGATTGCGGCGGTAACCTTTGTTGTTGTTTTTCTTGTCTTTTGGCTTTTTATCCGCTCGAAGCTTAAACTCGAAAGATGGGAAGCGGGGGTTCTTCTTGCCATCTACATCGTCTTCGTTGTAGTTGAATTCCTCTAGTGCTAAAATCTCTCCACAATGAGGGTACTGGCTGATCTTCAGCTTCACTCCCGTTTTTCCAGGGCAGTCTCGCCCCAAATGGTCGTCCCCGTCATCTCCGAATGGGCGGTAAAAAAAGGAATAGACCTTGTCGCCACCGGCGATTGGACCCACCCTTTATGGTTAAGGGAACTGGAAGTCAATTTGGAGGAGGCGGGAGAAGGGGTTTACAAAGCCAAGGACGGTCCGGAAGGCTCGCCTTTATTTTTACTTTCAACGGAGGTCAGCTCCATTTATTCCCAGGGTGGCAAGGTCAGGAAAATCCATACCCTAATCTTTGCGCCGAATTTCGAGGTGGCGGGTAAAATCAACAACGAGCTCAGTCTAAGGGGTGCCAATTTACTTTCAGACGGCCGGCCCATCGTCGGCTTATCGGCCAAAGCGGTGGCCGAGATAGCCTTAGGCGTTGAGCCAAAATGCCTCATCATTCCCGCCCACGCCTGGACGCCCCACTTTTCTCTCTTTGGCAGCGTTTCGGGATTTGACTCGATTGCAGAATGTTTTCAGGAACTATCTTCAGAAATCTATGCAATCGAAACGGGCCTCTCGAGCGACCCGGCCATGAACTGGAGGATAGAAGATTTAAGGCAGAGGCGAATCGTTTCCTTCTCCGACGCCCACTCTCCGGCGAAATTAGGCAGAGAAGCGACGGTTTTTGAAGTCAACGAAGTCAGTTTTTCATCCATCAGGAAGGCGATTACCGGGGAAGGACCGGATAAAATTGCCTACACCATCGAGTTTTATCCCGAAGAAGGGAAGTATCACTATACTGGGCACAGAAACTGTAACGTTGTTTATTCTCCAAACCAGACAAGGAAATTAGGAACAGTTTGTCCGGTCTGCGGCAGACCCTTAACGGTAGGGGTCATGAGCAGGGTCGAGGCCTTGGCCAAAAGAGATATCGAAACAAAAAGTGAAAAAGACGAATTTGGAGTACGCTGGATTTACGACAAGGAAAAGGAAAGACCTCCGTATGTCATGGCTGTTCCTCTTCTCGAGATTCTCGCCGAAGCTTTGGGTGCCGGAGTGGGGACGCAAACAGTGCTAACCGTTTACGAACAACTAATAAGCTCCTTAGACAGCGAATTTAAAGTCTTACTTGAAAGCCCTCTGTCCGACATTGAAAGAGTGGCTGGAGCCAAAGTTGCCGAGGCAGTAGGCAAGGTTAGGGGCGGGGATATTTCAATCGAACCAGGCTACGACGGCGTTTTCGGCAAAGTTAAAATTTGGAAAGAAGAAGGTGAGGCCGAAGACGAAATCGAACAAGAGACGCTCTTTTAGTTGGTATTGACACGAGGTGGCTAATCTGAAATCATGAAAGGTAGGATTGGGGGTGATCATGATGGCAACAGGACTTAAAAAAGAAACAGCCGGGGCTTTGGCCTATGTCTTAGGACCGATTACGGGAGTAATTTTCTTGGTTTTAGAGAAAGACCCATTCGTCAGGTTCCATGCGATGCAGTCAATCGTCGTTTTTGTGGGGCTTTTTGCCTTACAGTGGGCTTTGGGGCTGACGCTAATTCTTTTACCCTTGGTTCCTTTGGTAGGAATTATTAGCTTTGTTCTCTGGCTACTTCTTATCTACAAGGCTTGGCAGGGACAAGAGTGGGAGGTTCCTTTCTTTGGAAAATTCGCAAGAAATCTGGTTAATAAAGCCTAAGGATTTTAACCCTAAATGAATTCTCCCCAAGAAATGATTGAGGAGATGAGGATTAGGTATAGGCTCAATGCCCCCCAGGTTTTCTCCGCGATGCTTAACGTCCCCAGAGAAGAGTTTGTTCCCCTAGAATATCAAGGTGCGGCATATTCCGATGCCGCCCTTCCCATTGGACATGGACAAACCATTTCCCAGCCTTACACCGTGGCTTTTATGACCGATTTACTTGATCTTGCCGGTCACGAAAGGGTCTTAGAAATAGGCACGGGTTCGGGTTATCAAGCGGCCGTTTTATCCCAACTTGCCGATAAGGTCTTTACAATTGAAAGAATTGAACCCTTGGCCGACTCTGCCCGGGAAAGGCTCAAAAGATTAGGCTATACCAATGTCAAAGTTAAAGCGGGACGGGGAGAGGAAGGCTGGCCCAAGAAGGCTCCTTTCGAGGCTATCATTCTAACTGCGGGCGTTGACAAAGTCCCAAAAGCCTTATTCGACCAGTTAAAAGAGGGGGGAGTTTTGGTGGCTCCGGTTGGGGAAGGGGCAGACAAAAAGATGACCAAGTTTATTAAAAAGAAAGGAAAGATCTCTAAAAAAGAATACGGTATTTTCCACTTCGTTCCGTTTGTGGAGAGTAATTAAATTGGGGAAACTTACTCAGGCCAGAAATCCTTGTTCTCATCATAAAGCCTATAAAAAATGTCTGCTACTTGACCCGCGGGCACATCCTCTGCCGGAACATCTCTTCCGGCAGCAATTATTTTCCCTCTTTGCTCTATAGCCCTACTGTCAGCTTCAACAAAAACTAAATATAGTGTCAAATATCCTCGATATTCATCTTCCTGAAGCGGGTGTTCTTTTTTAAACTGTGCAAATTGTTGTTCTAGTTGTTCTTTGGTAATTGAAGTTTGTTGCTCGGGCGTTAGTTGCATAAGGCCATCTACAAAAACATTTGCAAGTTGCCTTCTAGAATTTGTAGGTTCCCAAAGTGAAATTACTCTAGGCTCGCCTTCTTTGCTTTCTGGAAAGCCCAACTTCATACCGCCGGCTCCCTTAAGAATTTTCATTTCAGTCGTTATTATACTCTCTCTCAATTTTCAAGTAGATATAATGGTAAAATTGCTCTATGAAGCTAATCATTGGACTGGGAAATCCTGGAGAGAAATACAAAAACAATCGCCACAATATTGGACATGTGGTAGCGGATGCTCTCCTTAAAAGAAACCTGCCTAAAAATATAAGCGTCAAGAGAACCAGTGTTTTTATGAATGAATCGGGCACGGAAGTTAAGAGGCTTCTCGGTAATTTAGACCCAGCTAATCTATATGTTATCCACGATGATTTGGACATTGCCTTGGGAGGTTACAAAATCCAGAAAGGAAAGGGTCCAAAGCTTCACAACGGAATACTTTCCATCGAGAGGGAATTGGGGTCGGATGATTTCTGGAGAGTGAGAGTCGGGGTTGACAATCGAATGGGGGACAAGACACCCGGTGAGGAATACGTGCTTCAGGACTTTACCGAGGAAGAGAAAGAAGTCCTTAGAAAAGTGATCGATAAAGTGGCTCAAGATATTTTATTTTTATGACAACCAGGACGAAAGGGTTTTCGAAAGTGGCCGATGTCTTAAAAAAATTTGATGTCGATGAAGACAAATACATTTCCTATGAATTTCAAAAGTATGGCTATGAATTGGCGGAACAACTGGGTGACTTAAAAAACAAATCTTTGTATATTAAATTGGCCAAAGAAACACCAAGGGGCCTTTTAGAGGCTGCCAGGAACTTTGTTAAGGACGCCTACAATGTAAAAAGCAGGTCAAAACTATTTATGTGGAAGCTGGCTGGACTTAAAAAGGAGTCTAAAAATAAGAAAAAATGAACACGCCTTCACTTAACGGAAACTGGGTCGACCTGGTCATCGTCTTAATTCTTATTTATTTTGCGAGCGAAGCCTGGCGTCACGGAGTCTGGGTAATTTTGGCCGATTTTGTTTCGTTCCTGGGGGCGCTTTTGGTGGCCCTCCGTGCTTATAAGTTTAGCGCCTCCTTTCTTCGCTCCAATTTTACCCTTTCCCACCCTCTCTCAAATGCCCTTGGATTTTTGATTACGGCCATTGCCCTGGAAGCTATTTTTGGATTTCTCTTGGGTCACGCCCTAACCAAACTTCCTAAAAAATATTGGCAGAATAAGTGGAGTCGGTTTTTGGCGCTCCTGCCTGCGGTGGGCGAGGGACTCGTTTTAATTGCCTTTATTCTGACCTTGATTTTGGGTCTGCCGGTTGCCCCTTCCCTCAAAAAAGACGCCACCGATTCCAAAATCGGAAGCTTTATTTTGAATCAGACTTCGGGGGCGGAAAGATTGGTCAATGAAATTTTCGGCGGGGTGATTGAGGACTCTCTCACCTACTTAACCATCAAGCCGGGAAGTAAAGAATCGGTGCCTTTATCGGTTGAGAGGGCAGAACTTTCCGTAGACACGGTGAGCGAGACGGAGATGTTTGCCCTTATCAACAAAGAAAGAAGAGAAAAAGGGGTGGCCGAGCTTTCTTGGGCGCCAGAGATAGTCCCGGTGGCCAGAGCCCACGGCCGGGACATGTGGGAAAGAAAGTATTTCGGTCATTATTCTCCTGAAGGAGATGATATCGGGGACAGATTAGACGGGGCCGAGATTAGATATTCGCTTGCGGGGGAAAATTTGGCTTTGGCCCCGACCGTTGCCTCCGCCCACAATGGCCTCATGAATTCAGAGGGCCACCGAGCCAACATTTTAGAGCCGGAATTTAAGCGGGTGGCAGTAGGAGTCATCGACAACGGAGTTTACGGAAAGATGTTCGTTCAGGTGTTTACCGATTAACAATGAGCTTTTTTAACGAGGTTTATCAAATTGCCAGACAGGTCCCCAAAGGGAAAGTGACCACTTATGGGGAGATGGCCAAGACCTTGGGCACGAAAGACGCCAGGAAGGTCGGCTGGGCCCTTCATGCAAACTCCGACCCCCAAACCCCTTGCCACCGGGTTGTCAATAAAGACGGGAAGCTGGCGGCGAATTTTGCCTTTGGCGGGGAGGCCGAACAAAAACGCAGGCTTTTAGTTGAGGGAATTACCTTTAAGGGCAACAAAGTTGACCTGGAAAAACACCTCTGGGTGGCTAAGAGATAGTGTAGAATGAGTTAATCTGCCGTGAAGAAAGAAATTTTTATCCATTTTGCCTTTTTTGTCTCCCTTTTTATTTTTGTTTCGATTGCCCGTGGCTATTTTTCTTTTTCCTCTTGGCAATTTTGGCTAGGAGGCTTAATCGGCACAATTCTTCCGGACATCGACCACCTTTTATATGTTTTTTTCCTTAGGCCGCAAGAGCTGACCTCCCAACGGGTCGGCTATCTGGTAGGGAAGAAGGATATTTGGGGCGGCCTGGAGCTTTTGGCCGAAACCAGGAGCGAGCGCACCAAGCTTATCTTCCATACGGCTACTTTCCAGCTAATATTTCTGGTCCTGACCTTTTTTGTGCTTACTTCTTCGGGAAGCCTAATGGGGCGGGGTCTGGTTCTGGCCTTTTTCTTGCACCTAACAATTGACCAGGCTGTGGATTTGGCTGCCACGGGCAGCCTTTCCAATTGGTTTAAAAATTTTCCCATCGAGCTTAGTCTGGGTAAGCAAAAAACTTACTGGTGGGGACTAATTATCCTTCTTTTAATTTTTTCTTTTCTGTTGTAACCTAGACTTCATGAAGAAATGGATTTGGTTGGTGGTTATCTTAGCGGTTTTAGGGATTACTTACTGGGCAATCATGGAATTTACCAAACCGTTGCCCGGGCAAGAGGTAAACGATGACGGTCGAAACCATGTTACCGACATCTACGGAGTAGAATATAGCTCAAATCCTCCAAGCTCCGGACCCCATTTTGCCGTTTGGGCCAAGCCCGGGGTCTACGACCGCCTCATCTCCGACGGATATCTTATCCACTCCATGGAACACGGCTACATCGTTATCTGGTACGACTGTTCCAATCTTTCTTCGGGAGGGTTAATAAAAGCCGCATTTGCCCACGACGAGCCGACGGAGGAGTCTACCGAAAGCGGGCAGCTACTAATGCATATGAAGCTGATCCCAGAGGGGAACATGAGTTGGTTTACCCCCGAAAATGCTCCGGAGGTGGAGATTGAGCTTCCCGAGCCGTTTAAATCCGATGCCTGCCGGGCCTTGGTTACCGACCTGACTGAATTTATCAAAGCTGCCCAAAGAATAATTGTCGCTCCAAGGATAAATATGGAGACGCCAGTCGCCCTGACCGCTTGGAGAAGAATTTTGAAACTGGAAAAAGTCGACAAAGAATCGATAGAGAAGTTTATCAAGGCCTACCACAATCGGGGACCGGAGCAGACGGTAGAATAATTACTCCCGACAACAGTCGATGGCTTTTTGAACCACGGCTCCTAGTTTATCGAAGATAGAAACCGAAGATTTTTTCTCCGATTTTTCGGTAAGAAGTGCTACCTCCGTATCATTTCTTTTAACGTCTTTGATATCGACGACATTGAGATTGATGCCCCAAAATAGCGAATAAAGTTTGTAGGATTTTTCAAAGAGGCCCCGGGCTTTTTCTTTATTTCCTTTCTTTAACTCTTTTGTTCCCACTTCCATCAGCCTCATGGATGCCGCCAATAAGTGCTTGCTGATGCACCAAACCTCCCCTTCGTAGTCTTTGATGATGTCTTTGAGAAGTTCCGTTCTCATCGCCCGGACCTCATTTAAAAGGTCGAGGTATTTAGGGTCTTTTGTTTTTTGGGAAGTGAAGAAAAGATGCTCTTCGATAGAAATTAGATTCATTACTCCGATTGAGAGGTCCTCACCGGACGATAAGTCGAGGTCTTTTTGTTTGGTTGCCTTCTCAACTTTTTCCAGGAGGCCTTGGTATTCGTTTATTTTGCTCACAATAGATACCCTCCGTAAAAGTATACAACTAAACTGGCAACCAAAAGGCAAACAACAGGGAAAACGACTCTTTGGAAGTTAAATAGCTGCCGACCTTTCTTTTCCCTGACTTTTTTGTCGGCAAAAACTCCTAGAAAGAAGGCGCCTGCCCCCAGAATACTTCCAAACAGGAGCTTATCAATGCCTAGAATGGTGTTAAAGGGGTGGCCGATAATCCCGGTTTTCCAAAGAGGTAGATACGTCAGGAGAGACCAAAGGATCATTGAGACGACAACCAGAGCTTGATTGCTCCATTTTTTTAGAATTTTTAGATTTTTCTTGGTTAGCCAGTCGGCAGACCAGAAAGAAAGAGAAACGACCAGCCCGCCAACCCAGATTCCGGAAACCGAATCGTCTATCCCAAGCCACCGAGAGACGCCTAAGCCTGCCCCGACAGCGACGGTGCAGACGGGGCAAACGGCAAGCGCGGTTTTGGGAGAAAGTAAAAAGATAATAGGGGAGAGAAAGACCAACAGTTTCTTCATATCTTGAGTCCTTTCAGATATTCAATAATCGGCTCGTCGCCGAGAATGCATTTTCCTTCGGGTGTAAAAAGAAAGGGTACACCGACGTCGTTGACGGAAATGTTACAGGAGCTTGCCCGCCTCACCAGAAGGTTTGAATTGGCCGGGGAGTTGATTTCCTTTTTTTCAAGGGAAATTTTAGCCGTACCCTCCCATGAATCGATGAATTCCTGGACCTTGGCGCAGTGGGGGCAGGTGGTACTCCAGTAGTATTCGTATCCCGAAGGCAAACCGAGGGCGTTTTTAGAACTCTTGGTTGAATAAAAAATCCCGATGCCGATAATGAGAAGCGTTGCCGCTAAAACGCCAAAGAAAAATTTTCTCACGAATAAATCATAACGGTGGCCTTGGTAAAAAACAACCCTTGACTTTGAGAGTTCGGTAGTATTGAATAGGCTATCCCCCCCAGGGGGATACGAATGGATAAAACGACAAAAGGGCAAATTGCTCACCGATTGGCGATTGCCGAGGGACATCTAAAAAAAGTGAGACAGATGGTTGAGAGCGAAGCCTACTGCCTCGACATTATTCACCAGTCCCAGGCCGTCCAGGCGGCTTTAAAGAAGGCCGACGAAGTCGTCCTTCATGGACATCTTCATTCCTGCGTTCTCAAAGATATCCACGAACCCGAAGGTAAAAAAGAGAAATTTGTTGAGGAAATTGTCGAGCTTTTTGGAAAGAAAGATTAAAGCGGTAATCCGCTGTCATTCTAAATGAAAGACGCAAAAGTTCTCATCGGCATCGTCATAGCTACCTTTTTAATCATCGTTGGGGGCGTGTTTCTCCTCGGACGGGGCTCTTCCGGCTCCGGCGGGTCCGAAACAAACGTTGAAGTTTTGGGAATTGAAGCCACGCCGGCCTTTTACGACTTGGGCGAGGTGCCGATCAATGGGGGAATGGTAACCAAAGAATATTCGATTAAAAATACGACTGATAAAACGATAAGACTGAAGAAGATTGCAACGTCTTGTATGTGCACCACCGCCTCGCTTGATCTAGGGGGCAAGTCAACCAAGTTTTTCGGCATGGAAGGGCATGGAGACGCTAACCCTCCCGTTAATATCGAAATTGGAGCAGGCCAGGAAGGTAAAGTAATCGTGAGGTTTGATCCTGCCGCCCACGGTCCCGAAGGGGTCGGGCCTTTTGATCGAGTTGTCTGGTTAACATTCTCGGACCCCGGCGGAGTAAAAGAACTGACCTTTAACGGAACGGTTGTATCAGAATGAAAAAAATTCTCGTTTTTGTCTTGGGCTTGGTTAGCCCGCTTTTTTTTGCGCCGGCCGCCCTGGCGCACTGCCCGCTTTGCGTTGCCGGGGCCGGCGCGGGTCTCTCCCTTTCCCGGCTTCTGGGAATCGATGACTCCATAACCGGCGTCTGGCTGGCGGCCTTTTTGGGGGCAGTCTCTTTTTGGACCGAAACGGCCTTGATCAAAGATAAAGAGTTAAAGCTAATCCTTAGGCCCCTAATTTATATCGGAATTTTTGTTGCCACTATTTGGTCCTTTTATAAATTTAATTTGATAGTGACCCACGGAGAAATTTTCGGCCTCCATAAACTGACTTTCGGGATGATCGCCGGAGGAATTCTCTTCTATTTGGTTGACGTTATTGACGACTTATCAATAAAGAAATACGGAAAAGTCTTTTTTCCTTATCAGAGAATAATTGTCAGTCTGGGCAGCATGTTACTCTTAAGTATTGGAATCTACATCCTGATTAACTATTACATATGAGAAGAATAAAGATAAAGAAGAAAACAAGGTTCCTTTTTACCTTGATTGCTTCTTTTGTTTTCTTTACTCTGGTTGGCTTTTTTGCCGGAAGAACTCCGGTTAAATTAGCCCCCGGCGAAACAGTTTCCGCCCGAGAACTCAAAAAGGAACTAGCGAAGAAAGACTTCGTTTTCATCAATGTTCATACTCCCTACGAGGGAGAAATCGAAAAGACCGATTCGTTTATCCAATTTGACGAGATGATGGCAAGTGAACAGATGTTGCCCCAAGACAAAAACACCCCAATAGTTCTTTATTGCAAAACCGGCCGGATGAGTGCGGAAGCCCTAAAGACACTCAAGGGGATGGGGTACACAAATGTTCGACATCTTGATGGGGGAATGGATGCTTGGAAGCGCGTCGGGGGCAACGTTTTAGATTTATCAAAGCTACCAGACGAGGTTCTCCCCAAAGAAGGATTTGTCCTGCCGGTCTCCTGGGGAGATATGGGTCCGAGGCTAGTTCAATTGGGGGTAATTGACCTGACAAAATTTGAAGAAGCGGTGGTCATGACCGATGAACAAAAAGAGATTTTAAAACAAGGCGGCGACATTCCCATCACCATTAATAACCAAAACAGCCAGTTTGTGGTGGATGTTCTCTGGGCGTTAGGCCTTGCCCAAAAAAGTATTGTTTATGATGAGGGTCCTCTCGGAAAAGAATATAAGAACGAGCAGGGAAATTTTGCCTCAACCGGAGGCTGGACTCTTGCCCAGGGTGATGCCGTCAATTATTTAAATAAGTTTGACTTAATCCCCTTGACTCCCGAACAGCAAAAAAGAGTCGGAGAAATTGCCAAGAACATTTATCGTCCCTGCTGCGGCAACCCCACCTGGTTTCCAGACTGTAACCACGGAATGGCGGCCCTGGCGGCAATCGAGCTTCTTGTATCAAAAGGGCTTCCGGATGAAGAAATTTATAAAGAAGTCCTCAAACTTAATTCTTTTTGGTTTCCCGATAACTACTTAATGGCAGCGACCTATTTTGCCAGACAGGGAACGCCCTGGGACAAAATCGACGCCAAGGAAGTCTTGGGGGATAAATATTCATCGGGTCAGGGAGCGGGAGAGCTTTATCAAAAAGTCGGTCCTCTTCCTTACGGGGGGAGCGCCGGTGGTAGTTGTGGTGCTTAAAAGTAAAGGGGGTGAGAAAAATGAAGTTGAACGAAAAAGCCTGGGCTAATGCGTCCGCTGTATTTATGGGGATTCTTTATATATTCTGCGCTCTTGGTATCGTTCTTTTTCCTGGAATTTCCAAGGCGGTGGCGGGAAGCTGGTTCCACGGCATCGATCTGGGTTTGATTTGGACGGGAGGGGTAAGACCTAATTTCTTGTTGGGGCTGGTGACAGCCGTAGTTCTCTCTTGGATTGGGGGATGGGTATTCGCCTGGCTCTATAATAAATTAACTAAATAATGAGAGACGACGAACCAGTAAAAGACCCGGTTTGCGGGATGGTAAAACCCAAAAACCAGTTTGGCTATACGTCCATCTATAACGGAAAAACTTATTATTTCTGTTCAGAAATGGATAAAGAAATGTTTGAAAAATATCCAGACAGATGGATTGGGGGTGAGGAGAAATGATGTATCGAGCCATGATGGGCCCCGGGTGGGGAAGTTGGGACACACTGCCTGACTACATGCAGCAAATGATGCAAAATTACTGGGGTGGTACGCAGCCCTTTTGGGGGGTAAGCGGAATTTTGGATTTTGTCACTTCGATTCTTTGGGCGGTTCTCTTGATTGCCGCCATTAGGTGGCTTTGGAAGAAAGGAAACTAGATTGAAGAAAATTTATATTTGCCCGATGCATCCTGAAGTGAAACAGGATAACCCCGGCCGTTGTCCCAAGTGCGGAATGGACTTGGTAGAGGTGAAAGAAAAGGGGACAGGGAGTCTGGATCAAGGGCATGATATGTCCGCCATGGACCATACGGAACACCACAGGAGAATGGCGGAGGACTTCAAAAGGCGATTTTTTATTGTCCTGCCCCTAACCATTATTGTTCTTATTTTATCCCCAAAGATTCAGGAATGGTTCGGATTTTCGCTTGATTTTCCTTTCAGAAACTTTGCCCTTTTTGCCCTTGGAAGTATCATTGCGCTATTCGGTGGTTGGCCTTTTTACTCGTCTGCGAGAGATGAGCTGAGAAGTCGAAACTGGGGAATGATGACCCTGGTCTCTTTGGCTGTCATCTCCGGTTACTCCTTTTCCGTCGCCGCCACCTTTCTTTTTCCGGGAGAATCCCTCTGGTGGGAAATCTCAACTCTGGTTCTGGTCTTTCTCTTCGGACACTGGATGGAGATGCGGGCGGTCTTGGGAACCGGAAACGCCCTCAAGGAACTGGCCAAGCTTATTCCTCCAACAGCACATAAATTGGTAGGAAAAGAAGTAAAGGATGTCCAGACCGAAGAGTTGGTTAAGGGAGACCTCGTTTTGGTTAAACCAGGAGAGAAGATTCCGGTCGACGGCGAGGTCGTCGAAGGAGAGTCCTCGGTGAACGAGGGGATGATCACCGGGGAGAGTCGGCCGGTTGAAAAGAAAAAGGGAGATAAAGTGATTGGGGGGACGATTAATAATGACGGCTCTTTAACCATTAAAGTGACCAAAACCGGTAGCGAGACGGCCCTGGCTCAGATAATGGATTTAATTCGCCAGGCTCAAGAGACGAAACCCGCCGTTCAAAAACTGGCCGATAGGGCAGCCAACTGGTTAACCATCACCGCAATAGTGGTTGGTTCAGGGACCTTCGTCTATTGGTTCTTTGTTAACCCCCAGGGGGCCATTTTTGCTGCCACCCTGGCCATAACCGTTGTCGTGATAGCCTGTCCCCATGCCTTGGGCCTTGCCATTCCGACCGTGACCACAATTACTTCGGCAATTGCGGCCAAAAACGGAATTTTAATACGCGACATGGCTGGACTCGAGGTTGCCAGGCGGCTTGACTACATCATCTTCGACAAAACGGGAACGCTGACAAAAGGAGAATTCGGAGTGGCCGAGATTACCGTTTTTGATACGGCCGAAGACACGGAGGTTCTCAGGCTTGCCGCCGCCGTTGAAATTCACTCCCAGCATTCAATCGCCAAAGGGATAATCGAAGAGGCTAAAAAGAGAAAAATTGCCTTTACGGCCGCCCACGATTTTAAATCTTACCCCGGCAAAGGCGCAGAAGGACAGGTTGATGGAAGAGAAGTTGTTCTGGGAAATCTGGCCATGCTTGAGAAAAAAGGAGTCAGTCTAGCTTCAGCCGAGCCCCATATCGCTTCCTTGAAAGATTCTGCAAAAACAATTATCTGGGTGGCGGTTGACGGCAAGGTGGCCGGGGCGCTGGCTTTGGAGGATTCCTTAAGGGAAGAGTCGAAGGAGGCCATAAAGAAACTTCATGAGTTGGGGGTTAAAACCGCCATGCTGACGGGGGATAAAAAAGATGTGGCGGATGAGGTTGGAAAGAAGTTGGGAATAGACACGGTCTTTGCCGGAGTTTTACCGGAACAAAAGGTAGATAAAGTAAAGGAACTTCAAAGTAAAGGCCATATCGTCGGCATGGTGGGAGACGGGGTAAATGATGCGCCGTCCTTAAAGCAGGCACACGTAGGCATTGCCATCGGGGCGGGAACGGACGTCGCCATCGAATCGGCCGAAATTGTTCTTGTTAAGAATAATCCGCTCGACGTTGTCAAAGTAATCAGTCTCAGTCGGAAAACAGATGCAAAGATGAAGCAGAATCTGGCCTGGGCGACCGGGTATAACGTCTTGGCCATTCCGGCCGCAGCCGGGGTCTTTATTTCTTGGGGAATTAGGCTTCGCCCTGAATATGGAGCCTTACTGATGAGTGCCTCCTCCTTAATCGTTGTCGCCAATGCCCTAGGACTTCGAAAGGTCAAATTGTGAAAATTAGAGGTTGACTTGGGAAATGCTTAACAGGTATAGTGAAGGCGAATTATCATGGCGACATCAAACATTACCGATGCCGATTTTGAGGCCAAAGTGCTGAAATCGGGGACACCCGTTCTCGTTGATTTTTGGGCTCCTTGGTGCGGACCCTGCAAACTGGCAGAACCTGTTTTGGAGGAACTTTCCAATACATATAATGGTAAAGTTGCTATCATGAAGCTCAATGTTGACGAGAACCAAAATTCGGCCGCCAAATATTCGGTGATGTCAATCCCAACCACCATTCTTTTTAAAGGAGGAGCCGAGGTGGGCCGTCAGGTAGGATTTGCAGGAAAAGACGCTTTTGAAGATTTATTGAAGCGAGGAATCGCTTCTTAAGCTATGCTTATCAAAAAGGGGGTGACTTAATTTTGGACGATACAAATAAACCGCAAGACACAGGACAAATGCCAGGAGTCCCGGCTCCCACAGGGGGACCGGTCCCGACTACCGGGCCAACCATGCCTACACCTCCCGGTTCTGAGCCGCCCATGGGGACACCGACACCCACCACACCAGAACCAGAGGTACCGGCTGAAACACCTCAGCCAGAGCCGCCGACGGGTGAAGGAGGAGCAACTGGGGGAGATACCGGACCGATTCCGCCCCCAGCCGCTACATATTAATGGCAGAGCCAGAAGTGTTTGCTTCCAAACCGGCTCCTGGTGAGCCTTGGGACGTCATTATTCTTGGCTCAGGGCCCGCCAGCTTAACGGCCGCCGTCTATACCACGAGAGGCGCAGCTTCAACGCTCATTGTCGGCGGAGAGGCCTGGGGGGGACAGTTGATGTTAACCACCACCGTCGATAATTGGCCGGGAACTCCAGGGATTCAAGGCCCCGATTTAATGCAAAAATTAAGAGAGCATTCTTTGATGTTTGGGGCCCAGTTCGTTGGGGAAAACGCCACAGGAATCGACGTCGGTAAGAAGCCATTTGAAGTTAGTGCCGGGGGGACTAAATACCTGGCCAGGTCGGTAATCGTGGCGACGGGGGCGGACACCAAATGGTTGGACGCTCCGGGGATAAAAGAGTATATCGGCCGGGGTGTTTCTTCCTGCGCTCCCTGCGATGCCCCCTTCTTTAAAGGAAAAAAAGTGGCCGTTGTTGGAGGAGGCGATTCGGCCATGGAAGAAGCCTTAACTCTTTCAAAATACGTCACCGAAGTGGCCATTATTCATCGAGGGGATGCTTTTAGAGCTAGTGCCGCGATGCAAAAAAAGGTGCTGGCCGACCCCAAAATAAAAGTCCTCTGGAATACGGAAGTAAAAGAAGTTATCGGGAACCAAAAGGTCGAAAAAGTGGTCGTTGTTGACAATAAGACAAACCAAACAAGTGAACTTATTTTGGACGGAATCTTTATCGCCATCGGCCATGTCCCTGCCACCAGTATTTTTTCGGGCAAGATCGAGCTTGACGAGAGGGGCTATGTCAAGATTTTCGACCATACCAGAACTTCAGTCCCCGGAATTTTTGTGGCCGGCGACGTCCACGATTATCTCTACAAACAAGCCGTCACCGCGGCCGGCTTCGGCTGTATGGCGGCCATGGAGACCATCAAGTATCTCGAAGAGGTAAAAGCCGGCGGTTGACAGTTCACTCTTTTATTGTCAGAATAATTACCATGTTTTCGCGAGGCCAACTCCTGGAAAAATTCATTCCGATCCTTCTGGTGATCACCGTTGCCTTAGCCTTTTTGGTTGGAGTTTTATGGCAAAAAGTTACACTTCTGGAAGGGGGAAAAGCTTCGGGTACGGCTCTCGCCCCAAGCGACCAGGGACCGGCAGAAATCAACGGCAAACTTTCGGCTGAGCAGGCGGGCAAAGTTGAAAAACCCAGCGACAAAGACCACACCAGAGGCTCTTTGGATGCCGAAATCTTTCTAATTGAATACTCGGATCTTGAGTGCCCTTTCTGTAAGCAGTTCCATGCTACCGCCCAGCAGGCGGTTGACGAATACGACGGTAAAGTTACCTGGGTTTACCGGCACTTTCCCCTGGATACCCTTCACCCCAAGGCCGACAAAGAGGCCGAGGCAGCCGAGTGTGCCTTCGAGCTTGGAGGAGAGGATGGATTCTGGAACCTCGTCGATAAGATTTATGAGGTCACCCCTTCGAATAATGGGCTTGATTTGACTAAACTGCCGACCTATGCTTCTCAAGTCGGGCTAAACCAGGCGGCTTTCAAGACTTGTTTGGATAGCGGTAAGTATCAAGACAAAGTAGAGGAGCATTATCAGCAAGGAGTTACCGCGGGGGTAACCGGAACTCCCGGAAACTTCATCATGAACAAAAAAGGTGAGGTTTGGGTCATTCCCGGAGCGGTTCCTTTTGAAACTCTCAAGCTCACCATCGAGGAAGCCCTCAAGAGTTAAGTGCTTCTTGAAACGGCCCGCTGTCGTAAACCAGAAATCTTTGGGTAATGATTTTGTCGTCCTTGGCTTTTGCCCCCTCGTGCACGAAACTTTCTGTAAGTTTAAACCTTGTGCCGGATAGGTTAACTTCTTCTGGAGTATTTTGATTTATCGGGATGGTTATAAACTTGTTTGGGTCTCCAAGGATTTCTCTTTGAACTTGGGCTACATAGAATCTATCTAGAGGTAAACCTTCTAAAATTTTTGGAGTAGTCGTATGCATTATCAGACCATAACCCTCTTCCCCAAGTCGCTCTATCATTACCTTTCCGTCGACTTCCTCTTCTCCTGCCCCAACCACAATTGCATCCCTTTCTCGGAAATTTCTGGCTTTTTCAGAATTTTCCATCTCGTGGGTTGTAAAAATAAATACCCTTCTTTCACCTTGGGTAAGTGCGTCAGGAAAATTAAAATCTAGACTTCTACTTACCACCGCAACGTCGGGGTTTCTTCTTTTGTACCCATGCTCAAGCCTCCAGTCGCCGAATTTTTCGAAGGGCTGCCCTTTATCGAATTGGCTGAGGACGTTTTGGGCTTTTCCCCCCAGTTTTTCAACGCGATTCATGTGCCCTGTCGCCGTTATTATTATGTCCGCCTGAGACTGGTGTTCCTGAAAGCACTCCCAGTCAAAGTCGTTTTTAATCTCCTTTGGCGGCCCACCGACCCCTTCTATTCCTACAACCCCGTTTAGGTCTGCCACATAACTGGTATAGACCAGAGGTCTTCCGAGTTTATCTTTAACCCTTTCGTAGACTTCTTTTAAATTATGATTGCCGGTCAGGTAGTGGCCTTCTTCCATTTGCACAAGGGTTGTTTCTAGGCCATTTATTCTAGCATTTTCAAGGCTTGCATCGGGAACAAAACCGCCCTCATCCTCGAACCTTTGGATGTCTTTTTCTAATTCTTTTTGCTTTCCTTCAGGCATACCCCAATTGTAGCATTCGAAGAACAAAAATGATAAAATTCACCTTGCCGAAATTTGTTTTGGCGCCATCGTCTAACGGCTCAGGACGAGGCCCTTTCAAGGCCTAAATACGAGTTCGATTCTCGTTGGCGCCACTAAAGGTGCCCATAAGGATTACCTTGCGACTTCGTCGTAAGCAACCTTGTGGCCCCTCGAGATTACACTCGGGCCCATAGCTCAATGGCAGAGCAAGTGCCTTTTAAGCACGTGGTTGGGGGTTCGAATCCCTCTGGGCTCACTCGCAGACTCGCGAGCCTTCGGGTTTCGATGGTGCCAGGCAAGGTAGAAAGTTGTGCACACGAATCCCTCTGGGCTCACTAGATTTATTGCGGGGTCGTCTAACGGTAGGACTGTGGGCTTTGGACCCACTAATCCAGGTTCAAATCCTGGCCCCGCAGCCAATCGGGCACAATTTATGGAATCACCCCGGATAGAAAATCCCAAACAAACCGCCGAAGAGCGGCTCTTGTCTCAAGAAATTCTTGGTAAAATAGACGAGCTTCTGGATGCCGATGGCGGGGAAGTTGACCCAAGTAAGATTGCAAAATATGGTTTTGATCTATCTAACCAGACAATCGGAGGAAAAAAGACCTTACCGGAGGGGATTTTTGCGAGTGAGGTTTCCTGTGGATTGACTCTTAACCGCACCCCCGCAGAAGGACAGGCGCAAAAGACCACAATATTGATTAGAATTTTTGATAAGGGAAACCAGGAATTAAGTTTTACTTTGTTTTTCCCGGAGAACAAGTCTTCTTTTTTTCAATACGGTGAAGATCCCAAAAAAACGGGCTATGACCACATTCCGAGAGAAGCGACCGTCGAGGACTTAGGGGATTTTTTGGATATTTTGGAAAAACCCCTTTACCTAATCGGTTAATTACCTTTTCCTGCCCTGCATTTTTCAGGAGGTTTATGAGACCTAGGGTTGGAATTTAGGGGAAAGGCGGACTAACTCTCCTCTTTTTTGATTTTCGACTGCACGTGTTTTTCAAAGTCCTCAAGAGTTTCAAAACCTTTTGGAATTTTCCCTCGAAAAAGAGAAATTCCCCAATTAGTAACTTCTCTTGGATCAAGCCCCCTTTTTCTAAGGGTATTATCATCAAGGCCACCAAATAAAACGCGCTCGACGTCTGGGTTATTAGGCTGAAGTGGAGGATCTTTAGGTAAGGGATCCGTTTCTCTCATCAATTCCAAATAAAATATCTTTTTATTGATAATAAATCAAGCAAGGCTGGAATTTGGGGAAGAGATTTTTTAGATCGCGGGACTAAAAATCCAAGGCTGTTTTTTGTTTTTCTTTTCTGTTGCCTTAATGACCTTCTTTCCCTCCCTTTTAAGTGAATTTACAAGGTCTTTATTTAATTTGTTGAGTTTTTCGTCTTCAGCCGAAAAGACGACAAAAGATGCCCCACTGGGAATATTTTTTGTTGCAACGGGGTTTGAAACTATATATTCTGCAAGCTTTTCAGATAACCTTAAGTTTTTTTCTAGTTGTTTTGCTTTACCCATAGAGAAGTAATTATACAATAAAGTGTGTAAAAAGCTTTGTCAATAAAGTTGTTTAATCTTGCTTCTTTTAAAGAATCCAACACGATAATTAAGAAATTTTTTCCTTAAGTGCTTCATTGCCCAAGTAAGCCAGTCTTTAGGTCTACCTTTTTTAATGATCCATCCGCTCGGAACGACAACCTCCTCTGGATCTTGCAATGAAACCCTCATATGGCAATGCATTTTTCCATGTTCGCTATCAAAGCGAATTATAGTTGTCCATTTATTTTCAATTTCTACCTCATAGGAAACGTTCACGATTTTTGATATCGAGTTGTCCCCACCTAGTTCATATGAATAAGTAATTCTGTCAGTTTCTGTCAGAAGATGGTAATGTGTTTTAGTTTTATTTGCTCTCTCTTTCTTTTTTCGTTTATATTTTTTGACCATAAGTTTCTGATTTTAAGATACCATAGCCAAAAGAGATTTATAACCATTGACTAATTCATTTTTTTCTGCTATTTTAGTAGATACCAAATGGGAAAATGACCAGATGCCGGAAGGCCAACAGGCAGCCGCCATCTGGCGGCTTTTTTCATTTTTGGGAGGTTAACTTCGACCAGAGTCGTAACAACTTCAGCACCTTAAAGGCAGTAAGCAACAAGTTACAAGTAAAGAAAGATCAGTTATTTTTTTAAGCGGTAATCCGCTGTTATTCGTTTTTCTGCCTACTTGTCGCTTGTTTCTTGCTACTTTTGAGGGAAGCACAACATTTCCTTTCTAGGAAATGCGCGCTAAAGCACGTTGACAATCAAGATATGACTAGGAGCGCTTAGACGGAATCACTTTTCGTCAAGTGCTAATCCGTCACTTTTTGAGGATTTGATCCTGGTCCAGGATGAACGCTGGCGGCGTGCCTTAGGCATGCAAGTAAAGCGGGTCCCGAGAGCAATCGAGGGACAAGCTGCGAACGGCTGAGTATAAGATAGGAATCTACCCTTTGGCGGGGAATACCCACTCGAAAGAGTGGCTAATACCGCATAAGACTTTACAGTGAAAGCGCTTAACTGCGCACCGAAGGATGAGCCTATCTCCCATCAGCTTGTTGGTAGGGTAATGGCCTACCAAGGCTACGACGGGTAGGGGACGTGAGAGCGTGACCCCCCAGAACGGGACTGAGACACGGCCCGTACACCTACGGGTGGCAGCAACCGGGAATCGTGCGCAATGGACGAAAGTCTGACGCCGCGACGCCGCGTGAGGGATGAAGGCCTTCGGGTTGTAAACCTCTTTTGTTTCGTCGGAGACGACGAGAAGAATAAGCACCTGCTAACTCTGTGCCAGCAGCCGCGGTAATACAGAGGGTGCAAGCGTTATCCGGATTTATTGGGCGTAAAGCGTTTCGTAGGCGGTAAGGTAAGTTACACTTCAAAGGCCAGGGCTTAACCTTGGAAAGGGGTGTAATACTGTCTTACTTGAAATGTTTCGGGGTTATCGGAACTCTCGGTGTAGGGGTGAAATCCGTTGATATCGAGAGGAACACCAAGGGCGAAGGCAGATAACTAGGAACCTTTTGACGCTGAGGAACGACAGCTAGGGGAGCGAATGGGATTAGAGACCCCAGTAGTCCTAGCCGTAAACTTTGCTCGCTAGTCCCCTCGGTTTTTCCGAGAGGGCGTAAGCTAACGCGTTAAGCGAGCCGCCTGGGGAGTACGGCCGCAAGGCTAAAACTCAAAGGAATTGACGGGAACCTGCACAACCAGTGGAGCATGTGGTTTAATTCGAGACGAACCGAAGAACCTTACCAGGCTTTGACATGCTACCGTTTTAACTTTCCAGAAATGGAGAGCTATCCGTAAGGATGGTAGCACAGGTGTTGCATGGCCGTCGTCAGCTCGTGCCGTGGGGTGTTCCCTTCAGTGGGGTAACGAGCGCAACCCCTGCCAAATGTTGAATAT
>Ga0208375_1001976_pt1 | contig 20486 bp, 28 predicted proteins | sample RifOxyD1_FD_184038 | JGI IMG/M metagenome (GOLD analysis project Ga0208375, IMG submission 184038) | Soil microbial communities from Rifle, Colorado - Rifle Oxygen_injection D1 (SPAdes) | ecosystem: Environmental > Terrestrial > Deep subsurface > Rock core/Sediment | place: Rifle, Colorado... | reverse complement strand
TGTCGCAGATAGGCTTTCCTTTTCTTGCAGGAAGACCCAGTCCATACATTTTTTTAGCCAATTGGAGAAGGGAGTAATTTCCTGTAGCGTAAAGCTCAAAAAGCCTTGTAATTAAGGGTCCTGCGACTGGGTCTATTTCTATTCTTTTATCAGGTTTTTCTTTCGTTCCGCGGTCAACATTTATGTATCCTAACGGAGCCCAGCTTGGGTAATCTCCCTGCTCCCATTTGCGCATAAGGCTAAGCTTTACTTTTCTTCCAGTCAAACGGCTTTGGAAAGCATTAATCCCGGCTAACATGGTATCTATTAGCCTTCCTTCCGGTGAGTCATCTATCATCGGCTGATTGATGGCGATATATTTTGTCCCGACTTTTTCAAGTTCCTTTCGGATGTAAAAATGGTCCCACTCATTGCGTGCAATTCTATCCGTGTCAATCGTTAGCGCATAATCTATGTGTTCTTTTTTACAGCGCTCTATAAGCTCGGCTAAAGCATCTCTCCCGACAGTTCTAGTACCGCTTTTACCACCATCTTCGTATATACCAACAATTTCCACTCCGTTTTCCTTAGCCCATTTTTCGCATTTATCTCTTTGAACGTCTAAAGACTTACCGCTTATCTGGCTCGGGTCTGAAACTCTTGTATAAATGACTGCTTTTTTCATATTTCCACCTTTCCAAAAAGATTGATAAAGTGTTTAAGCTGTTTGCCTATATCCATTCCCTTAGTTGGTTCTTGGCATTCATACTTCTCAGATAGGAGGGGTATTAGCTGACGGAACCTGTTACCTGTTAGAAAAACTAAAGTAGAACCCGTTGGTATTAATTGAGTTATTATTTCTACTGCTTTCTGCTTCCATTTCTTAAAATCTTCCCATGTAATGTTTTCCAATCCCTGATTATCTATTGGCGGTAAGTCTTCCGGGCTTATTAAAAATTTCTCCGGCGAAATAATGTAAACAACGTCGCAATTTTGCGCACAGTACTCAATCCTGTAGCGGAACAGCGGAGAGGGATTATAAAACTCCCTAGCGGTACTAGCATTAGCTTTTATGCGTCTAGCGCCTGTTATTATGCCTACTTTTAATGGTTTGTTAGTATTTTGCATTTTTATTTATCTGGTATAGTTAATTAGATAAGGGCTAAAGGCCACTAAAAACGGCACCCTTAGCGCTATAGAGGCTTCAAGATTTACAAGGTCGGAGGCCTCTATTTTTTTATATATCTTTTAATAATTATTCTCACCCATAACTACCTTGAAAGATGAAGGCAGTAGGGAGGGATAATAATTTCTGAATTTTTAGCTTGTATTTCTGGTTTTAGTCTCATGTCTTCGCCCTCAACCTTTATAGGCGGGCATACTTCAATAATCCTAGAAGCGAACCTGTTTCCGATTACTTTGCACAAATCTACTGGGGTATTGTTGCTTGAAATAAAGATTGGAAGGTTGTTTTCGTAGCGATTATTCACTACCTCGTATAAAGTTTCTTTCACCCAATCTGTGGTTGACTCAGCACCAAGGTCATCAAGGAAAAGAAACTTTGACCCCACAAGTTTTCGGTGTATTGCTTGGGGAATGGTTTCTTCTTCATCGTAACTGTAATTTTTCCCAAAGCTATTTTTGATTTTTGTTAATACTTCCGGGACATTACTCCACGATATTGGATAACCTGTTTCAATTAAAGATTTTGCTAATAGTGCCAAAAGGTGGGTTTTACCCACTCCTGGTTTTCCGTACAGATATATGCCACTAGGATTGAGGTGCTGACTTACCTGCGAAGTAATGTCTTTTATGGCTTTCAAAGCAGTTTTGTTTCCGCCAGAAATAATCGGTTCACCTGCCTTTATCCACCTATCTGCGAGGCCACCAACTTTATATTTGGCACACTTCACCCTGCATTTTAAGTGCGCTTTAACGGAAACACCGGGGAAGTAAAAGTTATACCAATCAGGTTTGTCATTCCTTAGACTTTCCAATAAAATCATATCTCCCTCTTCAGGAACGTATTCTTTTAAACAGATACAACACAATTTAGTACTTGCCATATTTATCTTCTGCCTCCTGTTCTTCTGAACTTTTTATTGATAGTGCTCGCATTTTGTTAAAAACAGAGTCGCTGAGAAATATACCTAGGTCAAAACCAAGTCGTGAAGGACTTGAGTCGGGTGATTTGGAAAACGTCCGCAAGGCGAGAACAACCTCTTTGGGTGAAATACCTTGGTCTAACTTCGCTTTAAATAATCTGCCGTATTTACCCCAGCTATTCTTTCCTATTGTCGGTTTAGCACCAAACTTCTTAGTGTAAAGGCGCTGGTAGTATTCCACCAATATCGCCAAATCGGATTTATTTTTTGTATTAGAGCTATTACTTGTATTTTGTAGGAGTGTTTTTTTATTAGTGTCTATTGTATTAGTTGCTGGGGACAATGAAGTCTTTGTTTCTAAAGACAATTGCATTTTGTTACTGGGCACATTATTGTCTGTACTAACACCATTGTCGTTACGAACAATAGTTATTGAGTCAATTTTCCATTCATGGGTATTGGGGTTTATAGAGTACGAATTAATTCTTTCCTTATTGTTTACGAGCACAATTTTTTTATCTTCAAGTCTGCGAATAGCTCTAAAGATGTTTGCCCCGTCTTTTCCAGTGATTTTTGCAAACTGTCCGATTGAGATTAGGTCGGAGTTTTTATTCCACCCGTATGTTTTGCGGAGTATAACCCAAAGTGACCTGCTTTCGTATTCGGATAGATTTGTTCTCGCTAGAGCTTCAGCTATTTCGTTAGAGATAGCGACGAAACCTGTTTTTTTCAATTTATCTTCAATTTCCATATGCGTCAAATTTTATAGTCGTTAAATATCAGCGCCTTTCCTTCATCTAAATAATGGGCCATTGCTAGCGGGGACATGGTAAATTTGTCACCTCTCAGATAGCCTTCTGCCATGTCTACAATCTCTTTACTTTTTTTAAATAGAAATACGACTTTATTGCTGTTTTTATTAACTCCGAAGAAGGAGTCTGGGTGCATAGAGCGCAAAAACGATTGGAGTTTTAAGTCTGATACAGCATAGAAGTCACTAGTAGTATTAATCTTGTTTTGGTTTTCCATTTTTAATCTCCTTTTGTTGCTTATGCTTTATTAGCATCAAGCAGACAGCGACCCATTCGCGGGCAGCTTCCTCAACTAATTTTTGGTTATCAATCTTGTTAGACATATGCTCTGACTAAAAGCATATGTGAGGAGTTGAAGATTTTGGAGGAAACCTAGGTCAGCAGTTTTTTCCGAAGTAATTTTTCGTAAGCGACGATACTTTTTCTTACTGTAGACTCATCAAAGCACTGACAATTGACTAATCCAAGTTTTAAAGCCTCTTTCCTTTTTCCGTGTTCCATATCCACGGGGCAATTAATGGTTAAGTCATCAACTAACTCGACCAAAGACTTAGTTCTATTGACCTTAACCGTGAGATACCAATTCCGAGATTGGATTATGGTAGGCTTACTGGGTTCGTCGCGGAAATTAAGTTGAGGTGACCAACTATAATCGGCTACATTTTCATCCGTTGGTTTGGAAGGATTAGCTCTTTTGTGAAGTTCTTTTTGAAATTGTTTATTAATTTCACTCAGGTCAACATCTCTAACCCCTGGAAATATAGCTATTGAGTATTGGTCGTCTGGGATATCTCCATTGGGGTCGAGGCTGTCAATTTTTACTTTAAGTTTGGCTAAAAAATAATCTTCGCTGTCAACCTCCCCGCAAAAAACTGATTTAAGAATTACGTCCTCATAGTTTTTAGTAAGTAAAAAATTACCTCGAATGTAAGTGACTCTGTCAAGTACCCGGCTCCAAAACTCAGTTTTTACAGATTTTAAGAATTCAAGGTACTGAGCTATGGGGATTGGAAGCACCAAGTTAAGTTGCTCAGAGAATTCTTGCCTGAGAGAACCAATTCTATCTTTGAAATTATCATTATCTAGCAAGATACTAATGTCAGTAAATAGTTTTGGGTCGACAATGCCAACAATTTCAATCGGTTCAATCTTCATCTACCTCGTATTATATTCAGGGAAGGGGCTAGTGCAAGTATTGTGCCTGTAAATCCGTAGAAATTTGAAGAATTTATCCAGCGAAATTTTGACATAGCGGAAATGTTTTTCCGCCAATTAAAACTAGAAGAAAGAAGTAGAAATCGGTTTTTTGAAGCCAGGCAATAAGGATTTATTAGTTTTTCTTAGAATGACAAAAACTAGTTTGCGGAAGGATTTGACCCTTTTAGATACCTTTCAATAAATCCGAAACAGTCATTCCCAACGCCTTAGCTAATTTCCAGAAGACGTAGAGCGTAGGAGAGTAAACACCCCTCTCTAAATGGCTTACATAGGCGGGATTAAGACCTGCCTTAAACGCTAGTTCTTCTTGGCTGATATGTTGCTTTATCCTTACTTTATGGACTTGCTCTGCGACTTTATTAGTAAAGCGAATTTTTTCCGGTGTATTTGGCTTTGCCATGATTACTCACATTGTCGGGCGTATTCATTGGAAACTCCATTAAGTAAACATTGGATTTTGGCTTTGAAACAGGCTATAATCTGGCAATATGAAAAAGTGCAAGTTTTGTCAGTCTAAAATTGATGAAAAGGCAACCCGCTGCCCCAAATGCCAAGGTGATTTAAGAAACTGGATAAGCAGACACCCAATCCTTACTATCCTCTTAGTTTTATTAGGGGTGCCAACCATAATCGGGTGGGCAGTTGCAGATAATGTAACTAAGGATTTGCCTCAACCGACTTCTGTGCCACAACAAGAACTAAATGGGAAAGTAGACTTTGACGGTGTCCAATTCCATGTTACAAATTTAGATGATAGTGCATGGAAATCCTGCAGGATGACACTTAACGGCAAGTACCGCTATCCGCAGGAGAAGGGTTTACTAGGAGCTGACACAGAAGTATTGGACGATTTTGAGCCGGGAAAAACCTATACGATGGGCTATGCGGTTTTTGTGCTTAAAGATGGAACGAGATTTGATAACGATACAACAATAGTCAGCGAACTCTCGATTGCTTGCGATAACAGCTTCGGCGCGTGGACTTGGTAATTAGACAGCTTTGTTTTCCGGCGATACAACCCTCTAGGACAGCGTAGGACGTGTTTTAGCCTTGAAAATGATAGATATAGCTGGCGGGTAAAATCTTCGGCCTTAGTTTATAAGCTTCGGTTTTCCTTTAATTTTGCCAGATATTTTTCGCGCATATCTTTACCCTTCGGCGACTCTAAATACCTTTTTCTAGCAGCCTTACCTTTGGCCGATTTGGCATAGCGTTTTTGGGATGTAGCCCAAGACATGAATTATCACCACCTTTCAGTATGGGTATATCTTCACGCCGAATACAGATATTGGCACTAGGACTCAGATTTTAGAATGTTTACAAGCTTACCTTGGATAGAAAATTCTTTTGTGATTGGTTCGTACTTAGGATTTGCAGGAGTGAGCATTGGTATATCATCGACAATGCGGTATCTTTTTAGGGTAACACCATCCTCGTATAAGGCTGCTACAATATCTCCATCGTTGGCAATTTGTTGCGGCGCTATTACGGCAATGTCCCCATCTTCTATCCCAGCACCAATCATACTTTCACCACTTACTTTAACCGCAAAGGCACTTTCTATTCCTTTTGTATCTGAAAGCGACACTTCAATAGTTTGGTCAGTGTAGTTATCTGCTGGAGAGCCGTATCCAGCGGGAATTACACTGGTCATAAGGGGTATTGAAACTTTTTCAGTTGGTTGCAACAAGGCCGTATTTACTCTGATACCGCTTTTTCCATGATTTCTAAAAATTAACCCGTTTTTTTCCAAAGCTTCAAGTTGCAATGTAACTCCGCGTACGGAACGAAGCCCTGTAACACTTTGGATTTCCCTAATACTAATTGGGGAAAAACCATTGTTATCTGATTTGACGAGAACTGCCTCCAGTACTTTTCTCTGGTTAGTGGTCAGTGCTTTATATTCCATAAGTGTCTACTTGCAAGTGTCTACTAGTTATGGTACCATGCTTTTAATGCCTATGCAAATAAAAAATTTGCAAGAAATAAGATTGAAATATGGTAAATATAGCAAATTACAATTTCGAAGGTCCATGGGTTTTGGGAACCAGCTTCAATAATGTCCCCGGTGTCTATGTCGTTTACACTTCGCAAGTATGGTTGGATGTGGGTGAAACCGATAGTGCCGGTCAAAGACTAAACGGAGAAAATCACGAAAGGAAGTCTAATTGGACAACTTGTTCGAATGGCATGCCTATTAACATCGCCTTTTTGAAGGTAGACAGTCCAGCATTAAGGTTATCCGTTGAGTCAGGGTTGAGGGCGACACTTAACCCGATATGTGGAGAGAGATAATTGAGATGAAAATAAATGACTACATAAACATATTTGCTTTTGTCTTGGGTAGTTCCCTCGTCCTCGGGGGACTTATGGTCAAACCGTTGACAGCTTATGCTCAATCATCGAGCCCAATTGATACGGTATCGCCAACGCCAATAGTTGACGCCGATTATCTCCGTCAGCAATATGAGTTTTTGAAAGACTCGGCAGTTCGATACGAAGATAAGGTCAGTCGTGAGCAACAGGACATGATTGGATTGGTACAGGTTGTTTTAGCACTATTGGGAGGCGCGGGCATTGTGGGCATTGTGGCTTTTCTTGGAACAATCTTCGGAATTAATAAAAAAGCTGACAAAGCGTTAAACGAATTCATAACTAAAAAACAGGCTTACTTGCAGACAAAGGCAGAAGGGTGGGCTAAGGATGTTGTGAACGCCCAATTTGGGTTTGGCAAAAGGATTATGGTCGTAGCAAATAAAGAGAAGTGGGATGCTATGAAATCTGAAGAAATCAAACTTCTGAACAGAAGAGGCTTTAACGATGTTGTACTGACCGAACCGGGCAAGCCTGATGGTAATTCCGATTTAATTATTTTTGTTTATCAAGACACTCTATCGGGGCAACTCGAAAAACTTTCAACTTCTCTCGTTAAAAATAATTCGGAAGTGCCACTATTGGTCTATTATGCTGGACAAGTTGATAGGTCTCTACTCAAAAATTATCCATATGCAACTTTTGCTCAGTCGGCCATTACTTTGGTAAGTTGGACTTTTACCATTTTATCGGCAATGCCGGGATTAAAGGAGGATGAAACATGACTGTAGAAGAAGCGTTTGACCAATTGCTAGTGCAGAGACTAAATTTGACTAAGCTTTGTAAAGGAGAGTGTAAGGGTGACAACGAAAAATGCGATATTTGCAAAGTATCATCGGCCCACAAAGAATTGGCAGAGGCCTTGGTGAAAAAGCTTAAGATTAAATCTTCTGATGATGAGGAAAAGAACCCTTCGACCTTTTTAACAGGCTCTTATAGGCGCCATACCATGAACCGGCCACCGAAGGATATTGACTTTTTTATCGTTTTAGACAGCCATAGCTATAAAGACGAAGAACTAGACGAACTCATAACCCCCAAAAAATTATTGGATAAACTCGAAAAAGTTTTAAGGGAAATTGCTGAAGATTTGGGACTAGAAGTAGAACGTCAGGAACATTCAGTAACCGTAATTTATGATGACGAGTTCAGTGTAGATATAATTCCTGCCTTTGAAACAGATGACGGAAAGGATTTTCAGATTGCTTGTGACACAGAAAATACCTACATGATTTCTAACCCCAAAAAGCATGTGGAACTGATAGATGAAGTTAATGAGAAATCTGAAAAGGTAACCGGTAAAAAAAGATTTAAGAGGTTGGTACGAATAATTAAGTCGCTTAAGCGAGATATGTTTAATGACGGTGACTTAAAACTCAGGTCGTTTCACTTGGAGCTAGCTGCTGCCGATATGTTTTATGATGGAAAAATATACTCGTATGCGCTGGGTCTTGAACAGTTCTTGAGGAAAATTCAGGTTTATCTTAAAAACCCCGGCTTATCTGACCCCGCAAATAAAGAAAATTTTGTAGATGATTATTTTTTAGCAAAGAGTCAGGAAGCAAGAACGAAAGTAATTAATAAATTTAGAGAACTTGCTGATATGGCTTCTGGTGCGCTTGAAGTAGAAAAAGAAGGGAATACTGAGGCTGCCGTAAGAGCATGGGGAAAAGTTGTGCCAAGTATGGGAGATTTTTTAGAAGAGAAAAAAGTAGCAAGTGAATTAGGAGCAAAAATAAATAAAGGCTCTGTCTTTGCTGGTAGTAGTTCGTTGGGAGTTAATTTAAGCTATGGAGAAAGAAAAGTTGTACAGTCAGCTTCTTGGGGAGAGTCCAAGTAAACAATGGTACGAATTGTTCCCTGAGCGGTTTGAGGAAGAAAAACTCGCTTTCCAAACTCAGTATCCAAATTTTCGTCATTATATTTCCGACAATGGCGAAGCTTGTTGGGATGGCGAAATTGGTTGTAGCGATGAGTCAGGACAAATAAAAATTCCTAAAAGTTTGTCCTACAATCCTCTCAAAGTGCGGGTGGTTTGCAAACGAGATTACCCTCTAAGTTTCCCTAAGGTAATTGACTTAAACAAAGTACTTAAACGCCTAGGCTGTGAACATATAATGGGCACAGGCAAAGAAGACCAAACAATTTGTTACGCTTTTAGACCCTCGACAGAATTAGATTTTATCGGCAAACATTCCTTAGTTGATGTTGTACCAGTGGTACAAACATTTTTACTAAAGTTTTATTGTAAACAGTTAACGGGAATGTGGCCGGGGGGAGAACATCTTCATGATGCCAACGCCTTTATTGTTTGGGAATATGAGCATGGTGAATTTTCTCCAAGCGAAATTTGTCCATGCTCTTTACACGGAGAACAATACAAAAAATGTCATTTTCCACGCGTAAGGGCTCGACTTTTCCAATTGAGGTCTATATACCCGACTTGGGTTCAATTAATCGATATAGGCAGGAATGATAAGTGCGGATGTGGAAGTGGAAAAAAATTCAAAAAATGCGGGCTTTTAGGTTTTTGTGATACAACAGCTAAAACATTTAAACTTGATAAGGATGCTATCTTTGGAGTTGGAGAGTTGGAAACCGTCTTATCTGAAATACCATTTTTATAATTTGTGGCCTTAGAAGCTTGTAAGACTGTGTTATAAGCTGTTAAATGCACAAAGGTATCCCTTTATCTATCTTTCAAAAATCTTCGGCTTTAGATTTAGTTAGCACGGTATCTGAAGGTAAAATATAAGCAATGGTATTGCATAAGACACGATTACCAAAAGTAAACTTGTTTGGCTTACATAAATACTCGATTATCACAGGTAGAAAGTGCTAGTTATGGGGGTTATAATGCGGTTAGGTTTCTTTGAAGATAAATTGAAAATTAAACGTATGTCCAGTAAATCATTAAATAAAAACTTACGCAACGCTAGCAAAGCAAAAAAGGACGAGTTTTATACTCAACTTACTGACATTGAAAAAGAACTTCGGCATTACAAAGAGCAATTCAATAACAAGATTGTATATTGCAATTGTGATGACCCTTTTGAAAGTAACTTTTTTAAGTATTTTGCATCTAATTTCAATGCATTGAAATTAAAGCAATTAATCACGACTAGTTACAAACCTTCGCCTATTGCCAACACACAAATTGGATTATTTGGGGAGGAGAAGCAACCAGAACCAGTTAAATGGCGTCCTAAGGTTACAGCTAACAAGTTTGTTATTAATGAAGTTCACGATATAGATGGCGATGGTGCATTTGATTTGCGTGATATTTCCGAACAGCTTAGAGCTAACAAAAACAATGAGTGGTCCCCGTTAAGCAGCGACGGTGATTTTCGAAGCATAGAATGTATTGAGTTGCTAAAACAAGCGGATATAGTAGTGACTAACCCACCATTTTCACTTTTTCGCGAATACTTGGCTCAGCTCATGGAGTACAAAAAGAAATTTTTAATACTAGGCGACCAAAATAACATAACTAAAAAAGACATTTTTAAGTATATTAAAGAGAATGGGCTATGGCTTGGTTACGACAATGGCGGTACAAAATGGTTCCAAGTGCCCGATGATTATGATATTGCGACCGAGTCAAGAAAAAAAGTGGTAAATGGAGTTAAGTACTTCAGTATGGGACGCATTTTGTGGTTTACGAACCTAGACACGACTAAGCGGCATGAAAATATGGTGTTATACAAAAAATATACACCAGAAGAGTTTCCAAGGTATGACAACTATAACGCTATAAACATTGACAAAGTTTCCGAAATCCCAATGAATTATAATGGATTTATGGGTGTGCCAATTACATTTGTTGATAAATATAACCCTGAGCAGTTTGAGTTACTGGGAATTATGAATACGGGGGAAGAAAATGTTGGTATAAGATATAAAGGTACGCCACATGGAAGACCACTTGTTAATAGCGTTGAAAAATATCTTCGTATTCTAATAAAAGCCAAAAATAAAAATGAAAATTGAATTGCACAAAATTAAAGTTCGTGAGGTGATAAAAGACTATAAAGATGATGCTGAGGAGGGTGTAATAGGCTATAACGGAAAACTTGATATACGTCCTAAATATCAGCGAGAGTTTGTGTATAAAGACAAACAAAGAGATGCTGTTATTGATACAGTCAAAAATGGCTTTCCTCTGAATGTAATGTATTGGGTTGTGCGTGACGACGGAGGATATGAAGTGCTTGACGGTCAGCAACGTACAATCAGTCTTGCGCAATTTGTCAACGGCGATTTCTCTCTTGATTTTAATGGCCGACTTGCTACATTCCACAACTTAACTCCTGAGGAACAAAGCCAGATTTTGGAATATGAATTAATGATTTACTTTTGCGAGGGAACTGACAAAGAACGCCTGGATTGGTTTAGGATAATCAATATCGCAGGTGAAAAATTAACTGACCAAGAGTTGCGAAATGCGGTGTATACGGGGACATGGCTCACAGATGCAAAATTAAAATTCAGTAAAACAAATTGTGTTGCGTATCTTTTGGCGAACGATGATGGCTCACTTCTTAATGGCTCACCTATAAGACAGGAATACTTGGAAAGTGCTTTATCTTGGATAAATAATGGTGAAATTGAAGATTACATGTCGAGGCATCAGCATGATGCGAATGCTGATGAATTGTGGAATTATTTTCAAGATGTAATTGATTGGGTTAGAAAAACTTTTACAAATTATCGTAGAGAGATGGCCGGTGTTCAGTGGGGTCCTCTGTATAACGAATTTAAGGAAGCTAAGCTAGATGCTGAAAAGTTGGAGTCAGAAATTAAAGAACTAATGCAAGACGAAGACGTAACTAAAAAATCTGGTATCTATCCCTACGTTTTAACTAGACAGCAAAAGTATTTATCTATTAGAGCTTTTACCGACAAGATGAAGCGCGAAGCATATGAACGACAAAATGGGAAATGCCCTGTATGTAAAAAACAGTGGGATATTTCAGAGATGGAGGCAGACCACATTACGCCTTGGGTGGAGGGAGGCAAAACCAATGCTGGTAACTGCCAGATGTTGTGCAGAGAGGATAATAGGCGGAAGAGCGATATCTAATTAGGGAACTTCAGTTTTCGGCCTTACAAACTTACCTAAGCTTCTAGGCAAGCGGAAATAAGATAAAAGATACAAAGAGTCGCGCAAAGAAAATCTTCGGCCTCATTTTTTTGCCATTCAAAAAAAGCATTAATTGTACATGTATTAGAGGTATAAAATTAGGAATGGAAGAAAATATCAAAATACTTCTGAAGTATGGAAAGAAATATAATTTCTTGCTGGATACCAGTGCAATACTTTATTTTCAGGTGATGCATGAGCACAGTGGGGCTAGTATTTTCAAAGCGCTAGAAGAATGTAGAGATGTAAATTTCTTTGTTATAGACCTTGTTCTTTCAGAGCTGATACAAGGGTCAAAAGGATTAAACCCTACGCAGCTTACTAGTTTTTTCAGTCATATTCTTACTTCTGAGTCTGCTATGGAACCAAATAGAAAAGAGAATAGGTTTCTAATTAATGATGGAGTAGAAATAAAGTATTTAGTGCTTAGCAACATATCAGCAACCGATTATGCACAAATTTTAGTATGTCAGAACCATACACAATTAGTTCTTGTCGCAAACGATAAAAAAATGCTTAAAAGTGCTGCCCAAGTTCTAGAGGGAAGAAGGTCGGTAGGAATACCGGCATTTCTTGATAGATTAATCTTTCTATATCCTCAAAACGAAAGGTTAAGAGCGTTAAAAAAGACCGGAGATGAATTGTTTACTAAAAAGCATGCATTTGGAAATATCTCAGAAGAAAAATTTAACCAAACAATTAAAATCAGAAAATAAGTCAGAAGTGTACTGCTTATTATTTTGATGTTGCGAAGTCGCCATCTCTAAAACCCTATGGGGAGGGTACTTCTGACCAACCTTCTTTGCCATCGGTAAACTCTCTTCCATCAGGAGCCACACATCTTCTTATGCCAGTTCTCTGGTAGTACTGCTCGGATGAAAGCTGACCTCCGTCGTTGCCTATTGCCTTTACGCAATCAGCATAAGTTTTTACCCATTCGTATTTCTGTTTTATTGTCGGGGCTAAATCTCCGCCCGGTAAAAGTTCTGGATTGAAATTTGTATCGGGACATCCATGATTGCAGGGAGTGTATTTACCTTGATTTAGAAGAATATCTGCAATTTGCCAAGCCGTCATACTCTGGGAAATCGGATAAGTAGCTTCGCGGTCAATCGTGTTAATGCCAGCTTTAAGTGCATTTTCTCCACCGGGTTTATTATCTTTTGTACGCTCTAGAGCATAACGGAATGTATTCTCGTCTTTTATAAAGTCAAAGTAATGCAGGTCGCTTATTACTGCCTGCAAAGTAACATCTTTTTTGATAGTAAACTCGATTAGCTGAGTATTATTTCGGGGAGCTTCGAATTTAGATTGAAAATTCTTGTAGTAGAGAGCAGAACCAAAGGTGATAATTATTAGAAGAACTAAGGCTCTGGAAAGGATTTTAGCAGTCGGTTTTTTCGTATCTTTTGCCATATTTATCCAGCTAAAGTATACGCCAACTTTTCTGGGGTTGCTTGTGCTGAGATAATTTTTATTTCCTTCCACCTATTTCTGATTAATTCCACCTGAACCATATCTTCTAAAGCTAAAAACAGCTTATCCAGGTTCAATCGTATAAGTTCAGGTGTTGTGAGCTGATTTAGTGTTAATCTCACCCAAAACAGTATGGATATTGTCGCAACTGCCTCAGCAACCTCTAGGGGCACTCTCAATTTATTAAGTAATATGTCACTTGTCAATGATCTGGCCCTTCCGTTATTAGTAACTTTTCTAACCTATCTAGGCTCTCAACATTTTCTAAAACCGGTCTCAAAATGGAGAGAGCTAAAAGACGAATTGATAGTAGCCACAATACAATATGCAAACTACATGGCATATTCTTATGTCAATAAGGAGGGGAAAAGGAAATTTGAAGACAGAGGAATGATAAATACTGTTGAACAAAAACTAAGGAGACTAGCGGGCGAGGTGTGCACTTTGTCCAATAATCGTTTTTACGATTTTTGGAAAAGGTTGTTTTTGCCAAACGAAAAACTTATAGATGAGATTAGGGGAGATTTAATTGGATGGGCCAACTCTCTAATTGAGAAAGATGGACATTATGATCCTGGGAGAGAAGCAAGGATTGAGAGCCTGAAAAAACATCTCGGATTACCAAATTATTACTACGAAGTGAAAGAAATGCAGAATTTAAAGCACTCGAAAAAATAAGTAAGCAGATGCAGCTTATGTTAACTCGACAAAACATAGATTATAAACGTATTAGGATTGTTCGTATTCTTGTAACCTTTAATAATAACAATACTAATTACGGAACAGGTTTTTTTATTGGCTCTCATGGACTAATTTTGACATGTGCACATGTAATTCTTGGAAAGGATTTTAAGTTCGTCAAAAAGGACAAGGAGTTTATTGACGCTCAAGGTGCAGGTAACCAAGAAAAAGCAGCAAACTACCACTTACTACTCACAAATAATATAAAAGTTAAATTAGAAGATGGTACTTTCAGGCAAGTTAATCTAGAAAAAATCAACCCTGATTATGACATCGCGTTGTTGCGAGTCACAGAAGTTAATTTTGACCATCCATATTTTAAAGTCAATAAAGCTATGGAACCTTATCTTGGTGAAGACATTTCCTTTTATGGATTTCCGAGCGTACTCGGTCATACCCCTGATAATTCTCCGTTTGTAGTTAATCGAAGCATAATATCAACATTCCCGGAAGTTGAAATCGCAGGAGGAAAATATCTTCACATGCAGATTAACGCCACTACAATTGGGGGGATAAGTGGAGCCCCAATATTTAAAGGCAATGAAAACACTGTAGTTGGAATAATTAATGGAAATTATCATTGGGCTTTAAATAACATTGTTTGTCGTAGTGATAATGGTGACAGAGTATTGTCTACAAAAGTTCCACTTGGTATTGGTTATGCGACTTCGATGAAGGTTATAAATGAAAATACAGATATTTTTTCTAATTAAGTACTTTATCAGGATTTGATGAAAAGTAATTTGGTTCGTTTTAATCTTTCTTTTGACTGTTCCGACCCTACAGGGTTTCGAAAAGCCTTTATATAACACTCAATCGCTTCGGTCAGTGCTAAACTAGGAATGGGGAGCGGGGTGGTCCACTGAGGACCAAAAACAGCTATGCCTCACAGGAGAGAGCGATTTGGTAAAATTCATTACACCAGAATTAACGAGTGGAGGCATATGATGTAAAGACTGCGGATTGGAACAGATCAAGTAATGAGACTATAATTAATATTATTACCCCATTTGGATAAGAGGGAAAATGAAAAGGGCATTTTCATCGTTGGGTCTGATGTTTTTGTTTCCTCTCCAATTGGTAAAAAAATTGTCAAAAGATAATTTTGTTTCCGGTCTAATTTTTGGTGCAATCTTTAGCCTTGTTGTAAATTTGATAACAGTACAAGTTCAAGAGGAAATAAGTAAACAAAGGACACTTGAGGCAATTGAGAATGAAATTAATCTAAATTTCCTTCAAGCTAAGAATGTTAAAGAAACCAATGATAAGGCTTTAGAAAAACACGATCCTTTAAATTATTACCATAGGTCCGTAGAATATTCTTCTGATTTGTGGTCCCAGTCTTCTGACCCCATACGTTATGTTGCTCAGTTAGATAGTAATACCCAGTCCCTAATATTACTTTATTACTCTATTATCGTAAAAAACAGCAATAATATAGTGCGTAGGGTCAACGACGTATTTAATCAGCAGTACGTAAACTGTTTTACAGTAAATTTGGAATTTAAGTCCTCAAATAAAGACTGTATTACTATCGGAGATACCATTAGGGGAGGTGAGAATGTTGTGGCTGAATTAATGAGAGAAAATAGCCAGTTGGTTTTAGAAAATTTCCACCCAACAAAAGACAGATTAAACAGCTGGTTCTTAAGGTTGATGATGGGAGATAAATCTGTAAGGGTTTTATCTGGTAAATGAAAATTTTATCTAAATCGTTTATGTCGGAGTCCTCGCTAGCAGTGGTTTTGTCGATTGTAATAATGATTAACCTTTTTGGTGGAATAGTGGGAGGAACATGGTTACTTTTGGCTGGGGGGTTAAGGTTGATCATCATTGCCTTGTGTTTGGCAATATTCATGCCTTGGGTTTATTCATTGGCATCGATACCCAATGTGGGCCTTGGTTATTTAGCCGTCAAAACATATGAGAGATCAAAGGATTGGGCCATACCGCTGCTGGTACTGGCTGCACTTTACGAAAAATTTATACTCACATATTGGGTGATGTGGGTTTTTGGATATTTTGTAGATTATGTGGGACGATTTAATGCTATTCCATTAGTATTGGCTGCGCATTCGGTTGTTATGAGTCCATTAAGTTATATGGCTAAGAGTGAACCTGAGGATAGTCCAGGGACGTCTTTAGCTCTTTTCTATGCTCAGTTTGTATTTTTGTTTTTGGTGATAGTTAATGCACTTAAAATTCCGTTCGAAATTTATATTGTTCTTTTGGGAATAGTATATTTGTTTTTCGCAATTTACCCAGCGATCATGATATGTACTTCAGAGGTAGAAAATGCGGAGCAAAATCGATTATCAGACGGACCCAAAGGGGATTTTCCTTGTGGGAAATGTGGTGCTTTAGTTTCTGAAAATGCCAAATATTGTAAAAACTGTGGAAAAGATCTAAATTTAACTTAGAAGTACATGAATATAACCTGTGTGAGTTGTCAGAAATTGATTTCTGATGATAGTAAGTTTTGTGAACATTGTGGGGAGAAAGTTCAGCACAAAGAACCTGAGCATAAAAAAACTGACGGAATAAAATTCAGCACAAAGAGCAAGGAAGCGAGTAAGGTCGTGGATCACTTAGAGTTCTTGGGTTATTCCATTTCGGATAATGGATCAAAAGACGATTTGGTGAAATTTATTGCTTTTCATAAAGTAAAAAATAATTTATTTGTAAACTACTCTCCTGCAACGGGATTCATAGTTTATACAATGTTTAGTCTTAACCAGGAAAAAATCAGCAAGAAAAGAAAGGAATTGTTAGAAATATTAAACAAAGCCAACAATTTTACACACCTGTGTGCATTTTCAATTTCGGAAGGAGAACAGCCGTCGCTAATCAGCGCCACTTGGTACCCTCCGGAATATTCGAAATCTACATTTTCTGATTTCTTGGATTTGTTTGAGCAAGATACCAGAAGGGGATTAAACACAGAGGGTTTAACGGAGTTTGGATAAAATTATGTACTGCAAAGAATGCGGGGGTAAGTTGTTGAAGGGTGATTCTTATTGTACGAAGTGTGGAAAGAAGATAACTCCGGTGGGGATAGTCGAATCCCAAAAAAAAGGATGGGGATTGTGGAAGGTTGTAGCTGTGCTGTTGGTTTCAGTAATTTTGACGTCCGTATTTTGGGCCGTGGCTATTGAGAAGTCGGATAGGTCCTCGTATTCTGCACGTATAATTTCCCATCTGTTGGAAACTATAGGAAGGCAGGGGGCTGCTTGGGGGAAGAATGATCAGATGATAGATTTGATAGGAACAGGATTGTCAGATGAGTGTTTGGGTACTTCGGGTTGTACAGATGAGGCAATATCTCAAATAACTGTTCTCAGTGCGGAAATAGAGAAAGAAAGGGAAGAGATAGGCAATTTGTGGTCAGAAACGGGAATATCTGATGATTTTGTTCAGTATTTTTCTAGTCTGGATATCACTGAAAAGACAAAAATTCAAGACGTGATGAGGATTTATTTCCCGGATGAAACAAAAGATATTAATACGACTGGTAACCAATTGTTATAACTATGTTTTGTTCTAAGTGCGGGGCTAAGTTACGGGAAGGGGCAATTTTTTGTAAGGATTGTGGTGAAAAGTTGAAAGGTACCAAAGAGCATGTGGTGGAGAGGCAGATTTTATCTAGTTCTGGTGGAGCAGATATTCACCCGAATGCATTTCCCCTTAAGAGATTTTTAAACTTTGTTATCGATTATGTAGCCATTTATATATTGAGTTATGCTTTGGGATATGTTTTGGCTTCAATAGATAACAATTTTGCATACCAAGAAGATTCTGTTTATTACATAGTATCGGCTTTAATTTTAGTTTTGTATTATTCTTGCAGTGAGTATTGGTGGGGTAAGACATTGGGTAAATTTGTTACAAAAACAAGGGTGGTGTTAAACGAGGAGGGGGCAGTGGATTATTGGACCGCACTTAAACGTTCTTTAATAAGGCTTATTCCTTTTGAGTTTTTTTCGTTAGACAACAAAACTAGAATGCTGTGGCATGACAGGTGGACCAATACAAGAGTGGCAGATGAGACAAAATTTGTTGATCCTGGTGAGGTAGAAGTTCTACCCATTGTGAGAACGCCTTGGGACTACGGCCTGCTAAAAAAAATAGCGACATTTACTCTTTCTGCGATAATAATTAGTGGCTTTTTGGCCTTATTACTGGGTAAGGACGGGGCAGCAATATTCAACTTCGTTTTAGGGATAACTGGAGTCCTGGGGTTAATTTGGACACTTTTTGGATTACCGGTTGGTTTGATTGATTTAGCAAGGCGTAGTGGGGCTAATAGTTATGATGGACGGCACAATGCTGCGGTATTGCTCGGTGGGTTAGTGATACTGGGTATAGTTTTTTCTGCATACGCACTGGTTTATATAATTTGGTCGTTACTTGGAATAGATCTGGTTAGTGTAAGTTGATTGTTTCTTCACATGAAATTTCCTTATTACTTAGTACAACTTAATTCAAGAAAGCTCGATAATGATAAGTTTAAGGCCGGGTGTAGTGTTAGCGAACACTTTAGTGATAGGGTTCATGAAATTTTACCAAGGTGGGAATTGGAAAGGAAAACGTTTGAAAACATAGATGCTGCAAATAAAGCCATGCAGTTTAATGCGTTACAGTATTTAAAAAGGGAATATGGAGCTGATGCAATAGAGCGAGTTAAAATAATAATAGGTCGATAATATATATGAAATTCGGATTTAGAATGCCTTCGTTGAAGAAACGGATAGCTGCTCGAGTTTCCCTAAAAAGAGTCATTAGGCACAGAATGGGGTTAAAGGTTCCGAGGGGTCTTGGAATACTAACAAATCCCAAGAGAGCTATTTACAATAAGATTTATAGGAAAACCAGTTTGGGAATTGGGGATATTACTAGGTTGGGTAAGGCAAAAACTAAGCAGCCAGAACAACCGATTCAGGTTTCAACTGGGTCCGTAAATCCAATCACTACAACAAATTTTCCAGTCTTGGATAAACATTTTGAACTTTCTGAAAACATCCCCTTGTATTACAAAAATAGGGAGGTGGAGGGGTTGGAAAAAACCATTGAAGCTTGTAGACAACAAATAGAGCTTGCTTGTCAGGCAAAAGCTGCCTTTCTTGAAAAATATCCTTGGCAACCACTTCCTAGTCATAGGGGATATGAACAATTAGCAATTATTTTGGGCAAGCAAGGTAAACACGGTGAAGCCATTCAGGTTTGTGAGCAAGCTAAGGGCGAAGGCTGGTCAGGAGATTGGGATACAAGAATAGAAAGATATAAGGGAAAACCGTAAAAGAGTTTATTATTAATAAATGCTTACATGCTTAAGCGCTGAGCTTCGTAATAAGATCCGGAATAAATTTGAGCCGATGTACAAACGCAAGTTAAACGAAGAAGAAATTGATGAGATAGCCACTAACCTGTCAGGACTAGCCAAAGCAATGGTCGGATATTATCAGCTAAAGCAACAATCAAAGAAGTAAACTTGCTCCTAGTATAACTACAACTATTAGGGCGTTTCATTGTTTAGGACTCGGGGATTTCTGGTTTTTTATCTGGATAGGGAACAGGAGTTTCTGACTTCGGGTATAAATAGTTAAAAATTGCAGATCTTCCAAAAAAGACTGCTGGTGTTAATAACATTGTTATTAGAGAATACTTTTGTATTTGTCGTACTCTATATGTTTCGTCAATCCAATTATCCATGCAGGTGTGTCCGGTGATTTTTGTGAGCGATTCTGGATAAGGGTTTTGATCACAGTATTTTCCCCATTTATTAACTAAATAATCTGGCCTGTCTAGGTAACTCGAATGAAGGAACAATAAGATTGAAATAAAGGTTACTCCCAGTACAATCCCCCTGAGTATTTTATAAAGCCGATCTGATCTAAAAGTCCTTGCCGCATTCATATGCAGTCTGTGGTCAAAAACGTATAACCCGATCATACCACCCCACATAGAGATAATAGACTTCACAAGCTTTTATTGCTGGTTTACCCGAAGTGTCGGGGGAGGGGCTAGAGAGATAGGAGCTGGTGGGTTTGCTCAAGGAATAAATCTGGACAGTCGACAAGGTCTGACCAATTAGCCTTTCGGTAATCGTCCCACCCGGCGAGCCAAGTTCTAAATATGTAGAACTGAGGTGGCACAATGCTACGAATTAGAAATTTTTGAGGTAAAATTTAGGAGATGAAGACCTTGTTTTTGTCATCGGCGGGGGTGCGTTTTCCGATTATTAAAAGGGAATTGCTGAAGGTATTGCCTAAGGCACCGTCTCAACTTAGTCTGAGTTTTGTTAACACTGCGGCAAATGTTGTGGAAGATGACACTTTTTCAAGGGAGGACGAAAAAGAATTAAGAAATATGGGGTTTAGTGTGCAAGTTGTGGATATTGCTGGCAAGAATGAAGGAGAATTGCGTAAAATACTAGGAAATCAGGATGTGATTTATGTTGAGGGGGGAAACGGATTTTATCTTCTTAAGCAGGTAAAGGAAAGTGGTTTTGAGATAGTGATAAAAGAACTTATTGATAGGGGAGTTGTCTACGTTGGGGTTAGTTCCGGTACCTATATAGCTTGCCCCACGATTGAAATGCATGAATGGAAGAGGGTTGTGGACAATCGATATGGGTTGGAA
>Ga0208375_1001974_pt1 | contig 20502 bp, 19 predicted proteins | sample RifOxyD1_FD_184038 | JGI IMG/M metagenome (GOLD analysis project Ga0208375, IMG submission 184038) | Soil microbial communities from Rifle, Colorado - Rifle Oxygen_injection D1 (SPAdes) | ecosystem: Environmental > Terrestrial > Deep subsurface > Rock core/Sediment | place: Rifle, Colorado... | reverse complement strand
AAAGATCCTCTCGATCCAAATTTAGTTAAAGCATTAATTGCTTCCGAGTCGAGTTTTAATATTATTGCCAATGCAAATAGCAATATTGGTAAGGCCAAAGGCTTGATTCAAGTTACAGAACAAACAAGAAAAATCCTTGATGATAAAAAAGGTGAGCTAAAAGATTTTCTAATTACTTTATCAAAAAAAGATATTTTTGATCCTAATCTTAATCTCTGTGCTGGAATCCGTTGGCTATTTCATAAAAAATTTTTGGTTTCGCATAGATTAAAAAAAGAAGCTACATGGATGGAAGCTATTGCCGAATATAAAGGAATATTAAATCAACTTGGCAATGTTGAAAAATCAGATCAAATAATGGCAGAGCTAGACAAATTATATAAAAGGTTAACGCAAAAATGAAAACTATTATAATTATTTTATTTCTCTTTAGTAGCTGTGCAAGCTCTGAGATTAAAATTTATAATCAATCAGATCGTTTTATTGACATCGAAGTAAATCGGAAAAATTTCTGGTTTGAATGTTCTCTTGTCAATTCTAAAGATAAAAAATCATTAATGTCATTTTATATGATTAATGGTGAAGTCATACATCAATTTATATTTAGAAGACTTGCCGATACAAAAGATTGTTTAAAATGGTACAAGGAATATGAAAAAATAATTGATGGTACAAATAAAGTAAGATTAGTTGGCATCGATCGATCAGAGAAAGAGAAAAACTATCTAGTAAAAGAAAAAGTCCCAGACAACTTCAAAAAACCTGAATTTTTAATTAATTGGTTTTTTGTTCGACTTGAAACAAGCAAAGGATGTGAACCCTATTTTGACAATGGATGTACTCCAGAAAATTACTGGGGAGGACTTAATCCGCAAAATTAGGGTTCTTCACATTTAATAGTGAAGTTAAAAAATAGTCGATTAAAATTCCCGCGACTCTAATATTTTTCCTCCATCTTGATTTTCTTGGATCTTAAAAAAGGCTACCCAATTGGCAGCCCTTAAAAAATTGTATTGTTTATAAAAATTCATTCAAGAAAGTATAACTGCAGCTGAAGAACGAATGATTGAGACTTCTTTATTTTTCTTTTTCACGGTCTTCTCTCGGTAAACACTAGATGGCAGTCGCTAGAACAGAGGCGTTTAATAATAATGCTAAGCTCGTTCAGAAGCGAGCTTACGGATTTAAAAGCTTTACCAATTATCGGTTGAGAGTGCTAAATGCTTGTCGTTAAGGGGTTGAGTGCAGTGTGTTCCACCATGAAGGGATGAGAGTCCAAAAAAGCCAAATTGAAAAATGGTCGGAGCGATTGGATTTGAACCAACGACCCTTTGCTCCCAAAGCAAATGCGCTACCAAACTGCGCTACGCTCCGACAGGTATGATTGGGATTGAATAGGATAGTTTATATTGTACTTTTTTTACTTTGGCAATGAGTTTGAGAAAAGAAGTCTTGGGCCTTTTTACACGCCTTTGCTCTATGGGAATTGTCCTTTTTCCAATCAGGGGCCATGGCATATGTTAGATCTTTATCCTTAAGTTCATCTGGAATAAAAACAGGATCATAGCCAAATCCCTGGTCACCTCGAGGTCTGGTGTCCAATACCCCAGTTATCTTGCCTGAAAAGTAATAGATTTCGTCTGGACTTAGATAAAAACACAAAACACAAGTAAAGGAAGCTGCTCGCTCCTCTCCCGAGAAGGATTGCATTTTTTTAAGCAAGAGTTCAATTCTGTCTTTAAATCTAATATTATCTCCTCCAAAACGGGCTGAATAAATACCCAGCTCGTTTGGAAGTGCCTTGACGTCTACCCCCGAATCATCCGAGACCACGGGCTTCTTAAAAATATCATAGTAAGCTTTAGCCTTCTTTAAGGCATTTTCATAATAGTTATTCCCATCTTCGACGACATCTACAGATTTGGATGCAGGACAAATTTTAATGATTCTGTGATCAAATAACTCATCAAATTCTTGTGCTTTATGTTGATTTCCAGACGCCAGTATAAATTCCACTAATTTAGCACCTGATTTTGTTTTTCTATAATTATTTGAATGGCATTCCATGCACAATCTAGCATCAGATTGTTTTCTTCTCTCGTAAACGCCCCATCCTCTGCAGTTCCCTGAATCTCTACATATTTTCCACTGCCTGTCATGACGATGTTCATGTCGGTTTTACAATTGGAATCTTCATCATAATTTAAATCAGCAATTATTTCATTTTCTTTGTTAATTCCAACACTGATAGCCGCCAGATTTTCCTTAATTGGATTGCTCTGAAGCTTTCCATCTTTTAGAAGTTTTTTTATAGCAAGACTTAAAGCCACAAATCCACCGGTAATTGAAGCTGTCCTGGTTCCACCATCAGCAACTAATACATCACAATCAATAGTGATAGAACGCTCTCCCAAAGCCTTCATGTCCACCACTGAGCGAATGCTTCTACCAATCAAGCGCTGTATTTCCTGACTTCTTCCACTAATAGAAGTACGTTCTCTCTTATTTCTTGTATTAGTTGCACCGGGTAGCATGCTATACTCAGCCGTAACCCATCCTTGTTTTTTATCTTTCAAAAAAGGAGGAACTGATTCCTCAACCGTAGCAGTTATGTGAACTTTAGTGTTTCCAAATGATACAATCACTGAACCATGAGTGTATGGGTTGATATCTCTTTCAAAATGAATTTCTCGAGGTTTCGCTCTTTTAATGGTAAACATATCCCTTCCTTCGATGACGTTAGTAATTTCTTTCATAGCAAAAAAAAGCTATATTGTAATTTAAGATAAGCTTTTTTTAAGGTTTTTTTTATGCTGCACCTGCACTTAAAAGAATGTGATTCCACTCAACTCTATTTAAAAGAAAATTTTAAAGATTTGTTTTTAAAAGATTCGTGCGTACTTATCTCAACCGATAAACAATTGAAAGGAATCGGTAGAAATGGTCATCGCTGGGATGACTACCCCAATGCTCTTACTTTTTCTTTTCTACTTAGACCATCCATCAATGTGATAACAATACCTTTGGCAGTAGGAATAATACTTTGTGAATATGTAAAAGAAAAATGGGCCACTGATCTAAATCTCAAATGGCCTAACGACCTTATCAACTGCCAATACCAAAAATGTGGTGGAATAATATGCCAATACGTTGATCACGAATCTGTTATCTGCGGGGTTGGACTTAATCTGGGTTTTACTAAAAAATTATCTGAAGAGCAAAATTACAAAACTCCAGCCGGTGTTATCAATGCTAACATTAAATTATCCGGTCAAGACCGAAAAGTAATTCCAAAAAATATCTATGATTACTTTTTATCTTATGATTTTAGTAAATTAAATATCAAAAATAATTTTGAACAATTCTGTTATCACATAAACAAGCAGGTTTCAATTACAGACACAAATCAGGAATGGGTTGGAATATTTCAAGGAATATCTGACAATGGAGAAGCCATTCTTAAAGGTTGTGATGGCAAAATAAATACATTTATCTCCGGTTCCTTGAACGTAATGGCAACATAAGATCAAATACTAATGGTTGCTGCTATATACAAAGATTGATCCTTTTGCTTATTACCTGCCATATTTTTTCTATTAGTATCACTAAAATTCAAGCTTATAGTGGTATCTTGCATAGTTTTTAATAACGACAAAATTCCATCGAAACGATTATTTGAATCGGCTAAGGTTTTGTTATTAAAATAAGAATATCCAAGAGCTGTTCCAATTGAAATATCTTTCATAACCTCTAAGCAAGCAGATAAATTAAAATATAAATTTTTATATGTTTCAGTCCGTGCAACAACCGGAATTTGTGGAGCATAGTAAATATCAAGCTTAAAAATTTTATAAGAAAAATTGATATTTCCTTCAACATAATCACTAGAAGTATTTTTTAAATAACGATATGAAATAATTTTTCCTCCTATTACCATATTTTCAAAAACTTCTTTTTTGTAACCAGCATAAAAATCTAGTTCTTGTCCTCCAGTATTATCACCAAGCGTAGTAGTCCATACTCCCAACATTGCACCAATTGGCATGGTATATTCTGATCCACCTTGAACAGCTGACCCATTATTGGAGTAAGATACCCCTCGACTTACATAATCCGTAGTAGCTGTCGCAAAAAGTGATACATCCGCAAAACAAACTGAACTAAATGCAACTAAAATTAATCCCAATAATTTTTTCATATTTTTTCTCTTAATATTCTTTAATTAATTATTTTTCAGAAATTGATTCTGTAATCTTTTTTAATTCTTTCTTAATAAGATTTTCAGCTAAATCTGGAATTATTTCCCAAGTTACTTTTTCGATAGTCTCTTTACAATATTGATGAACATATTTTTCAAGCAAAGGGCCCATATGTTCTTTTAATCTATTAATAATATCTTCCTCATAGTGAAGAGTGATAATTTCCTTAATTTTGTTTTTAAAAAATTCTTCATTAACTTCACTAGTCTCATCTTTTAAAGATGCATCAATTAAAGGTGTATCTTTTTTAACTGCATTTTCTACTTCATCCGCTAGATTTACCAGAGTGATTTCATCTGTCCCCTCATCTTCCTCTTGCTGAATAAAAATCTGACCTTCTTGCACTTCATCTTCAACCACTTTAAACATACTATCAGCGCTGAGGTTTTTATCTTTTTTATCTACTTCATTCTCTACCCAAAATTCATCATCTTCTTGATCTTTAGTAACATCATTTTCCCAACCGTCACTGGAAAGTTTAGCCAGCGCTATTTCCTCAGTACTATCATTTACCTCATCATTATCATCAGTTAAATCAACTGTTAGTGAATCAATACGGACCATTTTTGAGGACGCATATTTATCTGCTAAACTTTTACTATCTGGATATTCCAAATTAGCACCAGTTGGTAATAACCCTGTTACTTTTTCTTCAATAATATCTGGAATTTCTGGTGCAGTATCCGTTCCCGCTGGTTTTCCGATAATGTCAGGAATACTAATACCCCAACTTTCAACCTCTACATGCAGATTAGTTGAGTTTTTTGAATTAGTATTTTCAGTGACTTCAAGATCTGGAATATCTAGCTCTTGTAGTTTAGGACCACTTACTTTCCATTCTTCACCAACTGAATCTGCTTCGTCTTTAAAATAAATATTCAAATCTTCCTGATCGGATTCTCGATTAAGTAGCAAGCTGCACTTTTTTAAAAAAAGACTGCTTTCAAAAGGTTTTACTATTATGTCTCTCGCCCCAACTTCCTTTAACTCTTTTTCATCAACTGAATCAAAAGTCCCCAGCATAACCATTAAAATACTGCCTGGTTTAGCTTCTAGGATTTTCTTTACCAGTTCTGTCCCTGATAGTTTGGAGGAAAAATTGTAATCAAGTAAAATTAGGTCATAGTCGTTCTTTAAATATTTAGTGAATAAATCGCCTTCAGCCGAACACTGCGTCAAGGCATAGGGTTCGTTCGCCAGCATGATGCTAACTACTTTTTGTATTGTCAGACTATCATCTGCAATAAGAATCTTTGCGTTCATAATCAAAACCTCTAAGAATATCTTCTCTTAAATAAGTTAGGTTAGCAAGAATTTTGCTTGTTTTTAAATCCAGAACAATTTATTAAAATCTTAACATCATAAAAGTTTGGTTATCCAGATTACCTTTATTATTCGCCAGATTAAAAATTAGTGTGCCTTTTTCATGATCATCGTTTTTCATTTCAATGATATATTTAAGCTCATTTATATCCAACTTACCAAACACACCATCGGTCACAAAAATAATTATATCTTCCGGTTCAACTTTCAATTCCCTTATTTGTAAATGCAAATCATCAAACAAGCCTAGCCCATTAGATGGGCAAAGATGAGAAATGGTATTTTGCCTACCTTCAAAATGAAACTGCAAAACATCCGGATGAGTTATAGACCCAATATGACCACTCCGATATAAATAAGAAGCACAATTTCCGGCACAAGCAAACGTCATAATATTTTCAGACATGGCAGCCCCAATTATTGAAGCTCCTCCTTTTTGAGATAAATTCTTTTTTTGGTTATTACGTCTCATTAAAGTTTGATGGGCATATTGAATAGAATTAATCAAGGCGTTGCCTTCAATTAAATATTTGGGACTAAAGAAAAACGGCAAGGTCAAATCAGGGTCACTTCCAAGTTTAGTATAAAATTTGGCAACCTCATCGCTGAGAAATGTAACCGTACTATCTCCAACTCCTGCTCCTCCAAAACCGTCAAAAATGAGAAATAAATTATTAACCACATCCAAATGATAGTAATCTTCATTAACTTCCAAATACGGACCTTGATGAGTTTTGGCGGTATATTCTTTAAGAGCTAACATATCTACTCCATGTAATCTTGCAATTTCTTAGTCGCTTTTCGATAATATTCACTATCAGAAGGTGCAATTTGTTGTACCTCTTGAAATTTATCTTTTGCCTCGGTAAATAAACTCATGGACTCAAGAATCAATGCTTCTCGATAAACTTTTTTTGTTCTGAAAGAAAGTACATCTCTAATCTCCGCCATTTCTTTTAGAGCTTCCATATTATCGGGGACAAGGCTCAAAAGCAGCAAATATGTTTCATAGGATCCTTTGAGATCTTGACCTTCTTTTAAGGAGCGAGCTTTACCCATAAGAGGCTCAATAATTTCCCTTAGATTCTTTCTTGAATCAGTTAACATTGAATGAGCTTCCTTTACAAGATCATCATCCATATCAGGAATACTTAGAAATTTCTCCAACGCAACAATGGCTTTATGCCAATCTTTTTTTAAATAATATTGTTTACCTGGTTTAAGCAATCTTATATTTCTAGCTCTTTCCGCTTTTTTTTGTTCTTCTTCCAATAACTTTTTTTCTTCTTCTTTTTTCCAAGCTTCTAAAGTAGCTTTCATATAAGTGACATCATAATTTTCCGGTTCAAGCTTCATAATTTCACTAAAAAGAGTTTCTGCCACCTCAACATGTCTTTCTTTAACTGCCTCTTGTGCCTGTTTGACCAATTCTTTAACTTTTTGTTTTCTAATTCGACGTTCAATTTCTTCTTGTTTCTTTTTCTCTTCTTCTTCAAGTTTCTTCAATCCCCCTTGGGCCCATGAGTAAATTTGAGTAGAATTTTTCCATGGTGTAATTATCTGGTGCAATTTGTCTAACTCTTGCAATGCCTCTTTATATTTTCCATCATCCAACAAAGTTTTCGATAGTTCATATAAAGCTTCTGCCGACTCTTGTCGTTCGGGTGTAAGTTTGATTTCTTTTTTATCTTTTAATAAATTTTTCTTATCTTGCTCAAGCAAATAATTCTGTTTTTTCGTATCCTTGTTTTTAGATACTTTTTGCTTTTCTCCATCCCCTAGCAATGCCCAAAACCCAACTAATACCAAAAGTATAATCAATATTTTTTTTCTTTTGACCGGATCCTTAAGGGCATCCCGAGTAAACAAAGATTTATTGCCACTCTTGGCTGCCAAATCAGCTGCTTCTTGTGCTGAAATTCCAGCTACAGCATCCCCCACAAAATCAGTCGAGACTTCTACAATTTCTTCAACTTCAACTACCTGGTTATCTTCTACCGGCATAAGTCGGTCTTTTTGATCCTGTAAAAAAGCCGAAATAATTTCTACAGTAAAAGTAGTACTTCCAATCAAAAATTCATCATCATTAGCCAGCTCAGACTGATTAATTCTTATACCATTTAAAATAGTTCCATTGGCAGATTTTAAATCCTCTAAAATATAAGAGTTTTTTGTTTTTTTAATTATGGCGTGTTCAGAAGAAACTTCAACATCATTCAAAACAATCTGACATTTTTCAGTATTACGACCTATCTTGACTTCATTTTGGTCAAGAATAAATTTCTCATATGGAGCATTTTCACCAAATATTTTTAATATAAATTTTGAAAATGATTTAGCCACTTCGGTTTTTTCAGCTAAATTTTCGCTAACAAAAGGCAATGGGTCTTCATGAAGAGAATTTTCTGAAAGTTCAAAGTCGTTTTGGTTATTTATGTCTCCAAAGTTATCGTTTTTTAAAACATCATTTTCTACATTTAATTCTTCTTTTGGAAATTCATTATTTTCTTTTAGTTGAGATGATGCGGGCAGTTCATCCATATTATTTTGAAAATCACTTATTGTTTCAAGATCAGCGGTATAACTTTTTACTTTGGCATTTTTTTCAACCGCATCATGCTCATTGTCTGAAAGTGGTACTGGACTATTTTTTTTCTGTTCAACTTTTTTTGTCACCATTTCCGGGTAAGCCAAATCCTCATTTGCCACTTGTTTTATTTCATCAGATTCATCCATAGAGATGTTTAAAACATAATATCCCAGATTGATCATATCTCCTTGCACTAATTCTTGCCTGGCAACGTTTTTACCATTAATAAAAATATCGCCATTATCGCTGGTTTTTTCAATTATCCAAACACCCTTATCGCATGTTACTTTGGCGTGCTCTCTAGAAACTTTTCTGTCATCTAAAACAATTTCACATTCGGGTGATCGTCCGATCAAAAATGACCACCTCGCTTGTTGCTCACCAGCGAGCAAGCGTTCTTCGATAAAATTTCCGTTTTTAGTTACAGATATTTTCATCTTCTTTTAATCCCAATTCATCATTTAATACTTTTATATTTTTCTGAGCCGCTACATATCTTTCATCATTTGGATTTTGATCAATTAAGCGCATAATAGAACAATACGTTTTTACGGCTTCTATCAATCTTAATGATTCTCTATCTCGCGCAGCCTTGGCAAACAATTGATCAATTTCTTCATCGAGAGCCTGCTGAGTCTTCTTTTTATAAAAATCTGCCCGATTATGATTAGGAGCTCTAACCAAAGCTTGCTCAAACTCATGCAAAGCACGGTAAAAATTTTTTTCCCGTAATTCTCTTAGTCCACGATGAATGTATACATACACTTCTTGTTCCAACTCATCTTCTTTGGAAGCCTCACTTTTTTTAAGGTTTTGTACTAATATTTCATCTTCCTCCAACGTTCCTTCTCCCGTCTTTTTTTTATTCTGACCTTGAGTAGCATCATTTGAAGTGAATAGAGAGGCAATTGCTATAAGTATTAAGATTCCATATAGTAGAAATTTTTTATTATTATTTTTAGCGACTGTTTTTGTTATAACTGATTTTTCATTCTTTAATTTTTCGACTTGAATTTCATCTGTTTCTTTTTTTTGTAAATAGTTGCCTTTTTCTAAAACGGTGAGCAGACTATATTTAAAAATGGTTTTCCCAACAATGACGGTATCATGATCAGATAATCTATGCTGCGTAACTTTTAAATCATTAACAATAGTCCCATTTTGTGATTTTAAATCAGTTAAAACATAACTTTCTTTAATCTTAGCCAATTCAAAATGTTCCCTTGAAGCTTTGGTATCATTTATCTGAATATCGATATTTTTCCCTCGTCCCGCTACAACTCGAAGCCCTATTAAAATATAACTAGTTCCCTTGTTTTCACCAGTCATACATAAAAATCGATGGTATTGCCCAGCCTCCGATGGTCCTTTCAAATCTGTAAATGTTAATACATTTTCACTCATTCTAACAAAGTCCTCATGATTGTTCGTTTATAAAAGTTATATAAAAAGCCTTGGCAAAATTATCTTTTCCCATCAAGGTGTTTACATGTATTGAATAAGGATTACCTTGAATGTCGTAAGCTCCATGTTGATTGATACCACCGTTATTAGCAGATTCATCACATAGTTCAATAAGCATTGCAGCGAACCCCTTTTCCCTAGCCGTGTCTAACAGATTCATATCCATGGCACTTGATTCCCTGATCCCTGTTAAATCTTCTGCTAATAGGTTTATTTTCTTAATATTTTTTTCTGAATTTAAGACAATTGTAGGAACCCCCGATCCTTCAGAAAAATTAATTAATTTATCAACATATAGGGTGTCTTCTTCTATTTCATCGTACATTTTATCTGATTCGTCTTTAGATAATTCCCGTATCCTGGTTAAAAGCACATTGATACTATCCCTTAGTGGATTCATTTCTTGCATAAGAAACTCACTTTCGATCAATTTTCTTTTACCTCTTAAAAATTCATCAATCTGTCGTTTCATCTCATCCATGGGTTTAATAGTTAAAAAAAGTATTATTCCATAAAAAAAGATAGCAACTAGTATAGATGTCGATAATGATTCAAAATAGGCCCTGGAGCTTTTTGACGCTTCCAGAGCAAGTGAAGTCGGGGAAAAGCGAATAGCAATAGCCGCTATAGTTTCATAGTCCCCAGTTTTCATATTATACGTTCTAATTTTCTTGGCAATTCCAATTTGTCCGTTACCAATCGGGCCGGTAAAAAGTTCATTAATTTTTTTCTTATCCCTTGCCCAGTTTTTTGCTTTAACCGAGAAAGGATCATCAATAAACTCATTCATCTTGCCAATCGGTCTAAATATTCTTCCCTCAAGATCAAATAATTCATAAGAAACTACTCCAGGCTCATGCTCAAGAAAGTTTGTATCAATCTGATCCAAAAATCCTTTACTCAAAGCACCCGCATTTATTCTGGCTATTTCATCTGCATAATGACTTCCTCTAAGAGATGTCTCGTCAATTAATATTCTTTTACTATCACTTAATACCGGTAAAATTGTAAGAGTGATTGAAACAACAACACTCATGGCCATGACTATTGCCAAAAGAATCTTCCACTCATACTCCCTATTAATGTTATAAAATAAGGGCATGATTTTAAGTTTAAAATAGTAAATAATTTTCAGCGGCAAATTGGTGGGGACGGGTTCAGTTTGTTTTAAAAAGTCATCATCATTTTGCGTAACTTTTTTATGAATGATTATTTTCTTTTCTTTTACTAAAACGACTTGAATAATTGAATCAGGAAGACTTATTTTGTCTCCATTTTTTAACGTTGCATTTTTTACAAATGCACCATTTAAAAAAGTACCGTTTGCACTTTCTAAATCCTTCAAGTATGCAGTGTCATTGGTTATAGTTATACTTAAGTGTCTTTTAGATATTCCTTCAACGGGAAAATACACATCACACTCCGAACTACGCCCTAAAACATTATCTCCATCATTTAAGATAAATTCTCGGCCTCGTAATTTTCCACCAATAACGACTAACTTAAACATATTCCCTCTTCAAAAATCAAATAATCACCTTCTTTTATTTCTACGGGAATTGCACCAGACTTAAGTTCTAAAACTTGTGTAGCCTGTAAATAAATCCCAGTTATTCTCCATGGCACAATTCCTCTTATAATTTTTTTGATTTGATAATCATCATTCAAAAAAACTACATCCAGCTTGAATTTCATAAAACAAGTATGTATCGAATTACAATGCTTAATTAAAAGCCCATCATACCCAACCATCTCACTCACAAACATCAATCCCTTAAGACGGGCAAAAAATGATTCAGCAACTTTAACTGATTTTGCTATATATAAATTTTTATATTTCATCTGAAACATTATTTCCTCATTTCTTCGCTAACATAAATTCCAAAGCCAAAGGAGTTGCAACAATAATAAATACGGCCGGAACAATGAAAATCATCATTGGAAAAAGTATTTTCGTAGCTGCTTTAGCTGCTTTTTTTTCAACCTCGTTTGATCTTTTTTGTCTGATCTCTATTGCCAGTGCTTTTAAAATAGGTCCAATGCTCGCACCCACTGAATCTGCGGCAATTAAAGTTGCACAAAACGAAGTTATATTTATAAGTCCAACTCTCCATGATAAATTTCTTAGCGCCTCAGCACGACTTGCACCGACAGTAATCTCTTTCATCAACATTTCAAATTCTTCAGACAACGAACTCCTTCTTGCTTTCTCAACGACCTTGGCCATAGCAGCCACAAAATCAAGTCCGGCTTCCACGCAAAGTGCCAACATATCTATGGCAAACGGCATATTAGTTATAATATCTTCCTGGCGTTGTTTGATTTTTCCACTTAACCAGAGATCCGGATAAACAAATCCGAAAAAAGCTAAAGGAATCATAGTAGTCATCGGCCAGTCTGCGTCTGCTAATAACTTGACCCCAATAAATAATATAGGAAAACCAATAATCAAAAATAATTTAAACGAATAAAATTCTTCGGGAGAAATAATAACGGTCAACCCCGACATCGCCAATTTTCTCTTATACTTATTCCGTATTTTTCCCCTCTGTTTCATGTTCGAAACGATGGGGACAACATACCTTCTAAAAAATGGTCTAGAATACCTTAGGATAACTCCCTGTTGAGCAATTTTATCTTTCCCTACATTATCATCAAGTTTTTCTGATGCCTTATACTGGCCTTCATCAATAAAAACAGCACTGGTTATTATAAAAACCGAGATACCGACCAAAATAAGTGATATGTAAAGCAACACGATCCACATCCTGATCAAATTAATTTTTGCTCAATACTTATAGGGTACCAGATATTTAGTTTTCAGTTACTTATGGGAAAGATCATCCAATTTAAATAGAAAGTTGAACAAATAAGTACAATTTTTAGGATCAAGAAGTCGCATTTACTTTTGCAATTCTCTCAAGTATATCTTCTAAAAAGATCTGACTTGCCTTCGAATTTATTTTTTTATCTATTTTGGGAATATAGACTGGTTTATACTCACTAAAGTTTTCTTTTTTACAACCATTTATTCTTTTAATTTTATCATTCAAGCAATCGTTTTTAATATTTTTTACTTTCAAAGCATTATTGATCGCAGCAAATGCCTCTTCCGCCTTATTCATATCCCGATAAATCAAAATATCAGTGCCTGCACATAAAGCAAAAGTAGCAGCCTCTTCAATAGAATAATTATCGGTAATAGCCTGCATTTGCATATCGTCCGACACAATGATCTTGTTATATTTCAAATTTTTTCTAACAATGTCGTGAGCAAGGGAACTTAAGGAAGTAGGCATCTTATCATCAATTGCATCAACCTTCATATGGCCCATCATCAAAAATTCAACACGGGATGACTTAATAGCTCTGGCAAACGGGTTGATATGAATCTCAGTCAACTCATTCAAATCAATATTAACAATTGGTAGCTCTAGATGAGAATCTTTGGAAGTTGCTCCATGCCCAGGAAAATGTTTCGCACAAGCAATCACACCATTGGTTTGTAACCCTCGGATAGCTGCTGTTATATATTTGCTCACTACGTCTGGTGAATCACTAAAAGATCTATCTCCAATAACTTTGCTTTTATTTTTAAGTACATCACAACATGGGGCAAAGTTTAAGTTAACACCACAAGTACTTAACTCTTCCGCAATAATTTTATGAATAAAAAAACATATTTTTGGCGAGTTAAGTTTAGCAACTTCAGCCATAGCCGGAAACTGGGTAAAATGCGTTTTGAATCGGATGACCCGACCACCTTCATGATCTACTGATATAAACAGAGGATACTCTTTTCTTAATTTTTGTATACTATTGACTAGCTCAGATAATTGAGCCGGGCTTTCAAAATTTTTAGAAAAAAGAATTACTCCACCAATATTATTGGTTTCAATAAAATTTTTTTCATGTTCGGTTAAAGCAACTCCGCTTATACCTGTAATTATTAACTGACCAACATCTTGATTCATAATCCTACAATTGCGTTCTCGCTAAACATATTATTTCTTCCTTTAGTATAAAGGCCACCTGAAACAAACTCAAGCTGAATTCAACCGTGTGATTTAGTCAGCTTTTTTAATAATTGACACACCTTGAGTTGTCCAAAATTTTTTAACCATATTAAAATCTTTATCTAAAAAATAAAAGATCGCTTGTCCAGCTACTTTTAAGGTAAATTGATACAAATTTTTTTTCTCGTTTTTTTCATATACCATAGTCACCGGTTCAAAAATCCTATCGGGTATACCGAGTAACTGCTCTTGCACATAGGGATAACCGTCCCAGATAACATGAAAATTCATGCTTCCATCACCTTGTTTTATTGCTTCTTGGAAAAAGTTAGTTCTTTTGACACATTCAATAATTTGATTAAAAAAACAAAACACTCCACTTCCCGCAGGAAAAGGGATTGATCGGTTGCCATTCCATTTTTCCTCAGGGCTTTTCATGCTTATATCTATTGCTCTGGTCGTGATATTTACACTCATCTTGGTAAAATATTTTTCCTTTGAATCTTCAAACCAAATAAAGTAATTGGAAAGTCGAGGTCGATAAACTGGAATTTTATTCAACATTCCTGGAGTAGAAATTGTAATGCTTTTTTCAAGTGGTTTTTTTTCATTTCCCTCTAGCGTAATAATAGTGGTAATGACAACTAAATCGTTACTTTTTTTAGCCTTTCCGGTTTCCCTAATCATAGTAAATTTTCCAGAATGGTCCGTTAGTTCATAATACTTCTTAGCCCTGGAAATCCCCGATTTAGCATTCCCCCCCCCACTACTGCAGGAAATTAGAAATACAAAAATAAAAAAAATTATCAAATATTTCATTTTTTAAAGTTATTCCGGTTTATATATTTTAAATATTCTTCTCTACTTTCCAGGTTAACACTGTCATTACTTAAAAGTATTGCCAATTTTTGATCTAATAATTGATTGCTATCGAACAAAATTCCAATCTTGTACATTGAAACCCCTAGGGCCCTTGGATCAATATAATCTACAACATTATTTACTATTACATTTTTGAGAGTATAACACTCTCCTTGCCAGTCAAGTTTTACAACGGATATTTTAGTATTTATAGAAAACAATTTTGCTTCTTTTATATTTGTTATGAATGATGCTCCTGCGCTGGATATATCCAAAACTCTAAAGCCCATTAGAGGTTCATCATGGTCATTATAAAAATTTTTATCAGAAGCAATTTTTATAAAGTTTTTAAATACCCTGGTATTTCCCTGACGCAATTTATTTAAAAAGAAAACATTTTTCTCTATGGCTGAATTTTCTATCTCCATATAAATATAAATTTTTCTATGCGGAAAAGCCAAAAGCCTTTCATTTTTTCTGATTTCGTATTGATAAACGTCCTTAGCTATTTTAAAAACATGTCCACCGTTTGCCTCTTGTATCAGTTGGATTTCGGTAAAATAGTTAATGTTATTGAACATAAAATGCAAATGCCAATTACCATGATCAATAGGTATACTCTGTCTTGGTATCGTTATAGTGACAGTTTTATTTTCTTGTTGTACAGACTCAATTAAAGCACAATTAACAGCTTCGGGAACTTTCCAAAAAAATATATTTTTCTTTTCCCTTACATTAAAGAGTAATTTTTCTAAAATATTTATGGGTTCAAGTTTATAAAAAAAAACGCAACTATCTTCCGATTTAATAATTCACTCCATGATTTATATCCGGAAAAAACTTATATTTATGAAAGTGTTGTAACTTGTCTAAGCAAAGAAATTGATTCCAAACACTTTCCGCAACCTCTAACTACACATGTAAGTGGATCTTCCGCCAAAGAAACAGGTAATCCAGTTTTTTCTTTTATAAGCACATCTAAATTGGCAAGTAATGAACCACCGCCAGAAAGAATAATTCCATTATCCACAATATCCGCCGCTAACTCAGGTGGAGTTTTTTCAAGTGATACTTTTATGGCCTCAACAACTTCGGCAACCGGATCACTTAGTGCGTCTCTTATCTCGTCAGAAGTAACTTCAATAATCTTCGGAGCTCCCGCAATTAAATCCCGACCTTTCACTTCAAAAATCTTCACTTCTTCGTCAAAAGGATAAGCATTGCCAATAGAAATTTTGATAAGCTCAGCAGTTCTTTCTCCAATAAGAAGAGAGTACATTTTTTTGATATAAGAAGCTATCGCTTCGTCAAATTTATCTCCAGCTACTCTTTCAGATTTAGAAAATACTATCCCTCCCAAAGAAATAACGGCTACTTCAGTAGTTCCCCCACCAATATCAACTATCATATTGCCAGATGGTTCAGTTATCGGTAAGCCAGCGCCAATCGCAGCAGCCATAGGTTCTTCAATCAAATAAACTTCTCTTGCGCCAGCTTGCTCAGCAGATTCTTTAACCGCTCTTTTTTCTACTTGAGTAATTCCAAAGGGAATGCAAATTATAATCCTGGGCTTTACTAATCTAGTGCCAGGTAATGATTTTTGAATAAAATATCTAAGCATGGCTTGAGTTACTTCAAAATCAGCAATAACCCCATCCTTCATTGGCCTAATCGCTTTTATAGAACCGGGTGTCCTTCCCAACATATCTTTGGCTTCTTTTCCAACTGCCAAAACCTTACTTACCCCTTTGATACCTTGATGTACCGCTACAACCGAGGGCTCATTAACAATAATTCCTCTACCTTTTGCATAAACTAATGTATTCGCCGTACCAAGATCTATGGCCAAATCGCTTGAAAACCAATCTAAAACCTTTCTAAACATAAATTCACCATCCCGACTAGTAATAAGTATATGATTTTATTATAAAATCACAACAAATAATCAATTCATGATCATAATGTATTTATTAAAAATAATAAACCTATGTAAAATTTATCACTTAGCTGCTTTTTTGTGAACTATTAAACATGCATTTTATCTAAAAAAAGATTATATTTTTTATGCGTCTTTTGAACTGTATTACATTAAAATCTGCACTACAAGGTTATTCAAGCTTGAAATTGTGTACAAATTTACTTATATTTATGCAGCTTAACCGTTTATCAAACTAATCCTGCAAAACTAGCTTAAGTTGCAGAATAAATGCTTTTAATTAAAGGACAACACTATGGGTATGGGAAGAAAGAAAAAAGTAATTAAAATGAAAAGAAAAATCTCACAGAAAAAGCATAAAGAGCGTATCAAAGCTAAAATCAAGGCAAAAGCTGAATAATAACTAACTCCCTTAGTAGTTTTCCATTTTATCATTCATGTACTTTTTTAGCTTCACCTTTTTTGAGCATCATAAGTTGCATGTCTTTTAACCACAAACCTTCCGTTTGCACCCACTTGCCAGTCATGCCTTCAAGCTCAGATATTGACTTTACTCCATGATCAAATTCTTCTCTGGTATCATAAGATTTATTGGAAATAATATCTCCTACAACTTTCATAGAATCATATGATAAAACTTCAAGAATTTTTGGTTTTCTCTTATAGATTTTTATGAATTCTTTATAAAAAGATGTATTTACTTCATTCAATTCACCACCAACATAAAATAAATTTTCAAATTTAAAACTCTCTTGCATTAATTGGCTCGATTCTCCCCAGCTAGGATCACCAATAAAATTTACTTTAAATGCATCAAAATATGAAAATGATGGAACAATTAATCTAGCCTGCTCCGGGAATGACGGTAAATATAGCCAATCAAAGTCAACTTGGGGTCCTAAAACTTGAATTCTTTTAACCGAACTTTTATCTTCAAGAGAATAAATTTCACTTAAAATTTCCCTTTCTTCTTGTCTCCCTCTAGAAAAGCTCAAACCTAGTAATTGTTTAACTGGTTCTCTGAAATCTTTAGAATCTTCTGAGTATTCCTGTACTCCCACCACTTCTACATTAGCTAAAGTAGCTTTCCGCCAAAATTCATCCAAGTGTGATTGACCTCGTTTGGATGAAGGATAAAGTATTGCTGCTTTTCTACCTAAGGTATTCAGTGTTTGATCACTAAAAATTTGATTTATTTGTGATTCTATCGAACCTCTGATTTCTAATAATAAATAATCTTTGGAAATCTTTGGCATATCCACTGACGAAAGCGAAACAAAAAAGACACCTTTTTGTTTTGATTCTAAATATTCTTGATAGGCCTCTGAAGAAAAAAGACCACCTATGACTGCTGCAATATGCTTATTATCGATGAGTTCTTTGATAACATGACCACCCACTGCTCCGCTACCTTGAGAGTCTTTGACATAAATTTTTATAGGCGTAAGTTTTTCTTTGGCACGACGGCGATTAATAGATTTTAAAGCACTATCGATACCAAACAATGCTCTCTGACCAAAATTAGCTTTTTTACCAGTAAGTGGTAAAACTACACCCACTGAATACGGATCAATTTTTTCATCTGTATCTAGGCGAAAACTAAAATTTTTGATCATCTCGATCACTTCATTATATTTACTATAAGTATCTGCAATCCAGTCTAAATAATCCTTAGTTTTTGATTTATCACCCTCATAATAAATTTTTTCTGCGTTTAAATAAGCCAAATAAGCTACAACTAAAGTTTTTTCATCATCAAATTTTCTAACAAAATCTGCCCTTTCGTTTGAAGTCATCTTTAAGAAGCTCTCTAGCAATGGCTGAAAATGACCATTAGATCTTATTTCATTAATATTCTCCAAAGTTCCCAGATATCTCACGAGAGCCTGATTAACTTCATCTTCTTTACCCTTACTTTTCGCCAGTTTATAATGGAGAAAGTGGTAATTTTTAGCTTCTTTCTTTTTAAGATATCTATAATCGGACAGCATCAGCATTGAATAAGATTTTTCCTTAAAATCAAGTTTGTAGTATGAACTTGCCATGTTTAAATATATTTGGGAGGTAAGGGAATCATCCACATCCGAAGTCGCCAAGGCAGTATCAAAGGAAGAAATTGATTCTTCAATTTTTCCCTCAGAAAAAAACAAGACCCCAATTAAATTATATTTAAATGCTTTTTCGGCAGGCCAAAGCAGACTATCATTCATGGAATTTAAACTTGTTATTGCTTTTTGGGCATTACCAGAGGCGTACTGCGTTTTAATCGTTTGGATTTTAGAAAGAAATTCTTTACGGTAATTATTTGACTGGTTTTGATTACCAATTAATTGTATACCACCACAAGAAACTAAAAAAATTGTAATTAAGAGATACAATCTAAAATTTTTCATTTAGCTATTCCTTGTTATTTACCACTTATACGAAAGTGTGGCTATTCTATCGATTGTAACCTAAAAACTCCAGCTTAAATCAACAACAAGCTGTACTTGTATTTAACATATTCGTTATTCTTAGCTTATATAATTTACTGAAAAAGATTCTTAACTCTTTCTAAAAAGCTTTGTCCCATCGGGTTAATTGCATTTTCATATTTCGAAAGAGTTTTAAATAATTCTTTTTGTTCAGGGTTCAGCTTAGTTGGAGTTTCCACATGAATAGATATAATCTGATCTCCTAATCCATGACCTCCGATTAATGTAACCCCTTTGTTTTTCAGTCGCATTTTCTTACCAGCTTGAGTACCTGCTGGAATCTTGACTTCCACTTTTCCTTGAAGAGTTGGAACTTCTATCGTTGCTCCAAGAGCTGCTTGCGAAAAAGAAATTGGCACAACACAGCTTATATCGGCACCATCTCTCTCATAAAAATCATGAGGTTCAACTTCAATAAGCACATATAAATCACCCGAAGGACCTTGAAAATAACCAGAATCACCTTCACCTGTTAGTTTCAATCTCTGTCCTGAATCTATGCCAGCTGGGATCTTCACAGACAAATTAACTTTTGTTCTTGTTCGACCTTCTCCATGACATTTCTTGCAAGGATTACTGATCACTTGCCCTGAACCATGGCACTTCGGGCATGTCGAAGACATTGTAAAAAATCCCTGTTGTCTTCTTACTTCACCATGTCCATTACAGACATCACAAGTGGATGGCCCTGACCCTTTTTCTCCACCAGTCCCATCACAGGTCTCACATTGAACTTGTCTTGAAATAGATACAGTTTTTTCACAACCAAAAACAGCTTCTTCAAACTTCACTCTAACGTTCATCTGAAGATCATTTCCAGCTCTGGCCCTTGATTTTCTTCGGGCCCCGCCTCTTCTTCCCCCACCTAAAATATCTCCAAAGATATCCCCAAAGATATCTCCCAAATCTCCGAAACCATCAGCGCTAAATCCGCTATTTCCAAATCCGCCAAATCCACTAGTCTGTCCGTTGACTCCCGGATGACCAAATTGATCATAACGAGATCTTTTATCTTCACTTAAAAGAACCTCTGCAGCTTCAGATGCTTCTTTAAATTTTGCTTCCGCATCTTTATTATTTGGATTTCGATCGGGATGATACTGCAAAGCAAGCTTTCTATAAGCTTTTTTTATCTCTTCCTTACCAGCATTCCTAGCAACTCCCAGCACTTCGTAGTAATCTCTTTTTGAATCCATAACCTGAGCTTCCCTTGCTAATCATATAAAAGCGGGCCACACGGCCCGCTTAAATTAGTATCTATTCAATACTTATACTTCTTTAAAATCAGCATCTACAACATCTTCTTCATTTTTCTTTTCAGTTTTTGTTTCCTGTTCAGTAGTATGAGGGCCTTGATTGCTTGCCTGGTCTCCGGTCTGTTGATACATTTCGGTAGCCACTTTGTGGGATACATTTTGAAGATCCTCAATGGCCTTTTTTAACTCATCAATTTTTTCAGATTGTAAATGTTTCTTGGCTTCTTCTACGGCTTTTTCTATTTCTTTACTTGATCCTTCGGAAATTTTCCCTTTGCCATCTTTTAGCATCTTCTCACTGGCCAAAATCATACCGTCAAGGT
>Ga0208375_1001972_pt1 | contig 20524 bp, 13 predicted proteins | sample RifOxyD1_FD_184038 | JGI IMG/M metagenome (GOLD analysis project Ga0208375, IMG submission 184038) | Soil microbial communities from Rifle, Colorado - Rifle Oxygen_injection D1 (SPAdes) | ecosystem: Environmental > Terrestrial > Deep subsurface > Rock core/Sediment | place: Rifle, Colorado... | reverse complement strand
CTTAACTAAAAAACTAAACTCATTTTTGATAAAATTTAAAATTATTTTTGAAAAGTTGAATATTTAAAAAGACTGCATCCCCATTTTTATAGGGCAGTTAGGAAAAATAAAAATCCACACTTATAGAGACGTAGGTGGTCCTATAAGTGTGGATGTACCTTTATTATTTATTGAAGAATACTTCTTAACTCATCAAGCTTATCTAATTTTTCCCAAGTAAAGCCGTTGCTGGAAACGCGACCAAAGTGTCCGTAAGCAGCAGTTCTTTGATAAATTGGTCGAAGCAGATCAAGTCGCTCAATGATTGCTTTTGGGCGCATGTCAAAAATTTCCCTTACAGCACTATTGATTCTCATAACATCAACTTTTTCAGTACCGAAGGTCTCAACCATTAAAGATACCGGTTGAGCCACACCAATAGCGTAAGCTACTTGAACTAGTGCTCTGCCGGCAAATCCGCCAGCAACAATGTGTTTAGCAATATGTCTGGCAGCATAAGCAGCCGAGCGGTCAACTTTGGATGGATCTTTTCCTGAGAAAGCTCCTCCACCGTGTCCACCGTGTCCACCGTAAGTATCAACAATTATTTTTCTACCAGTAAGGCCGCAATCTCCTTGTGGCCCACCAACTACAAATCTTCCGGTTGGATTAACATAAATTTTTGTATTTTTATCCATCATATTGGATGGGATAACTTTTTTGATGACAGATTCTCTTATTGATTCTTCGATATCTTTGAGTTTGAATTCTTCAGCATGTTGTGAAGAAATTACGACGGCATCAATTCTTGATGGTTTGCCGTTTTCATATTGAACGGAAACTTGGCTTTTACCATCTGGTCTAAGAAGGGGTAGAAGACCATTTTTTCTTACTTCAGTAAGTTTCATGCAAAGTTTATGTGAAAGGTCGATTGAAAGAGGCATAAAGTTGTCTGATTCATTAATCGCATAACCAAACATCATTCCCTGGTCTCCGGCGCCTTGTTCTTTAAATGTACCAATCCCTTCACTTACACCTTGGGATATGTCTGGAGATTGTTCATCTAAAGTCACCATAACCGCGCATGAATTAGCGTCGAAACCTTTAGCTGAGTGATCGTAACCAATATCTCTAATGGTTCTTCTAACAACCTTTTGAATATCAACATACGCTTTTGTGGTTACTTCACCGGCAACTACTACTAACCCAGTTGTACAAAGAGTTTCACAAGCCACTCTGGATTTTGGATCTTGCTCAAGCATGGCATCCAAAACACCATCAGATACTTGGTCGGCAATTTTATCGGGATGACCTTCAGTAACTGATTCCGAAGTAAAAATATAATCTTTTAACATAGACAACTCCCCTTTTTAAAAAGTATGACTAAATAAATAATACACTAGCCGGGGGGAACTATACACTCATCTTTTCATATGGGCAATAGAACTTTTATTTTTTTTTGAAATATTTAAACAGGTGAGGAGAGCGGTATTTGTAAAAACGTAAGGTACCTACTTCCTTAACATAATTTTTGTTTTCTATTTCCAGGACATCGTAGCTATTTTTGGTTTCATCTAGAAATCGATACAACAAATTATAAAGGTTTTTTTGGTATTTGTTTTTAATATACTTATCATTCTTTATTAATTTTCCAGGACGCTCCGGGATGGGTTTGTAGTCCTGCCAGAGCGTGGTCATATCTATTCTGCCAAGCATGGATATTCGAGAAAAATACCGAAGTGCTTTAAATTGATCATCAGGATTTTTAAGTGCATATAAGGCAATTAATAAATTTTCATTACGAATTTTTTTGCTCTGCTTAGTCATGCTGGGACAAAAAACACGCAAACTGGCGTCCATGTAGTAATAGGTAAATGAAAATTCACCTTCTTTAAATAATAGATTTAGCCATAAATTTTCGTCTGTTTTTTTATCAAAATTTCCAAATAAATTTTTCCACAAGGAATCCAGCGTGGAAAGGCGATTGTATTTTTTTTCAAAAAAACGATTAATAATAATTTGAGTGATGTCTTTTCGTTCTAGATTATCGGGAGCATCAATTTCTCCAATCTCGTTATATAAAATGGTATCGATGACATAAAAGTATTTCATCAATCCTTCTTGTGAGGCCCAGAATTGATAGACCTGAGTGAATTTAGAAGTCACAAATTCACTTAGTTTAAATCGGTCACTGGATTTGATTTTGACCATTTCATCAGCTTTGATAACTTTGCCATTTTCGATATATCGGCCACTTAAAATACTTTGATAGAAATTATAGATTCTATGTGAACGCTGTTCCCATTCATCTAGTCGAGCTAATAGGTGCTTTTTACCAAGACTTAAGTTATATTCCATCGTTTTTAAAATATAATCCAGATCAATCCTTTGTGCCTCTGTAAGGTGACGATCTTTCCCCTTGAAACTTAAATAAAGAGTGCTAAGAGTAGTTCTAAAGAATAAATCATTGTTGCTATGATCAAGTTGAGCTGTACCATCTTCCAGAATTTTTCTAAGGAAAAATATTTCGTTGGCTTTTCTTACACTCTTACTATCTTTCTTATCTTTAATTTGATCGAAATTTTTTCGAAGTTCTAAGTAATCAGTGGGGAAGTTGTAAGGAAGAAAAAAGGGAGTTTTGGCAATTAATTCACCATACTTAATTTTTAAAAAATCATAAAATATTATTGATTTTTTGTCTGCATTTCTTTTCTCTTCAAGATTGTGTGAAGAATAAAATATTTTATTTTGATCTAGAAGAATGTTTAAAAGTAAGCGGAGGTCGGTAACACTTTTTTTAATATTAAGGAGATTCTTGTGTAAATCAAGGTTTTGTTTTTGGGCTTTTATCCATTTTATTTTTCCATCTATCTGGGGAAGATATTTGGAAATAGTATCATTATCTAATTGCTCACTATGAGTTAAAGGTAAAAAAAAACCATTTCCTCTATAATTTATAAGTAGCCGTTTAAATGTTTCTTCAGTGCCAGGAGCACAAGATAAAGCACTCATTTTCTTTTGAAGAAGATTATATTTTTTAATAATAGCAGTCTCTGTACCAATAATTTCAGGAAGCCTTTGTGGATCTTTTGCTAGTAGTGATAGAGAAAATCCTACGAATAGTAAGAAAGTTAAAATTTCGAGAGATCTAGTATTACACATTTAGTTTTAAATTTTTGGCCCAGGGGGTTTGCCAAAGACCCATGCATGTACCGTTACTTAAAATCAAAATAACACTTTCTTGCTGAGAACTTTTCTCAATAAAACTAAATAATTCATCTAGATTGCTGGCAAGCTTAGCCTGCGTTCCTTTTTTGTTAATATCTTCCACCAGCTGATGACAATCCAGATCTTTTGAATTTTTAACTGTGGTCGGTTTGGATGGCTTGGCAACCATTACGCTGCCAGCACGTATAAGCGAATCAGCAAACTCTTTTTGAAAAATTGAACTTCTAGCTGTAGCAGATTGAGGTTCAATAATGACATGTATAGTTTTGCGCGGGTACTTAGTAATAATTGCATCTAGGGTAACTTCAACGGCCCGAGGATGATGGGCAAAATCATCAATAATGAGTGCCTTGTTGAAATAGCCTCTTTCTTCTTGGCGTCTTTTCACCATTTTCAAGTCAAGAATTGCATTTTTAATTTTCTCTACTTTGAAACCGCAATCTAGGGCGAATAAGATACAGGTAGTGAGGTTTAAAATATTGTGTTTTCCCACCAAATTCGTTTGAAATTCAATTTCTTTATTATCAATTACAAGAGCAAAACGTGACATACCTTTAGATTCGTCAAGGTATCTTGGACCAATTTTTGAGTTTTCACCGTAGGCGGTAATGGTTTTGTTGGAGTATTCATTTTTCAGTTCTCCTAAGGCTTCATAGTCGGTATTCCAGATAAAACTACCTTCAACCGAGGGGATTAAAGCTTTAAACTGATATTTGATATCCTCAATAGAATTGAAAATGTCAGCATGATCAAATTCAAGGGAAGTACAAACTAAATGATTAATTGAATAAAGCCTAAATTTGGAAATTTTTTCAAAATAAGCACTGTCGTATTCATCAGCTTCAATAAAAAAATACTTGCCATCGCCCAAGGCTGACGAAGGTCGGTCAGCAATTACTCCACCAATAAAGTATCCCGGCTTTTCACCTAAATTTTCAAAAATCTGGGCCATTAAATAGGTGGTAGTGGTTTTACCGTGAGTACCAGAAATTCCAATAACATTAATATCATTAAGAATGAGTTTCCCAAGCGTTTCAGGAAATGAGCTGAAGGGTACACCTAAATTTTCAATTCTGCGAGCCTCGTCACTGTTCCCAGGGACCACGTTCCCAACTACGATAAGATCAAATCTTTTTAAATATTCATCGGTCAGATCTTTTATTTCAAGACATTCAATTCCCATGCTTTTGAGGTAATCACCCATAGGAGGGGCATATAAAGTATCGGCCCCTGCGACTTTTAGACCCTTTTCTTTAAGCAAGCATGCAGTGGCACCCATACCAACTCCACATACGCGATAAAAAAAGACTTTTTTAATATTTTTTAACTTAGAAAAATCAGCTTTATTTTTTAAATCCATATCACTCATCCTTGTAATGGAATTATATAAGTTTGTTAAAAAAAACGTTTATGCCAAATATATTTTCCGATTCCCTTTCTTAAATCATTTAGCCCTTTGCGATCGTACCAATTATCTCTGGTTGCATTAGTTAATATTACATGTCCAATTTTCTTTTCAGCATCAATCCAGATAGAAGTTCCTGTAAAGCCTAGATGGCCAAATGTTTTTAATCCAGCACCATCTCCGGCTAGAGTATTGGAATAATCCTCAACTGTATCCCAACCTGCAATATACCTTTCATGGTTTTTTTTATCAAACTCTTCGGACATAAAGTTAGTTAAGTTCTTCTTTTTTTCGAGAGTAAGTAATGTTTTGCAAATTCCATTAATAGTACCAAATAATCCTGCATGAGAGCAGAATTCGGAAATTATATGGGCATTATCATCATGTACAATTCCTTGGATTGGTTTAGAATTTCTAATTCCGGTAATTGGACACTTTGATTTATCCTCAATGTCCTTCCAGAATTTTATTTCGTTATCCAAATATTCAAAACATAGTGTTTTGAAGTTTTTGCCAGATTTTTTTTCTATTTCTAACATTAATCTTAAGGCAGAATAATCAGAGTATAATGTTTGAGAGGGGATTATTGGATATGAATTGATTTGATTGCGCCATTGTTCCTTGGACAAGCGTCCAGAAAGCCTTCCCCAAGCTGGTAAACCACCACGGTGGTTTAGTAGCAGAATCATATCATTGTTAAACCACTCAGGGTGGAGTAAATAGTTTGCGGCTAAGGTTACAGGTTTGGTTAAACTGGCTATATCAAAATAAAGCTCTGGTGTTTTAGAAAAAACATTCGAACTGTGGATTTCAAAACTATTAAAATCACCAAGTTTAAAATCAATTATACCAACTGCTAGAGCATCAAATTTTTGATTGCGCATAAGATTGATGGCGAGCATTTGTAATTCTTGCATATTAGAATTTAAATTTTTCCAATAAATATTTCTTTACGTTAGCAAGAGCGATTCTTTCCTGAGTCATGGAATCCCTGTCCCTAATAGTGACTGCTTGGTCTTCCAGCGTTTCGTAATCGACAGTTATACAAAACGGTGTTCCAATTTCATCTTGCCTGCGATATCTCTTACCGATAGATCCAGTAATATCGTATTCTGCTTTATAGCTTTCTTGAATGTCCTTGTAGAGCTTACTTGAAACTTCTTCCAACTCAGGTTTTTTCATAAGCGGCATAACAGCTACTTTGATAGGAGCAAGTTTGGGGTGGAATTTTAAAACGACTCTTTCGTTTTCCTTATCACCTTCATTTTCAAGTCGATAAGCATCACACATAATAGCAAGCAAGGTGCGATCGCAACCAACAGATGTTTCTACTACGTATGGAAGATATTTTTGATTGGTTGCTTGATCTACATACTCAAGTTTTTTGCCGGATAATTCCTGATGTCCTTTTAAGTCAAAATCAGTTCTTGAGTGGATTCCCTCAATCTCATCCCATCCCATTGGAAATTCATAATAAACATCAAAAGCCAAATCAGCGTAATGAGCGAGTTTGTCTTCTGGGTGTTGAAACCATTTCATTTTTTCAGATCGAAGACCATTGCTTACATGCCAGTTCCATCGTAATTCCTGCCACATATTGAAAAATTCTCTTTGAGTTCCGGGAGCAACAAAATATTGCATTTCCATCTGCTCAAATTCTCTTGTCCTGAAAATGAAATTACCGGGGGTGATTTCATTTCTAAAAGCCTTCCCGATTTGGGCTATACCGAAAGGAACTTTTTTTCTCATTGTGGTTTGCACGTTTAAAAAGTTAACAAATATACCCTGTGCAGTTTCAGGTCGCAGATAGACCATATTTGAGGCATCTTCCACAGGTCCCATCTGGGTTTTAAACATAAGGTTAAATTCTCTAGGCTCTGTCAAACTATCTCTGGTTCCGCAATTAGGACAAGGTTTTTTTAGATCAATATGGTCAGCGCGAAAGCGTTGTTTACAGTTTTTGCAATCAACTAGTGGGTCAGAAAAAGTGTCAACATGACCGGAAGCTTTCCAAACCAAAGGGTGCATTAAAATGGAAGCATCAAGACCGACTACATCGTCTCTTAATGTCATGTTCTTCCACCAGCTTTGCTTTAAATTATTTTTTAACTCAATACCAAGTGGGCCGTAGTCCCAACAAGAACCAATTCCGCCGTATATTTCTGAACTTTGAAATACAAATCCTCTTCGCTTACAAAGACTCACCAGTTCACTCATACTCTTTAAATTCGTTTCGCTCACAATGCCCCCATGATGAATATTTCATCTAAATTATACTCGATCTACCCATAGATCGAATACCGCAAGTTTAGATAAATAAACAGATACTTATTTCTGGATAAAATACATTAGTTGATAAAATTAGTCATGATTTTTTATGCTTCTTTTTTTGACTAAGTTGATTAACCCTCATCTTCTACTAAAAGAGCCTGGTATTTTTTTTCCAAAAATTCATACTCAGGCATAATTTCAGTAAGATCGTTGAAATTTCTTTCAATCTTCTTATGGGCAAGGTCAATACTCACAGAAAGTTTTTTGATCTTTTGAGCATCACTAGATTCAGATGCCTTGATTATATCATCATTAAAATGCTTTAAATCTTCTTCTAACTTGGATATTTCATTTTCTAATAAATCAATCCTATCTTTGAGGGGTTTTAAAATCTTAGACCGCTCTTTGATAATTTCGCTTCTTCTTTGTTTGGATTCTTGTCTTGATCCTTTCTTTTTATTATTTTTTTCATTTTCTTCATCGATCCAACCAATCTTATCCAAAAAATAATCGTAATTTCCTTCAAAACATAAAATTTCATTATTTTGAAAAACAATCAGACGCTTTGCAAATCCTCTGATAATTCCCTCATTGTGACTTACGATAATAACACTTCCCTCGTATGATTCGAGCTGATTCATGATAATCTCAATTGATTCCATATCGAGATGGTTGGTAGGTTCATCTAGCAATAGGAGATTGGTTTTTTTAGCTAATAACTTGCCAAGAAGTACTCTGCTTTTTTCTCCTCCAGATAATACAGAAATCTTTTTTTCTGCTAAATCACCTTCAAAGGCCATTGCGCCACAGATACTTCTGATTTCTTTTCCTCCAAGATCTTCGTTGGCACTTTGTATTTCTTCGATAATGGTGTTGGTGGAAGTTAAATTAGTTATATTAGTTTGACCGAAATGACCAATTCTAAGTTCATTGGCTTTTTTAATTTCGCCATTTTGGCCCTGTAAAACTCCCGCCAAAAGATTAAGGAGAGTTGATTTACCTTTCCCATTTTTCCCGATAATTGCAATTCTGTCTCCATTGAAAATTTTGTAGTTGAAATCTTTAATCAAAGGATTAGCAGTTTCATAGCTAAAACGCAGGTCGGTGGTAGAGAGAAGATCTTTTGAGTTGATTGGATGATGATTAAAAGAAAAACTCATTAGTCTTTCGTTGGTCATTTTTTCCATGATTGGTAGCTTGGCAATTTGTTTCATCTTGGACTGCGCTTGAGAAGCTTTGTTGGCCTGAGCTTTAAATCTAGTTACGAATTGTTCAAGATTTTTTCTTTTAGCTTCAATGTTGAGCATGGTTTTCTCGTGTATTTCATCTTCTTCAGCCCACTGGTCGTAGAGTTTTTGGGTATTGCCCTGAACTTTTTTTATTTTTTTTCTGTTGATGCCGGCAACATGAGTTACTACTGAGTCCATAAAATAGCGGTCATGGGTAATAAGTATAAATTCTCCCTTATAAGATTTTAAAAAATCCTGCAACCACCGAATACTAGTTATATCTAGATAGTTGCTAGGTTCGTCTAAAAGAATCAAATTAAAATCCTGTACTAATAGTTTGGTTAGATTAATTCGTAACTGATACCCTCCTGAAAAGTGCATTGGGTCTTTGGCAAAATCTTCTTGAGTGAACCCAAGTCCCATTAAAATTTTTTCAACTCTAAATTCTTCAAATTCTTTTTCACCGGATAAAACGCTAGTACATTCTTTCAAAAGAGTGTTGTAACTAAATTTTATATATTGGGGTAATACACCAATTCGATAATTTTTAGGCTTGATAATTGAACCGCTTTCAAATCCTTGTTCACCGCTAATCATGGAAAAAAGAGTTGATTTACCACTGCCATTTCTTCCCACAAATCCAAGTTTCTCTCCACTACTCATTGACAAAGATATATCGTCAAATATGAGTTGAGTGGCAAAAGACTTAGAAAGGTTTTTGATTTGAATCATCTAATACTCATTATATTTTTTGGCGTTACCGTGAGCCTTATCAACCGGATATTTTTCAGCATTTTTTTTCATTTTATGAACAATTGCCTTATTAATGTCGATATTAAGTATATCAACAATCCGGACAAGATAAACCAGTATATCGGCAATTTCGTCTTCCACTTTTTCCAGTTTATCTGGAGAATTTTTAATTTCAAAAGATTCTTCCGCACTAAGCCATTGGAATATTTCTACAAGTTCACTGGCTTCAACAGATAAGGCCATAGATAGGTTTTTGGGAGTGTGATACGGTTGCCAGTTTCTATCTTTGGCAAATTGGCGGATATCCTCTATAAGCTTTGAAACATTTAAATTTTGCATTTGTCATATTCTCCATTAATCATTTACATTACACCTTATAAAGTTTAAAAAACTGAAAGTAAAATGAAACACCCATATAATCAATACTCTCGTTACATAAAAAATAAATACGGACACCGTGTGCAAAAAATACCCGTTGATGCAGGGTTTACATGCCCTAATAGAGACGGAAGTCTGGCGACAGGAGGTTGTATTTATTGCAACAATAATAGTTTTGCACGCCGCCTATCAAGCTCGCTTACTCTCTCTGAACAAATTAAAATAGGCATTGAATCTGCCCAAAGAAAATACAAAGTAGATAAATATTTTATTTATTTTCAGTCGTTTACTAACACATATGCTTCCCTCGAATACCTTCGAGAAATATATCAGACAGCTTTGTCTTTTGAGGGAGTACTCGGTCTTTGTATAGGAACTAGGCCCGATTGTATAGATCAGGAAAAATTGAATTTATTAGAAGAGCTGGCTCAAAAATTTGATATTACAATTGAGTATGGACTCGAATCCGTATATGACTCCACTTTGAGCAAGATTAACCGGGGACATAATTTTAATGCCTTTGAAAACGCCATTAATTTGACAATTAATAAAAATATAAAAATATGTGCTCATATTATGCTGGGGTTTCCCTGGGAGACTCCCAAACAATGGGTGGACACTGCTAAGATTTTATCAAAGTACCCAATTGATTTTTTAAAAGTTCATAATCTTCATGTAGTCAGGGAAACTCAGTTATTTGAGATTTACCAAAAAAACCCGTTTAAAACACTTGGAGCACAGGAGTATCTCGAAATAATTATAGAATTTTTGGAAAATTTGAACCCAGAAATAATCATTCAGCGCCTTTTAAGTGATACGCCGTCGGATTTACTTGTTGCTCCTTTGTGGGAGATAAAAAGTAGTACCTTTTTAAATAACCTACTAATTGAAATGAGTAAAAGAAATTCTTATCAGGGTAAATCATATTAGAATGTACCTCCTTGATTAAAATTAATTATGGGGTAAAATCGTTTTAATATCAAACTAAGGAAATATATGAATAATAGGAAGCAGAAGACTAATGAAGTATCTGAGAATAATAATCAATTATTAAAAAATCCAGTCTGGAGTGAATTTTTTGATAATTTAATATTTATAGCAATTATTATTATTATTTCTGTAACACCCCTGGTTTTTAGTAAAAGTATTTATCAGTCTTTTTCATTAGCGAAAGGATTTGTTTTTAAATTTTCTCTAGGTTTGGTCTTAATTGTCTGGTGTATTCATAAAATTAGTACCAAATGGGATAAGACGTATTTGTTAAAAGTTAAACTACTTGCAATACCCATGTTGTTGTTTGGCTTTTTTACTATTATATCTACAATACAAGGTATAGATCCGTGGATTAGTCTGGTAGGGATTTATACTCGCCATATAGGTTTGCAGGGAATTTTAACGATAGTTTTTGGTTATTTTGCTCTCGCATTTTCCATGAGTAAGAAAAAAGATATTGATTTTGTTTTTTACTCCTTTAGTGTTTGTGCGTTACTGATAGGTATATATGCCACGATGCAATTTTTTGGTTTAGACATTTTTAATTGGGTTAATGTTAAATTTGCCAGAGTTCCATCTACTGCAGGAAATGCCAATTTGCTTGGTAATATATTATCTCTACTTTTTCCTATTCCAATATATTATTTGTTTTTCTCCAACCAAAAATCAATAAAGATTGGCGCTGGTATTTCGATGTTTTTTATTTTATTGGCGACGCTGTTTTGTATGTCAAGAGCCAATTGGCTGGCGATTATGGCAAGTGTTGTTTTTTACGCATTTTTGTATGTTCGAATTCAAAAAGGTAATCAACAACTTAAAAAAGTGATTATAATTTCCATGATTGGTTCTTTATTCATAATTCAGCTACTGCTTAATTCTTTGATAGTGGAAAGAGGTGACAGTCCTTTATTAATTACCGTTGCGGTGATTATTCATGCGCTTATGATAGCGTGCTTTAAATTTCAGGAGATTTGGACGGGAATTACTCTGAAAATATCAACCCCTATTTATGTTGCCATTTTTATCCTGACCATGATTATTATTATTCCGCTAAACATATACACTTCCAAGGACAGCTTTGCTGGTAAATATTTTTCCATTTTTCACTATGAAGATCTGCCTAGATATTATCTACTTCGTGACTCAATTCATGTTATTAAGAAACATTTTTTCTTTGGTACCGGGGAAGGAACCTATCGTATAGCTTATATGCCCTATAAATCTTTGCAAAATGAAATTGCGGAACCAAAAGCGAACTACGATAGTCCCCATAATAACTATTTAACGGTCCTAGCTACCCAAGGTTTTTTTGCTTTTCTAGCTTACCTTTCAATATTTTTTCTAATTTTTAAAAAGGGTATACAGGCGGTGATCAGCCCGCACATTCAAAATAGTGATAAATATTTAGTTATCACATTTCTTACCATCTTTTTTTCATATTTAGTGTGGTCACTGGCCAGCTTTGACAGTGACGTCACAAATCCTGTAATGGTCGGTTTGTATGCCTCTTATAGTTATTTGATATATGAACTTTTTTATAAAAATTCTGTCGTTTTATATGAGCAAAAAATTATTTTTTCCACGAAAATATTAATGGCTATTATTATTCCTTTTGCTGCATTAAGCGTTTATCAGTCGTATCTGATCTATCAAGCAGATACATATTATGGAATGGGTCTTAGGATAAAAAATTCTGCGACTAAATATTTAGCTTCAAAGACGCCAAATGATAAACAAACGGCTTTAAATGTTTTAACTAAAGCTAATGCTATGTTCGCCAAGGCGTTGGAGTATAATCCCAAGGAGAGTTTTTATAACGTTGATATGGCTGATTTGCATCATTCTTTATATGTGCTTACAGGAGATCAGTATCACCAGGATCAAATATATAAATATTTAGATTTGAGTAAAGTTCATTCTTGGGATCCTGGAAAATATTATATGGTCAAGGTTAAAACTGAATTGACTAGAGGTCGTAACATAGAGGCTATCAAATATGCCACTGAGGTGTTAAAAGATCTTCCTCACAACTCAATAGTGAGAAGTCAGTTGGGTTTTATGCTTTTCAAAGAAGGTGGAGCGGATAATTTCAGAAAAGCTTTAGTCCATTTTGAGAGAGCACTTAAAGTTGATAAAACAAATTTGTTGGCACTAGTTTACACCAGTGAGATCTTTTTAAGATTTGGAAAATTTGATGCTGCTAGATTGTTTGCCCAAAAATCTTTAGCAGCCTACCCCGATAAAGCAGGTGAGATTAATGGACTGATAGCTCGTATTAATACCACTGAGAAAAATAATATTCATAAAAAATAGCGAGGATTACTGTAATAACTGTTCAATAATATAATCGGTTGCCTTAGGGGCATTGCTCATTATTTTTTTGCTGGTTATTTTATAAATTTTATCTATTTCAGATAAAAGATCAATGTTATTTAACTGATCTTCTTCGATCACAATGGAACCCAATATTTTTTGTGCTGCCATAGCATTATGGTATTGCTCATTTTTTTGGGCAATTTTTAGTGGTATGAATATACTTGGCTTACCTAATGCAATCATTTCTGCCACGGTACCAGCCCCAGATCTTGAAATTACAACGCGAGAAAGTTTAAAAATATCAATGATATTTTCCACAAAATCTACTGCGATATAATCAGAGTCTTCATATTTTTGATATTTAGCAAGATGATCAATACCTGCTTGATGAATAATAAAAAATTTTTGTTTCAAAATATTTAAGTTTTTTTCAAGTAATCTATTTACTAGATCAGAACCGTTTCCACCGCCTGTGACAAATAAGATAGGTTTTTTAACTTCCTTTAATTTAATACCTTTAATTTCGTCTATAATAATATTTTCCAGGTAGCATTCATCCCTGACAGGGTAGCCCGAAAAAATAGTTTTAGCCGGAGGAAGAAATCTTTTTGTTTCTTCGAAACTTATGAAAACTTTTGTTGCAAATTTTGAAGCGATCATGTTGGCAAGTCCAATGCGACTGGTTTGCTCATGAACATAGACTGGGATTCTTAAAATACTGGCAGCAATGACTGGTGGAACTGAAACAAAACCGCCGGTCGAAAACAAAAGTGTGTTTTTATTTTTTTTCTTGATTAAATAAACCATTACTTGCAAAGTAGCCAAAAGAACTTTAAAAATATCTACAATATTTTTAAAGGATAAGTATCTTCGCAGTTTACCTGTTAAAATTGCTTTGTATTCTATGTTGATTTTACCAACCAGTTTTCTTTCAATACCTGAGTAACTTCCTATGTAAAATATTTTTGTATCATTGTTATGTTTTAGTTTATTAATTAGTGTAAGAGCAGGTACAACATGTCCGCCGCTACCACCGCCAGTAAAAAAAATTGTTTTCATAATTATTCCCTCAAGGAAAACATACTAAAATGGTATCCTATTATAACAATTTAACGTTCAATAAATCATTATATAACTTGTTAATTTTTATGACCAATGATTACTTCCTGACAGACTAAAATAATTAATGATTTTTAATAAAAACAATTTACCAATAACCGATAAGAAATCGGGAATGTGCTTGAAATATCAGGTTAATTTTAATCAGCACATTAGTGTAAGGACGTTATCATGAAATCAAATCCTATAAAGAAAACATGTGTCGAAGAATTTTTTGTCGAACATGCATCTGAAGAGGAAATGAATCAAACTTCGGAATTCAGTGATCAGATTAATATTGCAGATTCGCTCACAGATAAACTGAAAAATTTAAAGAATAAACACACCAATGATATTGGATTCGCTGTCAATGAGACATTCCAAATACAAGATGCTATGGGGGAACTCTTAAAGGAAAAAAACGCTATAGAGAGAAGTCTTGCAGAAGTAAAAAATAGTTACAACGAAGAACTAAATAAGCTTGAGTCACTTCAGAAAAAGAAACTAAATATATTGTCAGAAGTCATTGATTGCGAAGATAAAAAGAAATGCATAAATGGAACGACTGATGGACAATCAGTGGAATTAATAAAAAATGAATTTGATGAAATCAATCAAAAACTGACAGTGCTGATACAAGAAATTGAGCAAGCTGAGGAGCTTAAAAATAATCTATCTCGAGATGTTGAAAATTTGATTGCTAAAAAAAATGAACATCAACGTTTTATTTCAGAGGCGCATCAAGAGCTAGAGCAAATTAGAGGTTCACTGGAAGAAGGTAGTCGGATGACCGAAAATTTTATCAGTAAGGCTAATCACCTTAGAGAAGAAATTGAGGTTTTAGAAAAGCAAAAAGAGAAAAAAACAAGTGAAGTACTTTTGCACGGACAGAATTTGCAGTTTGAAAGTAGAGATGAAAATTTAAATGAAATAAACCATAAAAATCTTGAGATAAAAAACAATTTACAGCAAGAGATTAATCAATTAAAAAAACAACACGAGCATTTGGTGTTAATGAACCAGCAACATAATCATGAAAAAATGATTCATGAGTCCAAAATAGGTGAACTAGGCCACGCTTACAAGATGAAGCAGACTGAGGTTTTCGGGTTAGAGAACAGGTTAAAAGTGCTTCAAAAAGAAATTGAAAAATTTAATAATATGAAAAGTGATGTGATTAAATCGCTGGAAGTGGTGAAAAAAGAAAAATGGCTGATTCAGACTGCTGCAGATGAATTAAGATGCAATATTGAAGCTTCTAAACAAATCAAGGTTGAAATTGAAAGACACATTGAAGAACTTAGCAAAAAGACCCAAGAAATTCAAAATGAAATTAATGGAAAAAAAGGCCAAGTAGAGGAATTAGAAAATAGATATAATCACTTCAGTGATGAATTTGAAAAACTGCATAAAAATTATCTTGAATTGCAGAAAAATACTCACGACATATGTAATTCAAAATCAGAGGCAGCAAAGAAGCTAGCAGAAATTAACGAAACACTTATTGATAAAAAAAATCAATTAAATCATGTGAGTGACAAATACAAAACGAAAGAAGCTGAGCTGAAAAAAAATATAACCCTCAAGAGAGTTGAACTATCCAATATAAAATCAGACTTGGGAAAACTTAAAAAAAATCATCAAAATAAAACAATCGATTTAGACTTGGTGATGAAAAAAATATTAAATGCAGAAAGTACTTTGGAAAATCTGAGCTTCAGGCAAAAAAGTGAAGCAGATCAATTAGTAAAAATTAGCAAAGCCAACGAATTGCAAGATGAGAAACGTTTACAACTTTTGGTAAAAAAATCAAAAATTGACGCTCAAATTGATCAGGCAAATAAAACTCTTCAGAAAATCAAAATTGAAGAAACAGAATCAATTCAAAAGCTGTTAAAGTTAAATGAACAAAATCGGGAAGTAGAACAAGCGGTTGCGATTTTCGAAAAAGAATTTGATACTAAGGCTCAGAAAGTTCAAGAACTAAATAGTCGCATAAAATATCAATCGGATATTTTAAAACGTCAGTTTGATTCTCACAAAAATATTTGGCAAGGTGTTCAAGAGTTATACCAATCAGAAAAAATTCAATATGATAATTTGTTAGACGAAAAAAACAAGTTTTTAAAAGACTATGAAAAAAATCTTTGTTGTTTGGAAAATAAGGTAGCGGTGCTTAAAGTGAAGGAAACTGTTACTCATCAAAATATTGACAACATCCAAGCATCAGTTCAACACGAAATAAAACGCTATGATGAGCAAGTAAAATTAAATCAACGACTTGAAATCGAGTCTGTCCGTATTCAAAGAAAAGTCGATAGCGCTGAAGATGTATTAAAAGTTAAAATTTCAGAGGCCAATGTGATTATTGGTCAATATCAAAAAGAACATAAAGCTTTGCATGAAAAGTCAGAAGAATTGGATTTAAAAAGATTGAAGATGATTGTATCAATTTCCCAATTGGAAAAACAAACTACAGATAAAACAAATAATTTAGAGAAATTACAAACTGCTTATAAGGAAACGCTAGAGCAAATAAATTATCTTACTTCTAAAAATGAAGCATTAAGACTAAAAAATGATATACTTGATGTAGATAGATTGAAATTGATTGTGGCTGTCTCAAAAACGCAAAATGGTTTTGATATTCTTAAGACTAAAACAAAAGACCAGCAAAATACATATGAGGCTATAAATTCAAAAGTTGTGAATCTAAATCAAAAAATTGATGACTTGGAATTAAGAAAGTTAAAACAGATCGTGCAAAATTCAAAAATTGAAGAACTTAATGAACGTAATCTTTTAAAATCAAAAAAAATTGAACAAGAAATTCAAGGGTTACAACAACTCCTTGATGGAAAAAAATCAGAGTATAATGATTTGCAAAATCAGTGCGAACAACTTGATACCAAGAGAATGACTTGGCTAGTGGCTAATTCAAAATTAGAAAGCCACCATCAAGAAATAATTCAAAATGCCCAAAACTTGCAGATTAAACTCGAGAATGAAATACAATCGCAGGAATCTCAAATTAAGCAACAGCTATTGGAAATAGCAAGAATAGATGAACTTAAAATAAAATCCAAAGAAGAATTAAATACCCAGGAAATGCTTATAGACAAAGCCGTTTCGGCAAAGGTTTGTATGATTTTTGAAGTAAAAAAACAAGAACAAATTTTAGAAAGTTTAAAAGAACAAGGTCAAAAGGAATCAGTTTCAATGTTGCAAAAACAAAAAGAATTTGAAGCGCAATCTATGAAAAACCAAGACCTGATCAATCAAATTGTAAAAAAACAAGATGAATTGAAAGCGGAAGGAGTTAAATACGAGGAACAAGTTGTTTTTATGACTAAAAAAGTTGATGAATTATCAAAGACTCTTACAGCTTTAAATCTTCGAATTGAAAAAGCAAAATCCATAGATGAAGAAAGTAGAGATATTGCTAAAAAAGCACTAGCGTGTAAATCAACTCTTTTGGCAGAAATCCATGATCTCGAGGTTACAAAAAAAATCTTGTTGGAAAAAAATGACGTTAACCTGAATGAAAAAAAATATGATTTCAAAAAAGTTGCTTGATAATATACCCGGGTTATAAGTAGCACCCAATAATGATTAAAAAATATATTAGCCCAAACTAATCGTAAGCATTAGTAATGCTAATATTTGTCTGGCCAAATCGTTTAGATATTACTACGCTCAAATTGCATCTGTTCTAAAAATAATTTTCCCATTGTTTTAAAAAAGGAAATCATCGTGTGTGGAATTATCGGTATCATCAACACTCTACCTTCCTCCAACGAGTCCAGTAATAAAGCTTCTTATGATGTTTACCGTGGTTTATTGACTCTTCAACATAGAGGGCAGGATTCGGCAGGAATATTGACTTACGATAGTAGTAGTAGAGAATTTCATTTAGAAAAAAGAAAGGGGTTGGTTTCAAATGTTTTCGATAAAAGTACGCTAGAGGAATTAACTGGTAATCTTTCAATTGGTCACACCAGATACGTCACGGTAGGTTCAGATCACAAATCAAATATTCAACCAATGGTTACAGGAATTCCTTTTGGAATTGGAATGGTTCATAACGGTAATATTTTAAATTTCTACAATATAAAAAAAATATTAAGAGAAGAAACTGGCTCACACTTGCTATCGAATAACGATGTTGAATTGATTTTAAATTTATGGTGCCATCATATGATTAGTATGGGTACTAGAGGATTTGAGCTTGATATTGCAGTTAAAGCATTAAAAGAAGTTTTTAATACTTTGATTGGTGCCTATTCAGTGGTTGGTATAGTTTCAGGAATGGGACTTTTTGCATTTAGAGACCCTCATGGGATCAGACCATTGGTTATGGGAAAAAAAGAAATATCGGGTGAAACATCGTGGTGTTTTGCTTCTGAAACTCTCGCTTTGAATATTTTGGGTTACGAATATGAAAGAGAAGTTAAACCAGGCGAATTTATATTTATTGATAATTACGGCAATATGTACAACACAATTATTAAGAGTGAAATAAGAAGTAGCCATTGCATGTTTGAGTGGGTTTATTTTTCTGGAGTGGAGAGCGAATTAGAAGGGATGAGCGTCTATACTGCCAGATTGAACCTTGGCAAATATTTGTCTAAAAAAATTCAACTAGAAATTGATAATAAAATCATCAATCCAGATGTGGTTGTTCCAGTTCCAGACACTTCTAGAACCGCAGCAATTGCAATTGCTGAAACGCTAAAATTGCCTTACCGCGAAGCTTTGATAAAAAATCGTTATGTTTATAGGAGTTTTATCTTAGGCAACCAACAAAAAAGAGAACAAGCGGTTGAACAAAAATTAAGCCCAGTTAAAAGCGAAATATTTGGCAAAAACATTCTATTAGTAGATGACAGTATCGTGCGAGGTACTACCTCGAAAAAAATTATTGCGCTACTGAAACGTTATGGCGCTTTAAGCGTAACACTAGTTAGTACTTGTCCACCTCTGCGATACCCTTGTTTTTATGGAGTTGATTTTCCATCCGAAGAGGAGCTAATTGCCTCCCATCGAACCGAGGAGGAAATTGCCACAATGATAGGAGTTGATAGAGTCATATATCTGGATTTAGATGATCTTAAATTATCACTTCAACATGAAAATCTTTGTTTGGCCTGTTTGAATAATGATTATCCAACACAAATTACTGATAAAAATACTTTTCAAGAAATAAGGTCCCTTGAATTAAAACACCAAAGAGAATACCTATGAATATTTTGATTGTTTTTGGGAGTGAATCTGATAAATCTATTTATGATCCACTTGAATCGGTTTTATCAAAAAGTTGTAGTACGCAGTTTGAAATTCTTTCAGCTCATCGGAATCCTAATGAACTTGATATCCTTCTTAAAACTAAAACCTTTGATCTAATAGTCGCTGGAGCAGGATTAGCGGCACATCTGCCAGGAGTCATTGCTTCCAAAGTTAAATCACCGGTGATTGGATTACCCATAAGCGCCTCGTTGGCTGGACTGGATGCAACCCTTTCAATATTGCAGATGCCATTTATGGTTCCTGTTTTAACCTGTGGTCCTAATAAATCTAATGAGGTGATATCATTCATCAATCTTTTGCAAGAGCATAAAAAACTAGATTATGACAATGGTATAAATATCGTTTTAAATAAAACCATCGACTCGTCTCTTTATCAAAATGAAATTGATCGAACTTTATTGTTTGCCAAGGAAAAAGAAATTAAGATTTCCTTGGTTGACTACTTTGATGCATCAAAATTGAATGTGGTATTGGTTATGCGGCAAGAAGACATCAAAAAAGACATGATGGCTATCCATGTTCCTCTTTTTAATCAAATTGATAATGCCAATCCGGAAAGTGCAATCAAACTTTTTCACTGGCTTTCCTCGGGGGGAATGTGGGTTGGTGTCAACAATACTCGCAATGCTCTTATTTATTATCAAAAATTATTTTCAAGGAGAAATATATGACAATGCCTGATGTTCTATTTTATGGATCAGTTAAAACAGTGCGTGGTCAAATCGGAAGTTCCCCTTATGTTTTTGAATTCACGGATCATTTTAGTGTTTTTGACTGGGGAAAAATGCCGGACACCCTTACGAATAAAGGTGAAGCTTTGAGTTACATTTCCAATCTTTTTTTTGATCTTCTGGGGGCTAAGCAATGTTGGGAAAATTGGGTATGTCCAGACTCATTGAGTAAATCTAGTACATACAAACGCATAAAAGAAAAGGGAGTGATTCATCATTTTTTGGGAAAAGTAGATCGTGATATGAATAATGTTTCATCTGATACACCGTCTCGTTTTTTGGCAGTAAAACCAGTCAGTATTTTAAGACCTAAACCAGTTACGGATGGAAGCGAGCTCAAATGGAGTTATAATGGTTATCAAAACAAACCGATCAATACATTAATTCCGCTAGAAGTAGTTTTTCGTTTTGATATTCCAAGCGGGAGTTCCCTGTTAGATAGAGCTCAAGATAAAGAATATCTTAAAGAAATTGGATTAGTTGCTCCTCCCCAAGAAGGGGACACATTTGAAATGCCGATAATTGAATTTTCATCCAAGCTGGAAACCACTGATCGTTATATGTCGTATAGTGAAGCCACAATGATTTCGGGGCTTAGTGAAGGTGAATTTGAAGATTTATATAATACAGTTACTCTATTGGCATTACGGCTTAAATCCTATTTCGGTGAGTGTTCGATTAAATTATTAGATGGTAAATTTGAATTTGCTTGGGATGAAAACCGTAACCCAATGTTAGTTGACGTTATCACCCCCGATGAACTTAGAATTTCATATAAAGGTATATCTTTATCAAAAGAAAATATTAGAAAAGTTTATCGAACAACTCAGTGGCAT
>Ga0208375_1001969_pt1 | contig 20554 bp, 19 predicted proteins | sample RifOxyD1_FD_184038 | JGI IMG/M metagenome (GOLD analysis project Ga0208375, IMG submission 184038) | Soil microbial communities from Rifle, Colorado - Rifle Oxygen_injection D1 (SPAdes) | ecosystem: Environmental > Terrestrial > Deep subsurface > Rock core/Sediment | place: Rifle, Colorado... | reverse complement strand
TATTGCGTGGATTGACTTCAGCTGGTCGCAAGTCTAGAGGTTTAAGAGGCAAGGGTAAAGGCTTCGAGAAAATAAGACCTAGCTTGAGAGCAAACAAAAGATTATCTAGTTAAATTTTTTATTTTTTAATATAATTCTTTTCTTTCAGGATCATAAACACAAACATTTACCCTCTTAAGAGGTTCATCAACCCATCTTGTATTTTCTTTTGCATGGTAAACAGCATCATCTGCATGGCTTAACCAGTCCTCTTTATTGAATGCATCCCCTTTATATATTGATGCACCTAAACTTATTCCAGTATTTATTTTTTTCCCTGGATAATATTGCTTTATTTTTTCTGCTACAAAATCATTTATTTTTAAATTTAGTCTAATGAGCATTTCATCTAAATTTGTATTTTTTTCTACAGCATCAAAAATTATGACAAATTCATCTCCGCCAAATCTGAACTTATGATCTATAGGTCGGGTATATTTCTTTATCGCTTCAGCAAAATATTTTATCACCTCGTCTCCAATAGGATGCCCATATATATCATTAACTTCTTTAAATTTATTTAAATCGCAAAAAGTCAAAACTAGTCTTTTGTTTATTCTTTCATAGTCTTCTCTATTCTCTCTGCTTAAGCATTCATTTATCTTATCGCTCAATCCACCCTTGTTTTGCAGACCTGTCATTGGATCTATCGTGGATAAATTCCTACCTAATTTGTTTGACTCTTTAATTTCCTGTATAATTGTCAATCTTAATCCATTTTTCAGAACAATTTCGCTTAATTCCTCTTTTTCCATTATTCTAGAATAGAATTCAACATGATCAAATGGATTGTTTATCCTATTTTTTAATATATAAAATTTTTCATAATCCAGACTATGAATACATTCTAAATCTTGTATTATTTCATTCAATGGTGGGTATTGTTCGCTTAACATACGTCTTGTTCTGTAAATATGGGTTTAACCTTTATAAATCTTTCTATTGTAACCACTAATAAGTTACTATAAATATAAAAAATAGCAGTCTCCAACCTAAAGGTAGTAAACCTTGGAGAAGAAACCTTGCGATTTCTTTCCAAGGAAAAAGAGGTGGAAATCTTAAGGATTAACTTGGAATTTATAAAAGTTTCTATTTGACAGTAAAAAATATGTAAATTAATTATTTTAAAATGATTACTTTTTTTCCATATAATGGCACTTTCCGCAGTAGTATCTGTCCTTATGCTCACCCATGAAAATTCCCGGACCGCACTTAGGGCAGTATTTCTTCCTTGTTACCTTGCCATCAGAAATAGTAAATTTCTTGTACTTTGTGCTTGGCACTTTATTTTTTACTTTTTTCTTTGCCATAATTATTCACCTTTAGGCGCTTCTGCTTTCTTTGCCGCGCCAGCAGCAACTTTTTTATTTACAATTTCAATCTTTTTCAGATCTTCTGCGCTCTTGTAAATATGAGAGATTATTTTAGCACTGGCAACACCATATTTAGTGTAAACATGCCTTACAGCAACACCTTCAGGTTTAGCTTTTACCTTCTTGGCAATTTCTTCAACTAAAATAGCTCTTGCAGGAGTTGCCTTTTCAGGAAAATCTGCATTAAATATATATCTCTTCCTATTCAATAATGGTTGTTCTACTTCTTTTAAAATTGTAATTTCCATTTTACCTCACCTTTAGCGCATATTCGCCTTTTGCTGTCGCGCCTATCTTCTTTGCTATTTCCGATTTTTCAGGATTCAATATGAACGCTCTGCCTTTCCAACTTTCCGAAAAATTGCTGTTTTTGCATATTGGGCATTGATCACCAGAAACAAAAATCTTACATCGTTTGCATACCTTTTTGACCATCTTAATTCTTCTCCGCCTTTTTCTTGATTTCTTCATCAATCCAGTGCTCTGCTCCAAGCATCTGTTGTCTCATAGTCAAAGCAATCTTAGGATTTGAAGGGTCCTTAAAACTTACAGCAACAATTCTTGCCCTGCATTTATCTCCGACTTTCAAAACTCTTTTTGATTCTTTCCCAGTTAAAACATTAGATTTAGAAAACGAAACATAATCGTCCATTGTTTGTGAAACGTGAATCATTCCATCTATAGGACCTATTTCCATAAAAGCACCAAATTCCTGTATGTCTGTTACTTTTCCTGGAACTATTTCAAACATATCTGGTTTGTAAGTTATCAGCTTATACTTTGTTTCATAATAAGCTGCTCCATCCTCTGGAATTAATAATCCATCGCCTATCTCGGTTACATCCGTTACGGCCACAACAATGCCCATTTCTTTAGAAATAAATCCCTCATACATCCCATCTAAGGTCTTTTTTACAGACTCTTTAAGTTCAAGCTGGAATAAATTTGGAGGAACCCTTATGTGCCCTTGAATTGTCATTTCATAATACATTTTTATTCTACCTTTATATATTTTTTTTGTCTTATAATTATTCTTTTTATGCCTTTGGCCTTAAGCGCCCTTTTTAATTCTTTATCTTGCGTTGCAATAACAAACTTTTCTTTGTCCGCAAGATCAATAAGCAACCTATCAACACTTTTATCTTCTTTTGTTTCTAAAACCTCAATTCCCTTTACATCTATGAGATTTAGGGCTATTTTAGCTGTTAACTTGTCAAAATATTTCTTGCCCTTTATAAGCTTTTCCAATTCGCCTTTTGTTTTATCTAGAATGCAAATTTCAGGCTTGAAATCAACCACTTTAGTTATTTCTTGGATTACATCAATTTTAGCTTTCACAGCTTCAACTAAAAAGTTTGTGTCTAATATTACTTTCATTGGTAGTTTCATTGGTAGTTAAAGTTTATAAAGATTGTTCTAAAATTTTTTAAAGAATAATAAATAATTTTTTCTCATTTTTTCCTACTCATCCGTATCAAAAATAAAATAAATTTCTAAACCTAATCTACAGCCGTTTTAAGCAAAGAATTCATAACTTCTAAACGTTAGAATTCACCACTTACAGACCATACAAATGCATTATACAAAAATAAAAAACACAACTTTTATAAATAAAAAAATGCATTTCATACACTATTCTGACGTCAAGAAATTAAGTTAGAACTAGAAGGCAATGTTACTATGACAAATGACTATGGGGCGAAGAATATCACTGTTCTGAAAGGCTTAGAAGCCGTAAGAATGCGTCCTGCAATGTACATCGGTAACACTGATGCGGCAGGTCTGCATCATTTAGTTTATGAGGTTGTTGATAACTCAATTGATGAGGCCTTAGCAGGCCATTGCAAAGTAATTCATGTCATTATAAGAAAAGATGGTTCTGTTTCTGTTATTGATGATGGTAGAGGCATTCCAATCGAAGAGCACCCTACGGAGAAGCGTTCGGCTTTAGAAGTTGTAATGACTATTTTACATGCAGGTGGAAAATTTGACAAAGACACTTACAAAGTTTCTGGCGGCCTTCATGGCGTAGGTGTTTCCGTAGTTAATGCGTTGTCAAAGCACTTGAAAGTTATCGTAAAAAGAGATGGTAAGATTCACGAGCAGGAATATCAGAAAGGTATTCCAATGTACGCCGTAAAAGAAACAGGAAAATCTTCAGAGCACGGCACCGAAGTCATATTTACTCCTGATAATGATATTTTTTCAGAGACAAAATTCAGTTTTGAAATATTAGCTCAGAGATTAAGAGAATTAGCCTTTTTGAATCCAGGGGTTCACATTTCTATCATAGATGAAATTGAAACCAAAGAAAAAACTTTTTTGTATCAAGGGGGCATAAAAGAGTTCGTTAAATACTTAAATGAAAAAAAGAAGCCCTTGCACGAAGATATTGTTTATTTCAATAAGGAAGAAAAAAATACTGTCGTTGAAGTTTCTTTGCAGTACAATGAAACTTATCAGGATAATACTTTCACTTTTGTAAATAATATTAACACAGTAGAAGGAGGCACACATCTTTCAGGTTTTAAAACTGCCTTGACTAGAGTTTTGAATGATTACATTGCAAAAAATAAATTATCGGATGAAAAACTTACAGGGGATGATGTCAGGGAGGGCTTGACCTGCATATTGTCTGTCAAAACTCCAAATCCTCAGTTTGAAGGTCAGACAAAAACCAAATTAGGCAATCATGATATTAAGGGGTTAGTTGATTCTGTAACAACTGCAAAATTATCAGAATATTTTGAAGAGAATCCATCCACAGCTAAGAGGATAGTAGAGAAAGCCATTGGCGCTGCAAAAGCTAGAGAGGCATCAAGAAAAGCCCGTGAATTAGTCAGAAGAAAATCCGTTCTGGGTTCTGGTTCATTGCCGGGGAAGTTGGCAGACTGCCAAGAAAAGGATCCTGCTAAATGTGAGCTTTTTCTAGTAGAAGGGGATTCCGCAGGTGGCTGTTTTTCAGGGGATACTAAAGTTGCCTTAACGGATGGAAGAAACTTGTCGTTCAAAGAGCTTGTTGAAGAGTTTAATCAAGGAAAGAGAAATTTCTGTTACACTATTAAATCTGATGGTTCAATAGGCATAGAAGAAATAAAGAATTCAAGAATCACGAAAAAAGATACTGAAGTCATTAAGGTCATTTTAGATAATGGCGAAGAGATTGTTTGCACACCAGATCATAAATTTAGACTTGCTGATGGTTCATATTCTGAGGCTAGAAATATCAATCTTCAAATGAGCATTGCGCCTCTTTATAGGAAGCTTTCAAAAATTGAAGGAAGGATTACTATTGAAGGTTACGAAATGGTTCTTGATCCTAAAACCCATAAGTGGAAATTTACCCATCTTTTATCGGATGAATTTAATCTCAGAAATAATATTTATCAGAAGGAAGGCAACTTCAAACATCATGTTGATTTTAACAAATTAAATAATAATCCAACAAATATTGTCCAGTTATCCAAAGAAGAGCATTTGATGTTGCATGCGAAAATGATTCATAAAACCCTCCACAGGAAAGATGTTATTGAAAAGTGTAACGCTATAAAAAGAACTCCTGAATATAGAGAAAAAATAAGAAAAAGTATGCTCAGCATAAGGGACATTTTAAGTAAAAATTCAAAAAATCAATGGGATAATCAAGATTATAAAAAATATATGCATCAAAAATATAAAGAATTTTATGAGAATAATCCAGAATACAGAGAAAGGTTACTAAAAAGATTGAATGAAGAGCAAAGAAATTATTGGTCAAATGAAGAAAATAGAAAAAAACAATCCCTAAAGGTTAAATGCTTTTTTGAAAATAATGTTGATTACATAAACTCGTCATCTCAAAAAGCAAAAGCGCAGTGGAAAGATGATAATCTTCTAAAATGGAGATCTCAAAAGACTAAAGATCAATTTTTTAATAATACTCTCCAATTTATGAAGAATCTTTTCGATAAAACAGGTAGTCTGCAAACTTATGAAGAAGAAAGAAAAAAATCAGATAGTAAACATTTGCTAAAGATGGATACTTTTGCCGAGAAATATTTTGATTCTAGTTATGCCGAGATGCTTGAAAGGGTTGTTTGTTATAATCATAAAATAAAAGAAATAATCGAAGTAAATGAAAAGATGGACGTTTATGATATTGAGGTTCCAAACACACACAACTTTGCGTTAGCCTCTGGTGTTTTTGTTCACAACAGCGCAAAACAGGGTCGTTCCAGAGAGATCCAAGCTATCCTTCCTTTACGAGGTAAGATCTTAAATGTTGAGAAAGCAAGACAAGATAAGGTCTTCAAGAATAATGAAATAACAAATATGATTAGTGCATTCGGGGCATCAACTGGCGAGGATTTCGATATAACTAAAATGCGGTATCATAAAATCATAATCATGTGTGATGCGGATATTGATGGTTCTCACATTTCTACTTTATTGTTGACATTCTTCTATCGTTATTACAGGCCATTAATTGAAGCAGGTTATATTTATGTTGCTATGCCTCCTTTATATCGTGTTGCGAAAGGCAATAAAAAATTTTATGTCTTCAATAATGAAGAATTGGAAAAATTATATTTGGAAATAGGCAAAGATAAAACTAATGTTCAGAGATTCAAGGGTTTAGGTGAGATGAATCCGGATCAGCTGTGGGAAACGACAATGAATCCAAATGAAAGAAAATTAAAGCAGATTGCCATCGAAGATGCTGTTGCTGCCGATGAGATGTTCACAGTTCTTATGGGTGATGAAGTAGCTCCAAGAAGAGATTTTATTTTCAAGCATGCTAAGGAGGTAACAAACCTTGATATCTAAACTGCTTTTTGATGCTGTACTGTTTGATTTTGATGGGGTTATATTGGATTCATACGCTGCAACTAAAGAATGTTACAAAGTTGTATGGGCTCATTTTGGTGTTCCATGGGATGAGCAGCGTTTTATAGATAATTATAGTGTGAATTGGAAACGCAATTATGAATTTTTAGGTTTCGATATTAATAAAGCTCAGCCAATCTGGGATGAACACATGGATAAGATTAGGCATATTATAAAACCATTTGAGGGTATATTCGATGCAATTGAAATTTTAAAGGAATTTAATTCGGAATTGAAATTAGGCATCGCTTCTTCAAATTATAGGGAGAATATAATAAAATCTATCAGTTCACATTTAAATCTTTTTGATATAATATTGGGCTGCGAAGATGTGCAAAACATAAAACCTGCGCCAGATTGTATCTTGCTAGGTGCAAAAAAACTCAATGTTTCTTTGGACCGCATGGTTTACGTCGGCGATACAGCCATTGATGTTCAGGCTGCAAGGCGTGCAAAAGTTGCTTATGCTGTTGCAGTTGCATGGGGTAATTATGAAAGTTTAAATAAAATAATCCATTCAAAACCAGATTGTTTACTTTGCAATACATCAGAAATTGCTGATTTAGATTTTTGGGTTAAGGAAGTAAAAAGATGACCAAAGAAATAATCCATAAATTAGTGGAAGATGAGATGAAGAAATCTTATCTAGACTATGCTATGAGTGTCATAGTTTCCAGGGCATTGCCTGATGTCAGAGATGGTCTGAAGCCAGTTCATCGTAGAGTCTTGGTTGCTATGAATGATCTTTCTTTGGATCATAAGGCAAAATATAGAAAATGCGCAAAGATTTGCGGTGACGTAAGCGGTAACTATCATCCTCATGGTGAAGCAATAGTCTACCCTTCATTGGTTCGTATGGCCCAGGACTTTTCTTTAAGATACACATTAGTTGATGGTCAGGGAAATTTTGGTTGTTTTACAGGTGAAACCAAAGTTAAATTGACCGATGGAAGAGATTTACCTTTTATTGAATTAGTTAAGGAATTCCAAGAAGGTAAAAGAAATTTCACATACACTATTGAGGATAATGGAAAAATACACATTACCGAAATAAAGAAACCAAGATTAACCAAGAAAAATGCAGAAGTCATGAAAATTATCTTGGACAATAATGAAGAAATTAAATGCACTCTTAACCATAAGTTTATGTTAAAAAACAAGGAATACAAAGAAGCTCAATATTTAAAACCAGGAGATTCTTTAATGCCGGCGTATTTCAAGAAAGCCACAAAAGAAATCAATCCTGAAATGATCGGTTACGATATGATTTTTCAGCCAAAAAGCTGTTCTTGGGATTTTGTTCATTATTTAGCTGACAATTGGAACATCAAAAACGCAGTCTATCTGAAAGCTGCAGGAAGAGTGAGGCACCATATTAATTTTGACAAATGCAATAATAATCCAGATAATATAAAACGTATGGGATATAAAGAACATTGGCAATTTCATCACAATTTAACATCTTTTAAGCACAAAACAGATGAATCATTTAGGAATAAATTAATCGAAGGGAGAAAAAAGTTCTGGGCAAATTCAGAAAATAGAAAAGCTTATTCAGAAAGGTTAAGAGAAAGAAATCTCGCAAATTGGAAGAATCCAGAATATAAAAAAGAGATGAGCGCAAAGTTAAGTGAAATTAGCAAGAGATATATTATTGCGCATCCAGAAGTTATTGAACGCAGTCGTAAGTTGGCCTCATCAACCATGAAAAGGATGTGGTCAATTCCGAAATATAAAGAATTATTTAATGAAAAAATTATCGCTTCAAATAAAAGAAGAAAGACTAATTTAACCGGAAAAAGGAAATTTATTAACATATGCAAATTTCTTCAAAAGAATGAGTTGCCAATAAAAAGAGATTACTACGAAAAAGTTCGAAAGGTTGTCTTTGGTGGAAAATGTTTTACAACTTGGGATAATGGATTTGAAAAATATTTTTCGAATGATTCAAATTTAATATTATGTGAATTGAACGGAAATCACAAGGTTTCAAAAATAGAGTTTATCCATGAATATGCTGATGTCTACGATTTAACTATCGACGATACCCATAATTTTGCATTGGCTTCAGGAGTCTTTGTGCACAACTCTGTTGATGGAGATAATGCAGCTGCAATGAGGTATTGTATTTCTGGCGATTCTTTAATGTTAACTGATAAGGGCATAATGCCCATAAAAGAAATTTCAAATAAATTAGAATCAAAAATTAATTTTAGAATAATGTCTTTTGACCAAAAGAAAAACAAGGCATCTAAGTTTTTTAATTCAGGAAAACATAGTGTTATAGAGCTAGAGACTAACTTAGGTTACAAGATTAAAGGATCTCATAATCATCCATTAATGTGCTGGACAATTAAGGGCGAAGTCCCGCAGATAGAATGGAAACTATTAGAGCATATTAGAAAAGAAGATGTAGTTATTTTGAGCAGGGGCAAAAGTTTATTTTCAAAAACAAGTTTAGATCTAAGAAAATATTATCCAAATAAAGGTTTCAAGAATGAGATTGTACTTCCTAGCAAGATGAATGATAACCTGGCATTTTTATTGGGTGCTTTAGTCAGCGAGGGGAGTTTCCATAATAATCAAATATTGTTTAATAATAAAGACAAAAACTTTTACGATAAGGTAAAATCAATTATCCTCTCTCAGTTTGTGGGTGTAAGACTATACGAGAGGGAAATAAAAGGAAATTGCAAAGAATTAAGCATATATGAGCAGAAAGTGGTTCTATTCCTTAAGAACATTGGTTTAATTCAAGTTAAATCCGCACAAAAAGAGATGCCTTTCTCTGTTTTAATGTCCACTGAGAAAAACATTCAGCATTTCTTAAGGGCATTATTTGAAGGTGACGGATCCGTTAAATACATCTTAGATAAAAGGCATAATGGAAAAAGTATGGCTCTAAACTATAATTCTAAAAGTAATAAGCTCATTGATCAGCTGAAAGTCATTTTATTGAATTTTGGGATTATTTCAACAAAACCTTACCAGGATAAGAGAAACAGTTGCTTTAAATTGATAATTTCTGGCCATGATTCAATAAAGAGGTTCAATACGAATATTGGATTTTTTTCAGACCGAAAAAAAGGAATTCTTTCAAAAATAAACAGCATAAATCCAGATAGGATGAGCAAGACTGATTTCATTCCTTATCTTGGGGAATATCTGCGAAAAAAATATGGTTCCGGATTTATCAAGAGATATAATGTTGACAGATATAATAAACTTGAAAAATATTTTAAAAAACTATTGGATATTCTTGATTCAAAAGATAAGTCTTTTTTAGCGCTTTTGCTGAAACAGAGATATTTGTTTGATCACATTGCTTCAGTCAAGAAACCGAAAGAAAAAGAAAATGTTTATTCAATAAGGGTAAACAGCAAATGCCATTCATTTGTTGCAAACGGTTTTATCAATCATAATACGGAAGCAAGAATGACAAAGATTGCAGATGAAATTCTTTTAGACTTAGAAAAAGAAACTGTAGACTTTGTCGACAACTATGATAATACTAGACAGGAACCCTCAGTTCTTCCATCAAGAATCCCAAATTTATTAATTAATGGTTCTTCAGGTATTGCCGTAGGCATGGCAACTAGTATTCCTCCGCACAACATGCGTGAAGTCTGCGAAGGCGTAATAAAGGTAATTGACAATCCAGATATTTCTATCAATGAATTATTGGATATCATTCATGGCCCTGATTTCCCTACTGGAGGTATAATTTGCGGCACTTCCGGAATAAAAAATGCTTACGCTTCCGGCCGTGGAAAGATCCGCTTGAGAGGAAAAGTTGAGAAAGAAGAAAAGAAAGACCGTGAAAGTCTAATTATTACTGAGATTCCTTATCAGGTAAATAAATCAATGCTCATAGAAAATATCGCAGACTTAGTTCGTGATAAGCGTGTTGAAGGCATTTCAGATTTAAGAGATGAGTCCAATAGGCAGGGAATGCGAATTGTAATTGAATTGAAAAAAGATGCAAATTCAGATGTTGTTTTAAATCAATTATATACTCATACTCCTTTGCAGGTTACTTTCAGCATAATTAATTTAGCCTTGGTTAATAATCAGCCAAGAATTTTAAATTTGAAAGATTGCATTGTGCATTTCATCAAGCACAGAAAAAATGTCATTACCCGTAGAACACAGTTTGACTTGAGAAAAGCAGAAGAGCGGGCTCATATTTTATTAGGTTTGAAAATCTGCTTGGAAAATATTGATGAGTCAATTAAAATAATAAAATCTTCAAAAGGGCCTAATGAAGCTTGCGAATCTTTGATGGCTCGTTTTGAATTGACTGAAATTCAGGCCCGTGCAATTTTAGATATGAAGCTGCAGAAATTAACCTCATTGGAAAAAGATAAATTACTGCTGGAATATAAAGATTTATTATTAACAATAGAGGATTTAAAATCAATTTTAGCAGATGATTCAAAAGTTTACGCCCTGATGAAGAAAGACACACAAGAGATTATTGCATCATATTCGGACTCTCGTAAAACTGAAATTTCAGGTACTGAAGAAGATGCCGAGATTCTAGATGAAGATCTTATTCCTGAAGAATCCTCAATAGTTACACTTACACATTCAGGCTACATTAAACGAACTACATTAGATGAATATAGGCAGCAGAAGCGTGGAGGAGTTGGCGTCAAAGGCACTGCGACAAAAGAAGAAGATACAGTAGAGCATATGGTCAACATGAACAGCCACAATTACCTTTTATTCTTTTCTGATTTAGGAAAAGTCTACTGGCTCAAGGGATATGAAATTATACAGGCTTCAAGATATTCAAAAGGAAAGGCAATAATCAATTTATTGGCTCTTGCTGAAAATGAAAAAATCACCGCAATGATTCCAATACCTAAATTTGACTCGGATCATTATCTTTTGATGGTCACAAAACTTGGTGCAATCAAGAGAACGCCTTTAGAATCATTTTCAAGGCCAAGAAAAGGAGGCATAATTGCTTTGACTTTGAGAGAAAATGACAAGCTCGTTGAAGTCAAATTAACTCCTGGAACACTAAATATGGTTATCGCTTCTGCTAAAGGGATGGCTGTCAAGTTTAATGAATCTCAGGTTCGTGCAATGGGCCGTGCAGCAACTGGCGTTCGCGCAATAAGGTTGTCAAAAGATGATTATGTTGTCGGCATGGAAGTCGCTGTTGAGACAGGAACTTTATTGACAATAACTGAGAATGGCTACGGCAAGAGGACTATTGTTTCAGATTACAGGTTAATTAACAGGGGCGGAAAAGGTGTGATTAATATTAAGACTTCTGAACGCAACGGAAATGTTGTCGGCATCAAAACAGTTATGGATGAGGATGAGATTATGCTGATCTCAAAGCAGGGTATAATGATAAGGATGCTTGCGCAGGAGATTTCTACAATTGGCAGGAACACCCAAGGCGTGAGAATAATGCGGATGAGAGAAGACGATAAGGTCACGACTTTAACTAGAGTAAAAGTTTATTAAAAATAATTATTCTTCAGGTTTCATCAAGCAGAAAGATAAATTATCTGTTTTAATTATTTCCTGCATCAGCTCATTTACCCTTCCAGTTTCTATCGTTTTCATTCTCTTCATTACTTTAAAATAATTTTCAGGATTTCCGGTTAATCTGCACCAGTCAATCAGAATAGTTCCCAGATTCTCTAAGGAATTTATCCCGTAATCTTCTTTTAATTTTAGGTATTTTATTGCATAATCTATTTCTCTTTCAGATAATCCTGTTCTAAGAATATCATTCTGCTTTTTAACAATGACATCCTGAAATTTTTCAGGATCCTCAACATTATCTGCAAAGATTATTTCGCTATGATCTTTGAACGCCATTGTCCTGCCTCCGAACATCGTGCTGTTCATCCCCTGGTTCACAAAATATTCTCTGATTCTCGAGCCAGAGCCAAAAATTGCGGTAGCGATTATATCCATTGCCAGGCGTCTGTCAATCAGTTCATCAATGGGCATGCTCATCGGGTCAATAAGGTACTTCCACGCGCCATAAATTGTTTTATTTGCCACATCTTTCCGGACTAGTGAATCTTCAAAATTATTAAATTTCACAACACCGTCAGTTTCACCAGGATTTTCATATTTTGGGGGTTCTTGATAATCTCCCTTTCCTATCGCTTTCAGCTCTTTTTCCACAACTTGAGTAATATCTTTCATGCTTGCATTGCCGACAACTATCAAAGTCATATTCGAAGGCCTGTAGAACATTTCATGCATAGAAAGTAAATCTTCTAATTTTATTTGTGTTATTGTTTCTGCAGTTCCCAGGATAGGATATTTTGCTCCGTGTTTCTTGAACAGCTGGCCCATCAATGTAGTTAAATGCACACTTCTACTTCTATTTTCACTTCCCGCAATTTCATCAAGTATATCGCCAGTTTCTTTTTTGAATCTTTCTTCCGGCAGATAGGGCACAAAGACCATCTCGGTTAATATTTTAAGATTTTCTTTCTGTTTTAATCTTGAGCTAAAATGAAAATTAGTTATATCATGGGAAGTGTAAGCATTTACATTTATTCCTTTGTTGTTTTGTAGGAGTTTCATCCCATCTGAGCATAGTTCATTTTTCTTTCTAGGTTTCATTGCAAAAAGCACGTGCTCAAAATAATGCGCACTGCCTGGCTGCAGATTTATTTTTTTATCTTGAACAGAATCATAATATTCTATTGTATCTCCTCCAAAAGGGGTGAACAGCTGAAACATAGATAGCGGGCTGCTGACATTAATCAAATAAACATTCAATCCTGATTTTAAAATATTGTGCTCAATTTTCATTTCTTTTCACCTTTTGAAGAGTAAGTTAATATTTGTTTTCTTTCTTTATCTAAATATTTTCTTGCTGTTTTTTCAATATCCCCTTTGCTTAGTTTTTCAATTTCCTCAATCATTTCTTCGCTTGTCAGCTTATTCTCACTTTTTATTAAATCATTATATGCCGCACTTACTCTGAATCCAGGCTGATTGCAGCACAGCAAATCGTTCGAGCTGTAGTGCACCAAGACCTCTTCAGTTATCTCATCTCTTACGTTGTTGAATTTAATTTGACTTATCCCTTTCAGCATTTTCTCAAGTGATTTATCTGTCAGTTCAATTACTCGCCTTAGGTATTTTGGATTGTGCTGTATTTGTACAAAAAACATATTTTTTGTCATGTAAAACTGTGAATCTGCAGAGTACACAAGATTGTTTTCATGTCTCAATGCATTCATTAAATTTGAGTCCCATCCTGCGCCAAAAATCCTGTTTGCTATTATCAATGAGGCTATTTCACTTTTCTCTTTTGGAGTTTGGGCAAATGGATAAGCGCACAGAAATATCATTTGCTCCGATGGCCCGTAAACTTCGTATAGTTTTTCTCTTTTTTTAATTGATGTTATTTCAATATCCTCCAATACCTCTTTTTCTTTTCCATTTCCTGCGTATTTTTTTACAAAGGGTAAAATTGCGCTTAAGCATTTCTCTAATTTTGAATTTCCTGAAAATATTACTATCGGGAAAGAATTAGCCATATGATTTTCAAATGAATTTTTTAAATCATCTGCTTTAGCTTCGCTTACTATCTTCACTATCTCCTCGATGCTTAAATCTTCAGAGCCAGGAAAGAATTTCTTATTAAATGCATTAATTCCCATATGCCTATGATTTCTGATAAGGCCTTTTACATCAATGATGCACTGTCTTCTTGTATTTTCAATTATCTCATTGCCCTTTTCAGAGAATGCAAGCGAGTCTTTGATTATTTCGTCAATAAATTTTAACCCTTTATTTGCAGCCGTTAGTCCTGTTGTTCCCGAAGGCATTATAATTGGGAGACATAGGGATATTCTATCTTTTACTTGGTCTATTCCAAAAAAGTCCTGATTTGCCCCTGCTTCAATCATCGCTCTTTCCAGAGCATCTGAGCTTGTATTATTAATCGTTCCTTCCTGCACTGCTTGCCTGTAGAATCCTATAAGTTCTGCTTGTTTTTTCGCTTCAGCTTCAGTTTTATATTTTGTGATAAAGCACACCCTCGCTTCCTGCATCCAGTCCGAACTCGCCCGGTTGTATAGCACAGTTATTCCGTCTATATTTTTTTTGCTGAACTTTCCCTCTTTTAATAGATTGATAACCGTATCTTTAGAATTATTTCCTTTAGGATTTTTCATTTATTCCCGCTAAAGCTTGGCTTTTTATAAGGATTTCTATATGCTATAATCATTATTTATAAAGAAATTAATTCAGCTTTGCCTGTCCGATTAATCTGAACCTGTTTTCTATTCTTCTAGAGACAGCAAAGTTATCCTCTTTAGTTGCGCATACCGGCTTTTTAAGAATTATTTTCACCGAGTCTTTGCTTATTTCTGTTACAACTCCTACTGTTGCAGTGCTTCCTACATTTATCATCAAAACTTCGCCTTTCTTTATTGGATCAACTTCTGTTTCTTTCTTTGAGCCTACGACCCTTTCTAGTAGTTTAACTTTTAAGTCTAAATTGTAAATTATCTCGGGAAGTTTTCCTTCCAATCCGGCAATATTTCCCGATAATGTGTCTGCCTTGACTATTGCAGGATCTAAGTCAGTTAAAATTCCTATTGAGCCTCCGGGCCCGACTTCTTTTACATCTGTTCCGCCTGTCTTTAAAGAGATTATTTTTGTAACTATTGGCTCCCAGAAAACTTTGCCTTCTTTTTCTTTTTTCACTCCAGGCCTTATTTCAATTTTTTCACCAACTTTTATCAGCCCTCTTTTTAATGCTCCGCCTAAGATTCCGCCTACAAGTTTTTCAATTTCTGAACCTGGCTTGTTAACATCAAAAGATCTTGCGATGTACATCAATGGCTCAGCTTTTAAGTCTCTTTTTGGCGTTGGTATTACCTCTTGAATTGTTTTTAGTAATAAATCAATATTAACATTATTCTGCGCCGAAATTGGAATTATTGGCGCATTTTCAGCAAAAGTTCCTTTCAAAAATGCTTTGATTTGCTCTTGGTTTTTCATCGCATCTTCTTCTGTGACTAAGTCAATTTTATTTTGGACGACAATTACATTTTTTATTCCGGCTATTTCTAAGGCAATTAGATGCTCTTTAGTCTGAGGCTGCGGGCATTCTTCATTTGCTGCAACTAGTAATAATGCGCCGTCCATTATTGCCGCGCCTGAAAGCATTGTTGCCATTAAGGTTTCATGCCCCGGTGCATCTACGAAAGAGATTTTTCTTATTAATTCTGATTTTTTCTTGCACACTGAGCAATCAGGTTTTATTGAGTAGCACTCCGGTTCTTTGCATTTTTTGCATTTGTAAATCATTACATCTGCATAGCCTAATTTAATCGTGATGCCTCTCTTCATCTCTTCAGAATGCTGATCAGCCCATTTTCCTGATAATGCCTGCAATAGGGTGGTTTTGCCGTGGTCTACGTGGCCTATCATGCCTATATTCACTTCTGGCTGCTCTTTCTTTGCGTCTTTGACCATAGAACTAAAAGAAATGTATTTCTTTTATAAAGGTTGCTGTTTAGATTAAATGGTGGCCGCTATCCAAGATTGAAAGCAATCACCTTTCTTAGCAAGTTTGTCTCTTCCATCTTCTGCGCCTTGTTCATTTCAAAGTTATAGAAAAGCTCGTAGATTTCATTTGTTATTATATTATTTTCTAAGTCGTCTATTATTGAATAAAGTATTAGAGATTTCCTGTAGTCTTTGAATTCGCCTTTGCTTAATAATCTCTTGCACGTTTTTGCTAAGCGTTTTCTTGTTATTGTTCTTGTTTCAGAATTGTCTTCTGATATGCACACTAAAAATAATCTTCTTAATAGAGCAGGGAAGTTTTCCAGCTCGTCTTTATTCACCGGTTTTATTATGCAGAATTTTTGGTTTTTTTCAAAAATCTCTAATTCTGGCGTATCAGTGCATATTGCGCTTTCTATTTCTCTTAATACGCTTTCTGAACTGTGGAATATTCTTGCCTCGTTTATTCCTCCCGCGTAGATCGAATTTAAGATTTGTCTTGCTGCTTTTGGATTGTTTATTGTGATACTGATATCTTTGTTTATTATTTCTCTGTTTGAGGTTATTTTTAAGGCGTTGTCTTTTTCTTCTATCTCTAATTCATCTCCTTTCTTTATGTTGTGCTTGTCCACGTACTGCTTAGGTATTGATATTACTAGAGTTTTGTTGCCTAGTTGTAGTGCTTTGCGTATCATTTTATCTTCCGTAAATATTACTCATTTAACCGTAAAAGTATATTAAATCAATGTTGAGAAAGTTTTAAACCAAAAGGTTTAAATAATAGTTATAACTGAATAGTTACTACAAAATGGAATATTTATTTAAAAATGGCAAGACTGTAAAAAAGCTGATTATAACCCTTCTAAGCGTAAGATGGCCGCTTTCCGTGAACGATATTTATAGGGTGATAAATAAGGAACTTAGAACTAAAGTTACTTATCAGGCAGTGCATAAGGCCGTTAAGGAACTTGTCTGTAATGGTAGTCTTTTGGCTGAAAAAAAGAAGTACTTATTGAATACAAATTGGCTCAATGATATGAGATCTTTAATTGAGCAAGTGGATAGAAATTATATTTTTTCTGGCGAAAGTATTAAGCTCAGCAGCTTAAGCAAGGGATCCGTAAGGCATCTTTCTAGAGAACAGGAGATGATTAATATTCTGACCCAACTTGTGCCTATATTTAAGTCTGCATTCAAAAAACATAATATATTTGAAAGAAATGAAAGGGAAGTATTAAATTATTTAATTCAGCAGCAGGAGAGGAATAATATTATTGCCTTTTCAAAATCTGGATTAGTCATAGGTGCGGTAATATTTGAGAACAGAGAAGAAACTTCCAAATATGAAAGATGGAGTGTGCGTCATTTTGCATGCGCTAAAGATATTGATTCTAGATTGAAAGCTGAGTGTTTAAAATTGGCTATTACTTCATTGAAACAGCCAAATCTGCTCATTAAGGTTGAGCTTGATGAAGCGGAGACAGAAAAAGAATGGATAGAAATTTACCGATCCGCAGGACTGAAAGAAGAATCAATACTGCCTGGATTATTTAGGCCTGATGAAAATGTTATTAGATTTACAAAAACAATTGAATGAAACTAAAATGGATAACTGGATATTTGATCTCGATGGAACACTGGTTAATTTAAGGACCTATGAAGAGATTTATCCTCTAGTTATTGATACGGTTCTCGCATTAAAAAAAATAGATATCCATACACTTGATGAACTAGCTCTGGCTTCTAAAGTTTATAAAAATAGCAGGCAAAGATGGGATACTGGCGATCTTTGTCGTGAATTTGGTCTGCTTGAGATTTATTATTCCATTCTTGAAGGGTTTATCCGAGAGAATAACATTCTAACCAATAATGCTCTGGAAATTCTGAATTTGTTAAAAGAACGAGGCGCAAGGATAGGTATCGCTTCGAATTCAATGAAAAGGACGATTGAAACTTATCTAGAAATGTATTCGTTGGGATCAAAAATAGATTTTATTTGTTCCGCCGTTGAAACTGGAGTAAGCAAGAATAAAGTGGGTTTTTGGGAACATCTGATTAGAAGATTTGATATTAATCCTATGAAATCTACAGTTATTGGGGATAATCCCCTAGATGATTTTGAAGTTCCAAAAAGCGTTGGATTTAATGCTTTGTTGACAAAACAAAATTCGCTTTCAGATGTTTATCTAAGATTACTTCTTTAAACTTTTGCCTAAGACATAAACCATCTCATTATATCGGAAATGATCTTTAAGATTTCCTTCAAGTTTATAGCCTAATTTTTTCCAGAATTTGATTAATGGTTTTTCTTCGTCTGAAACTGAAAGTTCTATCTTAATTGTTTTTTTCGAACGCTTCTTTATTTCTTGCTCTGCTTCTTTTACTAAAGCTGTGCCTATGCCTTTATTTTGATATTTTTTTGCAACAGCTAAATGATTTATTTTCCAGACTGAATGAGTTCCTGCCGTTTGTATTACGCGAATCATTACTCCTCCAGCCACTTCTTTATTTTCAATTGCAGTGAAAACTATTTTGTCTTTAAAATAGGCCAATACTTTGTTTTTAGATTGTTTTAGAATATTGTGTTTCTTAAACGCTTGCTTGTAGATATTTATTAAATCTTTAAGTTCTGGCATAATCGGTCTTTTTATTATCATCTTAAAGATAATATGTTTTTGGAGTTTATAAATGTTATTTATAATTTCAATTATATATGCAAAATTTGCATTAACTGAAGTTTTATCAAAAATTTATTTTTTAAAACAGTCATTCTCTAAGTAGTTTTTTAATTTCAAAGACAAATTCTGTTGCGCGTTTGAAAGACGTCTGTGCTTTATTCTCTTTGATCTCTTCAAGCATATTATACTGAAATCTTGAACGTTTTTCTAACTCAAGGGAATATGATTCTACAATTGATTCCGCTTTTGCATTTGCTATTTCCAAGGCGTCCTGCTGTATCGTTTCATAATCTTCCAATAACCCTTTCTTGATTTTATCAAGTATCAGTACAATTAAAGCTTCATTTGTAACCTTATGGGCAATTTTATCCCGCGTTTTATATCCATATTTTAATAGAATTGCATTTGCGATATAGAACATAGCATAATAGGATATAACTATCACCCATATGTGCGGCTTTAACAGGCCTTGAATTAATTCATTCGCAGTCCTAAGGGAAATGTCTGCATTTTCAATGTATTTTTCTTTAGCTATATCATTTGTTCCTTTCTTAAGCAGACCTTCTTCTAAGTATCTCCTGAAGTTTCTTTCTGCCTCTTTTTTTCTCTTTTCAGAAATCATTTTATCCTCTCATAATAAGATTCTATTCCATTTAGAATTATATTATTTTTCATAGCTTCAGATCCTACAGTTGTTTCTTTTGAATTTTTCATCGCCTTGAAATCTGTTTCTTTAAAGATAGTTATATGCATTTTCAAAGGTAGCGTTCTTGCAATTGAATCGATTTCTTTTTCCATCTTTTCTTCAGCCTCATCTGGAACAATGAACATTAAATCGATATCCGAATCTTTTTTATTGGTCTTTTTTGCATAGCTTCCGAATACTAAAAGTATGTAAAGTTTTGAATGTAATTTATTGAATGAACCCTGCATTATGGTAATATCCTTATTTTTCAATAATTCTTCTTTTCTTTCGTATTCCGCTTCGAATATTAAAGGGCTGATTTTTGTTTTGAGTTTGATTATGTAAGACTTTCCGAATGGCTGCAGTTCGATGATACCTGCTTTTTTTAATCTGCTTGTTATATTATGGACATTTTTGTAATCTTTCTTCAGCAGCTTTGCTAAGCTGTTTATGCTTAGATTATTTTCTTTATTTTCTATTAATAATTTTATTATCTTAGTATCATTTGCTTTCATATGTAAATACCACCATATTATTATGTATGTAGATACATATTTATAAGCTTTTTGATTATACTATTACTTAGTTTATTCTTTATATTTGTTTTTGGCTGAATTACGGAGGATTTGCGGTGAAACCGTAAAAATAATTTAATTCCACTTGACACAGACGCACAGGACTTTTAAACAATTCTTTGTTTGTTATATTTGAGGTGATAGATAATGGAAAAATTCTGGAATAAATACATTGATGCGGATAATTGTGAAAGAGAGAAACTGCTGAAACCTGTGTCAGATCGTCTTTTTGGAGATGCAAGGGCAGCAGAGAAGCATAAGGAGATGAGGCGTGTTTTTGATAATTTGCTGCAATCTTATTTTGACGACTTAATTGAAGTAATGATGTTTAGAAAGTAAATTTATAAGAAACATTATTTATATTTCAGTTGTACGGTTTTACCGTACGGCTCATGTTGTCGACAAAATATCGATAACTCAAAAGTGTGACGATTTGTCACGGTTTCAGTTGGTTACATTTTGTAACTAGTTTGAAAGCCGCCCAAATGCTTTTTGGAAGGTATCGCATTTTGCGATACCATGATATTTTTTTCGTCTTCTGTTAGAATAAACATAAAATCTTCAGGAAATCTTTCCTTATTTCTTTTTACTTGTTCTCTAAGTCTGATAGGTTTTACTTCATATAGTTCAGCTAAGTCCTTATCTAAAATAATTTGAACACCCCTTAAATTATGGATCTTGTTTTTGATTGAAGGAATTAATTGATCAGTCATGGTTTAAAGAATGTATCAAGTTTAGTTTAAAAGTTCTTTGCGCGCGTTTGTCAAATGGCTTTTCGAGTTTTTAGTTGGAATTTCCGGTAGATTATTGTGATTCCAACCTTTC